>JABAOF010019959.1_pt1 | contig 15966 bp, 16 predicted proteins | sample 7062171 | NCBI WGS metagenome assembly JABAOF01 (sample SAMN14538628, study PRJNA623070) | marine sediment metagenome | biome: marine biome [ENVO:00000428]; feature: marine pelagic biome [ENVO:01000023]; material: deep marine sediment [ENVO:00002113] | place: India: Gulf of Khambhat ...
CGCATCCGTCCGCGCCATGACCAGCACCACGTCGGCCTCGCCGCCGTTGGTCACCCACAACTTCTCGCCGTTCAACACCCAGCCATCGCCGTCGCGCTCGGCGCGTGCCTTGAGGCTCGCCGCATCGCTGCCGGACCCCGCCTCGGAGAGCGCGAAGGCACCCAGCGCCTCGCCCCGGGCCATGGGCGGCAGCCACTTCTTCTTTTGCTCGTCGCTGCCGTACTTCAGGATCATCTGAGTCGGCAACGAGTTGTGAACCGAAACGGTGATCGCCACCGACGCGTCGCCCCAGGCGATCTGCTCCAGCGCCACCAGGTAGGTGAGCATCCCCAGGTTGAGGCCGTCGTACTCCTCCGGCAGCAGCATGCCGAAGAAGCCCAGCTCGCCCATCATCGGCATCACCTCCGAATGGAAGCGGCTCTCGCGATCCCATTCGGCGGTGCGTGGGCGCAGCTCACGCGCGGCAAAATCACGCGCCAGCTGTCGGATCTGTTCCTGTTCTTCGGTCAGGGTGAAGTCGCGCCTCATAACCCTCCGGCTTGAAAAAGCCTTACTCGTACGCGTAGAAGCCGCGGCCCGCCTTGCGGCCCAGCCAGCCGGCATCCACGTGCTTCCGCAGCAGCGGGCAGGGCCGATACTTGTCTTCACCGAGATCGCGGTGCAGGACCTGGAGGATGAACAGGCAGGTATCGAGCCCGATCAGGTCGGCCAGCGCCAGCGGCCCGATCGGATGGTTCATCCCCAGCTTCATGACCTCGTCGATCGCCTCGGCGGTGGCGACGCCCTCGTGCAGGCAGTAGACCGCCTCGTTGATCATCGGCATCAGCACGCGGTTGCTGACGAAGCCGGGCGAGTCGTTGACGACGACGGGGGTCTTGCCGAGATCGCGGGCGAGCCGCACCACGGCGTCGGCGGTCTCGTCGGACGTCGCCAGACCGCGGACGACCTCGACCAGCTGCATCACCGGCACCGGGTTCATGAAGTGCATGCCGATCACACGCTCCGGCCGGCTTGTGTGGGCGGCCAGGCGGGTGATCGCGATCGAGCTGGTGTTGCTGGCCAGGATGGCGGATTCTCCCGCCACCTCGTCCAGCTTGCGGAACGTTGTGGCCTTGAGCGTCTCGTCCTCCGGCACCGCCTCGATGACGATCTCGGCGCCGGCGGCGGCGGCGACGTCGGTCGAGGTCACGAGGCGCTCGAGCGCGGCCTGCTTGGCTCCCTCGTCAATCGCACCTTTCTTGACCTGGCGACTCAGGTTCTTGTCGATCGTCGCCCGTGCTTTCTCGAGTATCTCCTCGCTCACATCGATCAGAGTCGCTTCGAAGCCGTTCTGCGCGAAGACGTGGGCGATGCCGTTGCCCATCGTGCCCGCGCCGATCACGGCGACTTTCATCCGGTTCGTGCTAGACATCTAACTCCACCTCGTGTTAGGGGCTCGCACGCCGCCGCAAGGCACCCGAGCCGTGCGCACGCCCCGTCAGTTCGTTCGCTGGCGATCGGTCTCCATCAGCGGGCGCAACGCCGCCAGGCGTGGCGATTCCCGCAGCCAGCCGGTGCGGAAGATCCAGACGATCAGCGGCAGTACGAGCAGCGTCGCCAGCAAACCGCCCTCCGGTCCGAAGGCGCCTCCCGTCAGCAGGTCCGGGCCGTTCTGTACAGCGTCGTAGCCCGGCACGTCGAACTCCGCGATACCCGAGACCGGCAGGTCGAAGACCGCCGCCATCACCCAGTTCCAAGCCCAGTGCAGGCCGATCGCCGTCCAGAGCGAGCGTGTGCGGAGATACACCCCGCCCAACACCACCCCGGCCAACGCGATGTTCAACAAGGCGAGCGCGCCGACCTGCGGGTTGAACACGTGCACGCCCGCGAAGGCCGCCGACGAAAGGGCGACCGCGAGGACCGGCCCCAGCCACTCGACCAGCACCTGGAACGGATAGCCGCGAAAGACCAGCTCCTCGGCCGCGGCCGCCACGAAGAACACGACGGCCAGCTGCCCCAGGTAGACCAGCCAGTCGCCGACGCCCCCCACGTCCGGCGTCGTGCTCAGCCAGCCCAGAAGCGTCTGCACCAGCACCAGCAGACCGATGAAACCGCCACCGATCAGCACGCCACGCAAGCACTCGGTGCCGGCTTCCGATCCCAGCGCCAGACCGAGCGCCGACAGCGGCCGGGCTTCCACCCGGCGCATCATCACGGTCGAAGCGGCCAGCGCCGCGGCGCTCAGCAGCCCTCCGCCCACGGCGTAGGTCCACAGACCGCGGATCACGCCCGACACCAGCAGTCGCGTGATCTCGACCAGCAGCCAGAAGGCGACCACTGTGAAGACTAGAAACAGCAGTAGGCGCCAGGGCGCATGCGGCTTCTCGGGACCCAGAAAAAGATCTCGCGTTCGCACGCGATCCCGTTCCCGATAAGAAAAAGCCCTCGAAGCTAGAAGAGCTCGAGGGCTCGACGACGAAACCTGAGACTAATGAGCGACGCAAGTGCTATCTTCAACAAATCAAGTGCTAGAAAAGGACCGACGCCGAAGCGCACCGCTTGATCGAGGCTGCCCGTCGCCGCCGCCAGCCAGGCGACGCCTCCGGCGTGAATCACCACGACCCCGACGATCAGACCGATGATCAGCCGCCCGGCACCGCCCGAGCGAGGCGCCAGGGCGCCCACCGCCCAGGCCGCCAGCGGAAAGGCCAGCAGGTAGCCGCCTGTGGGCCCCAGCAGGTACGCGGGGCCGCCGCCGAAGGCGAACAACGGCGCTCCCAGCGCGCCCAGCAGCACATACAGGAGCTGTGAGGCGGCGCCCAGCCGCGCCCCCAACAGCGCCCCCGCCAGCAAGACGAACAGCAGCTGCAGCGTGAAGGGGACGGGCGTACCGGGCAGCGGGATCGTCACCTTCGCTCCGACAGTCGTAGCCAGCGCGAAGAGCGCAACCCCGATCGCGCGCTGCGATGTTCGGCTGGCGACCCATCCGCCCAGCGTGGCGGCGCGCGTTTGACTCTGCGGTCTTAAGCTCACTTTTTCAGCGTTCCCTTTCCGTTACCAGGTTTAGACCCGCTCGACGCTCAGGGCGACGGCGTTCCCACCACCCAGGCACAGGGTGGCCAGGCCCAGCCGCTTGTTCCGGTCCTGCATCGCCCCCAGCAGGGTGACGAGGATCCGGGCGCCCGACGCGCCGATGGGGTGTCCGAGAGCGACGGCGCCTCCATGCACGTTGACGCGATCCCAATCCCAGCCCAGCGCCCGGCCGTCGGCCAGCGTCTGGACCGCGAAGGCCTCATTGATCTCGATCAGCTCGTAGTCCGCGATCGAGGTGCCGTCTTTCTTCATCAGCTTCTGGACGGCGTCCACCGGGGCGAAGAAAAGATCCCGGGGCTCGGTGGCGCCGACCGAGTAGTTGCGCACCCGGGCCATGATCGGCAGCCCCCGCTCCTCCGCGAACCGCTGCGATGTGACGAGCAACGCGGCGGCGCCGTCGTTGAGCGCCGACGCGTTACCCGCGGTCACCGAATACGTCTTAACCTCCGGCGGCGCGCTGTCGCCGAACACCGGCTTCAGCCCGGACAGCTTCTCCAGCGTCGTGTCGGCGCGTGGGCCCTCGTCCACCTTCACCACGGTCACCGCGCCCTTGCGCCCCGGGATCTCGACCGGGACGATCTCGCCGTCGAACTTGCCGGCCTCCTGCGCCGCCACCGCCTTCCTGTGGCTCTGGTAGGCGAACTCGTCCTGGTCGGCCCGCGACACGTCCGCCTTCGCCGCGGTGTACTCGGCGTGCCCTCCCATGTGACAGTCGTGGAAACCGCACCACAGCCCGTCGTAGATCAGGCCGTCCACCATCTCGCGCGTCCCGAACTTCACACCGTCTCGGTAGCCGAACAGATAGTAGGGCGCGTTGGACATCGACTCCATCCCGCCCGCGATTACGACCTCCGCGTCGCCGGCGCGAATCGACTGAGCCGCCAGCATCACGGCCTTCAGCCCCGAGCCGCAGACTTTGTTGACGGTGACCGCCGGAACCGTGGCTGGAACCCCGCCGCCGATCGCCGCCTGCCGGGCCGGCGCCTGACCCACGCCGCCCTGCAGCACGTTCCCCATGATCACGTCCTGCACGTCGCCCGGCTCGATCCCCGCCCGGGAGACGGCTTCGCGGATCGCGATGGCGCCGAGCTGGGGCGCCTTCAGCTTCGAGAGCCCGCCCAGAAAGCGGCCGATCGCCGTCCGGGCGGTGCTGACGATTACAGGAGTGGTTCTCGGGTCTGCCATATCGACACTACCTTTCAGTCGGGGCGCTCATCGACGAGGGTGGGCCGTTCTTCCCCGGGCACCAGATAACCCCAGGGGATTTCGGGATCATGCTCAAATATTAGCAAAGTTCGTTCCCTCAGCGCCCGTCCCAGCACGTCCCGCTTGCTCTCCAGCGTGACCAGCGGCTCCACGTCGTAGCCCATGATCCAGGGCAGCGGGAGATGGGCCGCCGTGGGCACCAGATCGGCCAGATACAGGGCCGATTCGCCCTCCGACTCGATCAGGACCGATTGGTGGCCCGGCGTGTGCCCCGGGGTGGGCAGCAGGCGGATCCCGGGGACGATCTCCAGGGGCCCCTCGCTGAACTCGAACAGCCCGGCCTCGAGGACGGGATCGACGTTGTGCAGCAGGTAGCTGGCCCTGACCCGCTCGTTTTGAAGGTGAGCGAAATCCCATTCTCGCTTCTGGACCACGTGGCGGGCGCCGGGGAAAGCGGGGACGATCCGCCCATCGCCCCGGCGCAGCGTATCACCTCCCGCATGGTCGAAGTGGAGATGCGTGTTGATCACCAGCCGGACGTCCTCGGGCCGGAACCCCGCATCGCGTATAGCGTCTTCCAGCGCCGTCGGGTTACCCGCGTTCTCGATCCCAAAGATATCACAAAACTTCTCGTCCTCTTTATTCCCCACGCCGGTATCGATCAGGACCAGCCCATCCGTCGTCTCGACCAGCAGCGGCCGGAGGGCGAGGGGGATCCGGTTCCGGTCATCGGCGGGGATCTTCTTCTGCCACAGAGGCTTCGGCACCACGCCGAACATGGCGCCGCCGTCCAGCTGCTGGGTTCCCGCGTTCAGGGCGTGCAGGCGGAAGCGGCCCAGGGCTCGGGTCAGCGCCGTGCCCATCGGGTTGGGGCCCGCGCTCAATGTTCGGCCTCAGGCGGAAACTCGCCGCGCAGGTATGCCCCCAGGGTACCCCAATCCTCGACGCCCAGCTCGGACAGGCGGTCGAGGAAATGCACGAACAGCTCGGCCGTCGTCCGGGCGTCGGGGCCGGCGCGGTGCCACGTCTCCGGCGCGATCGCGTAGTAATCCGCCAGTGCGTAGAGACTGCGCCGCGGCAGCTCGGGGTGGAGGCGGCGCGCCAGGCGCAGCGTGCACAGCCGCGCGCCCGCCAGACGACCTCCCCGGCAGCGCTCGAACTCCGAGCGCAGCAAGCGCCAGTCGAAGGCCACGTTGTGGGCGACGAAGACCGCGCCCTCCAGCGCCTCGCGCAGCGAATCCGCCACCTCGGCAAAGGTCGGGGCGCCCGCCACCATCTCGTCGGTGATCTCCGTCAAGGCGGTGACCACAGACGGGATGGGGCGCCGCGGATTGAGCAGCGACTCGAAGCGGCTGACGATCCGCCGGCCCCGCACCCGGAAGGCCGCGACCTCCGTCAACCGGTCGCCCCGCCAGGGCGAGCCGCCCGTCGCCTCCACATCGACGACGACGAAGTCGAGGTCGTCCAGGCGAAGCGACCCGTAACCGGCGGGGCTCTCGCTCAGCAGCCAGCGCCCGTGGCGCGCGCGGAAGCGGGGATCGCCGCCCAGGACTTCGCGCACCAGCGAGGCGGCGAGACGTGGCGGCCCGTAGCGCATCGCGAAGATCTCCTCCGCCAGGGCGGGCGTTGCCGCCGGACCCGCCGCCAGCAGCGACGCCGCCCGGTCGCGGAGCAACGGGAGATCATCCCAGTGAACGCCCAGGGCGCCGCTCATCGGACGCCCCTACGCCTCAAGGCCACCTCTCCTGACGGTGGGGTATGGGGGCAGCGTAGTTGAGGCCGCGGGCCCGGTCGGGCTCGGGGCCGAACGAAGGGTGCCGGCGCCGAACGCCGTTCCCGCGGCTCTGAGGCCAGGGGTTAACGACGCGGATGGAGGCGACATCTGGGGCAAGATAGGCGGCCCTCGGGGCCGACGCAAACCGCCCCAGAGCGGGGTTTTTTGGCCGTTCGGCCCGCGCCCTGGGCCCCAGGCGCCGCGGCTAGCCGCGGCCCTCCAGCGCCTCCGCCAGGCGGAGGTAATCGGCGACGGAGAGGGCGTCGGGCCGGGTTGCGGGATCGATGGCCAGCGATCGCAGCAGCGCCTCGGCCGCCGGTCCCGAGAGCGCGTACTCGGGCGCCTGGCGCAGCACGCGCTGCAGCTGCTTTCGGCGGCGGCTGAACGCGGCACGGGTCAGCCGGCGGAACGCCTCCTCCCGACCCGGGCTGAGGGGCGGCGGCTGCAAGGGTATGATGCGCACCGCCGTGGAATCGATCGAGGGCCGGGGCCGGAAGGCGCCCCGCGAGACCCGAAACAGCGTCTCCACCCGCGCGACGGCCTGCACCCCGACCGTCAGCGCGCCATAGTCTTTGCCGCCAGGCTCGGCGACCAGTCGCTCCGCCACCTCCTTCTGGACGGTCAGCACGATCCGCAATGGCCGAGGCCGAGCCGCGAGCAGGTGAAAGATCAGCGGCGAGGTGATCCCGTACGGTATGTTGCCGATGACTTTGTAAGGACCAGTGCCGACCAGGTCAGTGGTGTCTTGCTCGAGCGCATCGCCGTGACGGACCTCGACATGCTCGTGCTCGGCGAACTCCGCCCGCAGAATCTCGGCCAGCGTATCGTCCAGCTCGATCAGGATGAGGCGGCGGACTCGCTCTACCAGGTGGCGGGTCAGCGCCCCCTGGCCCGGCCCGATCTCGATGACTCGATCGTCGGCCTCGGGCTCCAGAGCCTCGACGATCTTTCGCTGCAGGTTGGGATCGATGAGAAAGTGCTGACCGAGCGACTTCTTCGCCTCTCGACGCGGCGGCGGCCTCACCTTCGGCTCAAACCCTCAAGACGAAGGCGGTCTGGTCGTCAGGCGCCGCAGCGCTGACGCGGCCGCGGGCCTTGAACATGGCCTCGACGATCGCCTCGGCCGAACGCTGGCGCTGTCGCTTCACCGCCTCGAGCACAGCCTTTTCGGTCGTCCGCAGCGACGGGTTGGTCAGGCCATCGGTGAACAGGCAAAGCAGATCACCCGGCTCCCAGGACACCGACGCATCGCCATACGACCCGTACTCGGCGATCCCCAGCGGCGGGCTGGTCGCAAGCAGGCGTTGCGGCTCGTCGTCGCGGTGCAACCGGAAGGCGTGCGCGTGACCCGCGTTGGCGTAGCAAAGGACTTTGCGCTCCGGGTCAATCACGCCGTAGAACAGGGTCATAAACATCTCCGTGCTCTCCAGCTTCTGGATCAGCGCTCGGTGGATCGAGCGGAGAAGGTCGCCGGGCGAGCTGGCCTCGCGGGCGTAGATGCCGGTGACGCTCATCGAGAGCGCCATGATCAGCGAGGCGCCGAAGCCGTGAGAGGTCACATCGCCCAGCATCGCCCCGATCTTGCCATCCGACAGCTTGAACAGCTGATAGAAGTCGCCGCCCACGGGGCGCGCCGGCTCGCAGCGCGCCGCCACCTCGACCACCTCCTGAAACTCGCTCAGGTTGGGCAGCAACTTCATCTGCAGATCGTGCGCGAGCTCCAGCTCTCCGATCAAGCGTTCCCGGGCCAGGATCTCCTCGAGCAACCGAAGGTTCTCGACGGCGCTACCGATCTGCCGCGCCAGCGTCATCAGCAGCCGCGTTTCGCCGGCGTCAGAGACCACGGCGCCGGTGCGCCGCCCGATGAGGTTCAGCACACCCACCGTACGCGTCGCGCCCGTCGGGCTGGTATAGCTGATCGGCACGGAGACCCAGGGCTCGGGCCGCGAACCGAGGCGCTCGGCCAGGCCCGGCGGCAAGTCGCGCAGCTCATCCAGGCGGACGGTGCGGTTCTCGCGAAAGGCGAGGGCTGACACCGAATAGACGGAGGAGACCGGCACCCGGCTCACCGCTAGCCGCGCCGCACCCTCCGACGCCGCCAGCACCAGCTCTTCCACCTCGGGGTCGTAGATCCACAACGAAGCCCGGTCGGCGCCGGTCACACGCAGGACGCCTTTGAGGATCTGGGCGGCCGCGTCCTCGAGCCGCGTGACCGCCCCCAGCGTCTCGGTAATGCTGTGGAGCAGCTCGATTTCTTCCTGTCGCTCGGCCAGATCGCGCCGACTCTGCGCCAGCTCGCGCTCGAAGGCGAGCACCTCGTCCAGCAGATCGCGGGCGAACTCGGCCCACGGTCCGCCCGCCGCCCCGCCGTCCGGCCCCGCCTCGACCGCCAACCGGACGCCCGGCGTCGTCAGCCAGTGCAGAGTCCCGGCGGCGTCCCCCTCTCCCCCGGGGGCGGGGGCCAGTCGATCGAGCGCGCCCTCGGGGCTCTCGGTCCAGAGGTGGAGATCGGCGCCGGAGCTTTTGCGGATGCGCTCGAACAGCTCGACCAGGCGCTCCGCTTCGCTCGAGCCGACCGCCCGCGACGGTTCGAGCACACCGGTCTCCCAGTCGCTTCGCAGTGTCAGGGTGACCGAGTTCCCCGGCGCGTTGTACCGCACCTCGTCCGCCAGCCGCTTCAACAAGAAAAGTCCGCGTCCGCCCGCCGACTCGATCGCCTCGGCGTCGGTGGGGTCGGGCACGCGACCGGGGTCGAAGCCGGGGCCCTCATCGATCACCTGAACTCGGGCTTTCCAGGCGTCGACGTTCGCCCTGACCAGCACCTTCTTGCTGCGGTCGCCGGCGTTGCCGTAGAGGATCGCGTTAGACAGCGCCTCGCTGACCGCGACGCGCAAGTTCACCAGCGTCCGCGGTCCGTAGCTCCGGTAGTCGCGGCAGCGATCGGCGAGCAGCCGAACCACGTGCTCGATGATCGACACGTCGCTGGGGAGTTCCAGCCGGATCTCGTGCGACATGAAGCGATCGAGTACGCCGGGTTTGCCCAGCGCGGTGCGCTGGACCGCCGTGATCTTGCGGCCCAGCTCCTCGCTGACCACCGGCCGGGTGAGGCAGTCGTGGCAGCCGTGACGCAGCGCCGAGATCACGTCGCCGATGCTCCGCACGCCGGGATCGGTGACGGCCCACAGCGAGGAACGGNNAGCGAGGAACGCGGGAATAGCCGCGCCAGCGTGTTCCACTGTGGCTCGGTGGGTTTGAGCGCCAGGTCGGTGATAACGAGAGAGGGGCGCGAGTCGGCGTGCGTCTCGAGGTTGTCCAGACCGGAGACGGCCATGGCGCCGTATCCGAGGCCTTCCAGCGCCGACGTCAGCTCCGAGATCAGCTCGGATCGTTGTGTGACGACGAGGGCGGATCTCCGCCCTCTTAGATGCTCAGCCATCCCCGGTTCAGAAATCCTCCAGCGCCTGCTCCCGGGTATCGGTGATGTGGAAGAGTGTGTCCAACTTCGTCAGCTCGAACAGGGTCCGCAGGTCCTCGTTCAAGTTGGACAGCCGCATCTCACCGCCCTTTTCGCGTATCTTCTTGGACAGGCTCACCAGAACCCCGAGACCGGAGGAGTCAATGTACGCCGTATCGCTGAAGTCGATGAGGAATTTGCGTGAGCCGGACCCCAACAGTTCCAGCACGTCGTCTTTGAGCTCCTGCCGGTTCCCCACGATCAGCTGACCCGTGACCTCGACGATCGTCACATCGCCGTGACGAGAGATATCGAAGTTCATCGACCCTCCAAGAATTCCAACTCCACGAGTTTCGCGCCCGGACCATGGCCGGGGCTCGAGTTCACCGGGCCATCAGAGCGGTCACGTAGGCGACCGCTTCGACCGCCGCCGCGTCCGCTCCCCGCGACAGATCGTTGAACGGCCGGGCCAGCCCGTGCAGGATCGGCCCGATCGCCGTCGCGCCAGCCAACCGCTCGACGAGCTTGTACGCGATGTTCCCTGCGCCCAGATCAGGAAAGATAAGCACGTTGGCGTGCCCGGCGACAGGACTGTCCGGCGCTTTGCGCTGGCCGACGTGGCGGATCAACGCGGCGTCGGCCTGTAACTCACCGTCCGCGGCGACCTGCGGCAGCCGCTGCCGGAAGAGATCGTGAGCGGTTCGCATCTTCTGCACCGCCGGGCTGTCGGCGCTGCCCCGGGTCGAGAACGACAGAAAGGCGATCCGCGCCTCATCGCCGACGACGATCGGCCGCATCTCCGCCGCCTGAGCGGCGATCTCGACCAGCTGCTCGGCGTCCGGGTCGGGGATGACCCCGGCGTCGGCGAAGGTCAGGACCTCGTGCTCCGGCGTGCCGCGGAACGAGGGGACGACCATATAGAAGGCCCCGGTGACCATCCGTGAGCCCGGCGCGGTTCCGATACAGCGCAGCGCCGCTCGAATCACGTCGGATGTGGCCACGGTGGCCCCGCCCACCGCTCCGTCGGCGTCGCCCGCCCGCACCATCATCCCGGCGAAGTAGAGCGGGTCGCTCAGCTGTTGACGCGCCGCCGCCAGGTCGACCCCCGCGCTGGCGCGGAGCTCTTGATACAAGCTGGCGTAGCGCTCGAGCGCCTCATCCTCGCTCGGGCAGCGGACGTTGCCCGACCCGCCGGCCACTGCCGAGCTCTCCGGCGCCAGCAGTATGGGATTCAACCGACCCGCCGCCCGCAGCCGCTGGGCGGCCTCGCGGACCCGCTCGTCCGTGCCCTCGACGAGGACGATGCGCTTCCCGGCGACGCCGGAGCGCTCCGCCAGTTTTTGCAGGAACACGAGAGCAGCTCGATCCTTAGGCTCGCGCCTCGAGCCGCCGGCGGACGGGCGCGGAGACGAACTGCGAGATGTCGCCCCCGAGCGACGCGATTTCGCGAACCAGCGAGGCGCTGAGAAAGGTGAACTCGCCAGCAGGGGTCATGAACACCATCTCGAGGTCGGGCCAAAGCTCGCGATTCATCAATGCCATCTGAAACTCGTACTCGAAATCGCTGACCGCGCGCAAGCCACGCACCACGATGCGCGCGCCGACCTTGCGACAGTAATCGACGAGCAGCCCGGTGAAGTCGGCCACATCGATTCGCGGCTCATCGGCAAACACCTCCCGAATCATCTCGACGCGTTCCTCCACCGAGAACATGCGGTCCTTCACCTGCGTCGGGTGATGTGCCACCGATACGATCAGTCGGTCCACGAACTTGAGGCTGCGCCGCGCGATATCTTCATGGCCCAGCGTCAGTGGATCGAAAGAGCCCGGGTAGATCGCGACCTTCGCGTCGGTCATCCTTCGTCCTCCTCCAAGTCATCGGCGTAGATGAGCACGAGCACCGTGTCTCCGTAGCGGCGCTCGATGGCGCCCGCGGGGATGGTGAGCTTCTCTCTGTAGCCGTGCTCCACGCTCAGAACCCGCGCGAACGGTTGGCGCCCGTAGCGCTCGATCAGCCGTGCCGCCGCTCCCGTTCCGTAGGGAGGGTCCGCCAGCGCGATATCGAACACGGACAGGCCAGCGCGCCCCAGGAACGCGAAGACATCCGACCGCACCACCGTCGATCGTTCGCCCGCACCCAGCTCTGCGATGTTCGCCCGCAGACACTCGAGCGCCCGGGTATCATTCTCGACGAACGTCGCCCGCGCCGCGCCTCGGGACAGCGCCTCCAGGCCAAGCGCCCCGCTCCCCGCGAACAGATCGAGCACGCTGGCGCCCGACAGCTCCGGCGCCAGCATGTTCATCCAGGCTTCCCGCACCCGCTCCGGCGTGGGCCGCAGGCGCTGGCCCCGCGGCACCCGCAGCCGGCGGCGCCCCCAGCTGCCCGCTACGATTCGGAGGTAGCCCAAGCGGCTTCGCTCGGCCGGACGTCGAGGACCTTGGCCTGAACGTACTCGATACCCTGCCAGTCGCTGAGCCCGAGCTGAAACGCCAGATCGACTCGCGAGGACTCCTGCAGCCATTCGGAATCGGCGGCCAGGCCGAAACCGATCGCCTCCGACGTCGCCCCACCCCCGGCGTCGAGCCGCAGGCGCAGGTGTCGCTCGCCGACCACCTGCGGCGCTCCGCCGAGGCGGACATCGCGAGCCAGGAAGACGGGCTTCGGGTTGCCCTGGCCGAACGGGCCGAAATGGGCCAGGAAGCGCCACAACTCGGCCGTCACCTCGCTGAAGGGCAGCTCCACATCGACGCGCAAACGTGGCTGCAGATCCTCGCGCTGCAGACGCTCGTGTGCCACCTGGTTGAGCCGCTCGCGGAAGGCATCGACGTTCGCGGCCCGGATCTGCAAACCCGCCGCCGCGCGGTGCCCGCCGAACTGCTCGAGCTGGGGCTCGCACGCCTTCAGCGCCTCGAACAGGTGCAAGGCGGGGATCGAGCGGCCGGACCCGCGGCCGCGTTCGCCGTCGAGGGCGATGAGCACGGTGGGGCGGTAGTACTCCTCGAGCACACGCGAGGCGACGATCCCGATCACGCCCGGGTGCCAGCCTTGCGAGGCCAGTACGATCACCCAGTCGGCTTCAGGGTCGAACACGCCCTCAAGCATACCCTTCGCTTGCTCGAGCGTCGCCCGGTCCTCCTCCTGACGAATGCGGTTCTCCGAGTCCACGACTTCGGCCAGCGCCGTGGCCTCACCGTCGTCGGCGGTCAGTAGCAGCTGCACCGCCCGCATCGCATCGCCCATGCGACCGACGGCGTTCAGGCGCGGCCCGATGACGAAGGCGATCTGGCCCGACCCGATCGGCTGGCCCGACTTCAAGCCCGACACTCGCAGCAACGCTCGCAGCCCCGGATTGGGGGTCCGCCTCAGCACCTTGAGGCCGAACCGCGTCAACACCCGGTTCTCGCCGGTGAGTGGAACCAGGTCGGCGACCGTGGGGATGGCGACCAGGTCCAGGTACTTGTACAGCGACTCGACCGAGCGGCCGCGCTGCTCGAACAGGGCGTGCAGCAGCTTGAAGGCGACGCCGCTGCCACAGAGGACCTGCTCGGGATAGGCGCAATCCCGGCGGTGCGGGTTGAGCAGGGCCACCGCCGGTGGCAGCTGCTCGGGAGGTGTGTGGTGATCCGAGACCACCACATCGATCCCCTCGCGGCGGGCCGCGGCGATCGTTTCGTGCGCCATGGTGCCGCAGTCGCAGGTGAGCACGCAGGTGGCCCCGCGCTCGACCGCAGCGCTGAGCCCGGCGGGGCCGAAGTCGTAGCCGTGAAGCTGGCGGTGGGGGATGAACGCGTCGGCGCGGCCTCCAAGCTCTCTCAGAGCGCGGACGAGCATCGCCGATCCGCACACGCCATCGACGTCGTAATCGCCGTGGACGAGGATCAGCTCCTGCGATTCGATGGCGGCGGATATCCGTTCGACCGCCTTCGCCATGTCCGCCATCGACCAGGGATCGAGCAGACCGCCCAGCCGCGGACGCAAGAAACTCTTGGCGTTGTCGGGATCGGCGTACCCGCGATTCACGAGTATGGCGGCGATCGGTTCGGGGACTTCGAGCTGCGAGACCAGAGCCTTGACCGCGCCGGCGTCGGCCGGCGCCGGCAGGCCGAGGATCGGTTTCAAGACCCCACCTCCCAACCGGCCGACGACCGGAGGAGCCGGCCGGCCCGTCCCCGCCACACACGGCGCGCCGGTCGTCGCACCCTCGGGTTCACGGGACTCGCAGATCTCGCGGATAGAGGATCACCCCACACCCCTCACAGCAGACCAGCGTCGACAGGCTATTGATCTGCATCTGCTGCTGAATCGTGACGGAGGTAAAACAGTTGCCGCAATCGGCTTCTTCGCTGAGCGGAGCCATCGCCACCCGCGACCGCCCACCCCGGATCCTGTCGTATAGTCCCAGAGCCCGCGCATCGATGCGGAGGGCGAGGTTATCGCGGCGATCGCCCTTGATGGCCAGTTCGTCCTTCAGTTCCTCGAGCCGGGCCGCCACGGCCTCGCGCCGTGGACCCTGTTGACCGCGCGAGCTCTCCAGCTCCTCCGCCAGCCCCTTGCGCGCGCCCTCGAGATTCTCGACGACCTGCAGCTTGTCGAGGACCATGTCCTCCAGCTTCCGCACATCCTGGCGTATCAGGTCGAACTCGAGGCTGGCGGCGCTGTACTGGCGCTGGTTCTGAACCTGGCTGACCCGGGAGCGTGTGCGATCGAGAGCGTCACGCCGCTCGTCGAGCGCCCGTTCCGCCCGACGCGCCTCCAACAGGGCGCGTTCCAGGTTCGTATCCAGCTGCTCCAGTCGCGAGGAGAGGCCGGTGACACCTTCCTCGAACAGCTCCAGTTCCCGACGCCGCTCTTCGACCTCGTGCTGCAGATCGACGATCTCTTGATCGATCGCGTGGAGCTTCAGCAGCTCGAGAAGAATCGATTCCCTGCTCTCTTCTGCCATCTGTCCTGTCTGTTGGTCCGTGGCCTACTGACTTCTGAATAACCCGCGCCCGGGCACCCGAATGCCGAGAGCGGCCATCTCCTTCCGAGTCTTCTGAATCTCCGCCGCCAACTCGACCGCCGCTCCCGTGTCGGCGACCAGTACCTCGGTCATCAGGTCGGCCAGCCGTTTCTCCAGCGCGCGTCCCCGCAGACGGGCCACCGCGTCCTCCAGCACCGCCTCCGGGTTGGTCAACTCTTCCGGATCCGCGCGCAGCTCCATGACCCGCTCATAGAGGGGCGGCGGCAACTCCTCCGCCCAGCCGAGCGACGACTCCGACTCGGTGCCGCCGGCTTCGGGCCGCGACCCCGACGTCTGGATCAAGGCCGTATAGATCTCGCGATACGTGGGCACTCTGAAATTAGCCGGCTCGACCAGCTGGGCCACCCTGGGTATCAGCTCGCTATCCCGTAGCAGCAGGAGCAGCAGTTTGCGCTCCGCGCCCAGCTTCGGGATCGAGTCCGCCTTGGGCTGCGCCTCTTGGGGCGCGGCGCGACGTCGACGCCAACCGGACTCGGCGCGCGCCAGCTCGCGCTCCAGCGTCGCGCGGCGCACGCCGGTCACCGCGGCGACACGATCGAGATAGATGTCGCGCAGCGCCTCATCCTTGGCCGCCCGCGCGGTGAGCAGCAGCCCGTCCACGGCCCGGCGTTTCCCCTCGATCGAATCGAGATAGCCGCGCTGCTCGAGGATCTGAATCTTGCGGTCGAGCACATCCACCGCGTTCTCCGTGTAGCTCGACAGCGCCTCGGCCCCGCCCTTACGGACGATCGAGTCCGGATCCTCCCCCTGGGGAAGCGTCGCCACGCTGGGGTGGACCCCCGCCCGCAGCAGCTCGTCCGCCGCCTTGAACGTCGCCACCAGGCCCGGACGATCGCTGTCGTACAGCAGCAGCGCCCGCTTGGCGTAGCGGCTCAGCAGCCGCGCCTGCGCTTCGCCCAGGCTGGTCCCCAGCGGCGCGATCACGTTCTCGATCCCGGCGGCGACCAGCGCCGCGTAGTCCATGTAGCCTTCCACCACCAGAAACACTTCCTGGCGCCGGATGGCGTGCCGGCTCCAGTTGAGACCGTAGACGATCTTTCCCTTGTGAAAGATCGGCGAGTCGGAGGAGTTGATGTACTTCGGCGCGTCCGCGTCCTCGGCGAGCAGACGGCCGCCGAAACCGATCACCCGCCCGCGCAGGTCGTAGATCGGGATCATCAAACGGCCGCGGAACAGGTCGTACGGCTCCTTCGCCCGCTCGCTTCGCTTGATCAGGCCGACTTTGAGCAGCACCTCGTCGCCGATCTCGTGCACCGCCGCCGCCTCACGCAGACCACGCCACCCTTCCGGCGCGTAGCCGAAGCCGAAGCGACGTACCGCCTCCTCCGAGAAGCCGCGCCGCTCGAGCAGGTAGCGCCGCACCGTCTCACCGTGCGGCTCATCCCACAGCTGCCGCTGGTACCACTCGGCGGCGAAGGCCACCGCCTCGCGCAGCA
>JABAOF010009201.1_pt3 | contig 15958 bp, 12 predicted proteins | sample 7062171 | NCBI WGS metagenome assembly JABAOF01 (sample SAMN14538628, study PRJNA623070) | marine sediment metagenome | biome: marine biome [ENVO:00000428]; feature: marine pelagic biome [ENVO:01000023]; material: deep marine sediment [ENVO:00002113] | place: India: Gulf of Khambhat ...
CCGAACATATCTCTAAGTGTAAACGAGCCCCTTGCCCGGAACTCACCCGCAAACCGAAAGGAAAGAGGAATGGTTACGCTTCCTCCTCCTGATGAGGAGGTCTCCCATGATAAATATACATAGGCTTTTCTGCCAACAATCATCGTTCCCTGTATCTTGAAATGGATGCGAAAAAAATAAAAAGGCTTGATACCCTCTATCCAGATCCGGTGGCTTATCTCCTGGCCTCCGGCAACCAGAAGAGTGCTCGAATCCCACCCTACAGATCTGTTGTTGAAACGAACTGCCTGGATCCTCCCTCCAATCGAGAGAACGAGGAGCGCTGTAAAGGCAAAAATCGACAGCACCACTCCGTATGGATTTCCAATCGCAAAGCTTCTGCCGAACAGTACAATGGTCACAAGAGCAAGTACAGTACCTGAAATGGTGAGCGGATAAATGCGTACAGATCTTCTCAGCCAACTGGGAATGGTAAAACTTTTATTCATGAAAACCGGCACTATCATATCTGTTGCCAGTCTAATTCAGTTTTTTTGGGCTCGGACCCTTTTCTTTACCTTACTGGGAGGGTCAACGGGAACCGTTTTGAGGATTTCACCAAGAATTCTACCGCTATTCTGAGAAGGATCATTCATCAAAACACGATGCGAAACAACAGGATCGAAAATTTCCTTTACAATGTCAATGCTGACGAAGTTTTCTCCCCGCACAAGTGCAAGAGCTCTTGCAAGACGCGATAACTTCACACCGGTACGCGGACTGGCTCCGGTATGTACATCAGGATGAAATCGGGTTTGGCGAACACAGGCAACAATATAATCAATGATGTCCTGGTGGATCGACACTTCATCTACCCGCTGCTGCCAATTGAGGAGTATTCGGGAACTGATAACCGGTTTAAAACCATGCCAGGCATCGTCCCTTCCGTGCATCTTTATTATTTCCGCTTCATCATGGGGATCCGGATAACCGAGTGACAACTGGATCATAAAACGGTCCAACTGCGGCGCTGGAAGTGGGAAGAGGTGCGCACCTTTGAGATTCATCGTAGCAATTATAAAAAAAGGATCAGGCAGCTTAAATGTTTTCCCCTCTATGGTAACAGCCTGTTCCTGCATTGCCTGCAGAAACGATCCCTGAGCCTTTGGGGTTAAAAGATTGATTTCGTCACAGAGAATGAAATGTGCAAAAATAGGACCCTTGTTGAAGATAATTTGATTTGAGGAACCCACGAATCTATTGTATCCCAAAATATCCTGAGGCAGCAGATCAACCGTACACTGAATCCTGCTGAACTGATCCACCTCCACATCATCGACCTTCATATCCTGACTCTGCCACCCAATCGAACCAGCAAGAGCTTTCGCCATAGATGTTTTACCAACTCCGTGTGTATCAGCGAGTATAACGTGGCCCCCAGCAATCAATGAAGCAATGATACACTCCAGCTTATGGGTTTGTATATATATAACCGATTTGATATTCTTTATTAGTTTTGATACGCCTCCGTTAACCGCCTGGGCGAAATCGATCTCTAGCCTCTGCTTTTGGGATTGAAGTCTACGAACTGAAGATGACTCAATTTTCATTTTATATGCTCACAATTAATAGGCGATACTACTTAAACTAAACGACCTATATATTATAGTAGATAAACATCCTGTCTGCACTGTTAAAAATTGTCTAAAAAAAGAATGAAGTCAAGGACATTCAAATATTCACTCTGATCCGAGGCTAACCTCTGGTCCATACACCTCACCTCTCAGCATTTCCATCATCTGTTCCACATCTGTTGTCGGCAAGTCGCAAACAAAATTTTGACAAACGTACGCTGTCGCTCTTCCATCGATGCCGGTGAAGTGTTCGATGTAGGGAGCGATCTTGAGAAGTTCCACGGAATCTTTGTCTTCGGGCTTTAAGATAATCACCTTATTGGGAAGATACACCGACTCCAGTTTTCGTATCATATTTCGTGTGTCCTCAGCCTCAGGATTGCCCACTACAACGACTTCATATGACGGACCAACCAGAAAATCAACAGCGACCATCATATTGACATGAGCAGAGGGGTACTGTGAAACGCTCTGCGAGAAGACCTTGCCGATTTGAACGGCTCTCTCTTCATAGAGAGGATCACCGGTCAGCCGGCTCAGCTGTACAAGTGCGAGCATGGCAACTGCATTGCCAGAGGGAAGAGCTCCATCAAAGGATTGCTTCTGACGGACTATCAGTCTTTCCCCATCATCGGGTGTTGTAAAAAATCCCCCATCCACATCATCCCAGAAATACTCAAACATGTGACTTGTTAAATCGACAGCATATCTGAGATACAGTGGCCTAAAGGTGGACTGGTAGAGCTCGATCAGTCCCATAATAAAGTAAGCATAATCGTTCAAGGTAGCCTGAAAAGCAACTTCGTTATCACGATATCGATGATGCAATCGCCCTTCGGGTGTACGCATTTTTGAAAGGATGAAATCAGCGGCTGATCTCGCTTTCTCAACATACTTTGGTACGTCGAGCACCCTACCGCCCCTGGCAAGAGCAGCTATCATCAATCCGTTCCAATCGGTAAGAATTTTATCATCCTTCAAAGGATGTACTCTATTCTCACGTGCCCTGAACAGTTGCCGACGGCCCTTCTCCCACAACATTTCGAGCTCTCTTAATTCGAGCCCGTTCTTTTTTGAATATTCCTCCATTGTTTCAGTTCGAAAGAGGATGTTAGTATTCTGCTGGATCCCGCTTGCCTCATCGAGAAAGTTTCCCCCATCCTGTACATTGAAAAGATCCATCAACAGTGGAGCACTGTTTCCGAGTATGCTACTCATGTCTTCAGCCTTCCACAGATAAAATTTCCCTTCCTCACCTTCACTGTCTGCATCTTCTGCTGAATAGAAACCTCCCTGAGGTGATGTCATATCGCGTATTACGTAGGAAAAGATCTCCCTTACCGTCTGAGCATACTCAGATTTCCCTGTTGCAGCATATGCCTCAAGATACGCAAGTGCAAGGAGAGCCTGGTCGTAGAGCATCTTCTCAAAATGCGGTAAAACCCACTCTCTGTCAGTCGAATAGCGGTGAAATCCAAAGCCAACATGGTCATAAACACCGCCTCTGCGCATAGCCCTGAGCGTGTGTTCCGTCATCTCGCGGGCATCGGGATTTCCCGATCTCTTCCAGTAACGTAGGAGAAAGATCAGATTGTTGGAACTCGGAAATTTCGGTGAGATATTGAAACCGCCGTACACCGGATCATAGGCTTCATGGAGCTGCTGAAAGGCCACTTCCAGTTGTTCTTCACCGGGCGCCTCTCCGTGGAGGTTTTGATTCTCGATCTGCTCAAGAACCTCTGTAAGATAATCAGCAGAAGTCTCAATCTCTTCACGTTTTGTTTCCCAAGCTTCATTTATCCGTGGTATCAAATCCATCATGCCGATCAGACCGGGCCTGCTGTGCTTCGGGAGATAGGTCGCTGCGTAAAAGGGCTTTTTGTCCGGAGTCATTACAATGGTGAGAGGCCACCCTCCCCGACCGGTCATTATACTGCTAACCGTCATGTAAACACTGTCTATATCTGGACGCTCCTCTCGATCCACAATGATTGAAACAAAGGTTTCGTTCATGAGGAGAGCTACCTCCTCGTCATCAAATGATTCATCCTCCATCACATGACACCAATGGCAGGATGAGTATCCGATCGAGAGAAAAATAGGTTTGTCCTCCCTCTTCGCCTTCTCAAAGGCTTCCTCACCCCAGGGGAACCAATCAATGGGATTCTCTGCATGCTGGAGCAAATAGGGGCTCTTTTCATCGATCAACCTGTTGTATGGAGCTGCCTCAGATGCATCTTCATTCTCTTGCTGTTTCCCGTTGAAAATCAGAATCAGGAGGAGAGCAGAGGCTATAAACTGCATTACCCTCATCCGGATTTTTGATCTATCCCTATTTCTCACAGTTTCCGTTGTTTTTTTTAATGTCATCATAAATAGAACATAATACAGAATCCAATTCTTTAATAGTACAAATTATGTATTGTTTATATGATAAAATCTCGCTTAATAGCTGATGTTTATTTCTACAAAAGAACGGATGTTCTATTATGTAAAAAGTGGTTTCTATCGAATAATAGTAATGAAGGAAGTAAACGTGAACAAAGGTAAAAATGGATGGGGACTTGGTCTTTTCCTCTGCTCCCCACTCTTGATCGGTTCGCTGCTCTATCTCGCTCGAAAGCCCAATTCAACCTTCACGAACATCATTCCCATAATTGGATTGATATTTTCAATTCTCTGTTTCACAGTGGGACACCTCTCCTATCCGAGAGTACAGAACTTGAAGGTGTACCTGTGCGGGTATCTGACAGGTCTTTTGGGCTTGTTCTACTTTTTGCCGTCCTTCATAGAATTTCTAAAACCAACATCTCTCGATAAACTGCTCTTTATAGCACAGGTAAATCTTTTTATCATACTTTTGCTTCCCTCCTACACCAAATTCAGGGTAGCCAAACTGATCACCTGGATCATAACCCTGGGTGAACTATCACTGTTTGCCAGTCTCACACTTACAACAGGCACATCCTTACAGATTTTACTCTCTACCGAAAGCAATTCAGGTATACTCAGATGGACAATGGTACTCTGGCCAATATTCATACTTGTTCTCAGCTTTATCAGGGTCAAGAGGGAGTTTTATCTTGGCGGAATTCTAGCGGGCTGCTCCTACCTTTTTAGCGCTGCTTTTATGAATCTCATGGGAAAAAACCCGAATCCACAGCTGATCTCCCTCCTCCTGGCAGCAGTACCATTTTATCTGATCCTCGGAACCACGGTGCATCTGTTCACGAGGATGGAACACCGTGCATTCTATGACCCACTGATGCAAATCTACAACAGAAACTTTTGCAGCAGTATTATCGAAGAAGGATCGAAATTAAACACATCGCCTCCCTTTGGCGTTGCTATGGTCGATATAGATTATTTTAAAAAGGTAAACGATACATGGGGGCACGGTGCAGGTGACAGGGTTCTCATAGGTGTTGCCCAGACAATACAGAGGGAAGTCGTCCCAGAAGGTGTATTGTGCAGATACGGAGGTGAGGAGCTTGCCGTTTTCTTTCCAAAACGAGAAAGCAAATACATTCTACCAATAATGGAAAGTGCCAGAAAAGCTATTGAATCGCTGAAAATTCCCGTTGGCCCAAAGAAAACAATCTCGGTCACCATATCATGCGGTATATCTCACCGAAAGTGTTCGACACAGCGTATCATAGAGGTAATTCAGGCAGCTGATAAGGCACTTTACAGAGCCAAGGAGTCGGGTCGAAATCAAGTGTGGGTAGCACGCTCGTATCTACAACGCAATTAAGAGGAGGTCATCCATGAAGGACCGTATTCGATGGGCAATCCTCGGAACCGGAAAGATCGCCAATCGATTTAGTATAGCACTCAACAACCTAACGGATCGTGCCCAGCTACTCGCTGTAGGATCGCGCAGCCAGGAAAGGGCAGATAATTTCGCCCAAAGGTATAATATACCGAAACGGTACACTGGATATGAAAACGTAATATCTGATCCGGATATCGATATTGTGTATATAGGAACACCTGGAGTATTTCATCACCGGGATGTCTCGATGTGTCTTAAGGGAGGAAAACACGTTCTCTGTGAAAAACCATTGACGATCAACGCACCGGAGGCGGAGGCCCTGATAGAACTGGCACACCGGAAGAAACTTTTCCTGATGGAAGCGATGTGGACACGCTTTTTCCCAATACATGTCCGTGTACGTAAACTACTGTCACAGGATGCAATCGGAGAACTCCGCGGCCTGATAGCGAATTTCATTGCAACGGTGCCTGCGGATATACGGAACAGATTCTATGACGTTAACCTGGGTGCCGGTGTTCTTCTTGACCTCGGATCCTATGGAATCTCCTGGGCTTATAATCTCTTTGGTCCTCCTGAGGAGTTCACCGGTTTAGCCTTTTTTGGAGAAACAGGAGCTGACTATCAGTCAGCATGTATCTTGAGACATAAAGAGGGAAGGATTTCGACAATCACAGCGTCGATGATCTCCTATGATGTCAAGGAAGCAGTGGTTTTCGGCTCGCAAGGGAAAATCGTGGTACATGAGCCATGGTATAAACCGACTGTTATGTCGGTATATCGAGAGGGAGAAGATCCCAAGACCATTGAATTTCCTCTCAATGGGTACAACGGGTATGAGTATGAGGCTCTAGCTGTTATGGATTGTATTCATGAAGGTAAAACCGAGTGTGAGACAATGCCTCTGCATGAAACTCTTGAAATAATAAAAATAATGGATGGTTTGAGAGCACAGTGGGGTTTCAAGTACCCGACTGAAAAGGATGTATAGTGAGAGGGAGAACATAGACTCCGTTCTAGCAATTACCACATCATTTCTTTTGTCGAAAACGAAAATTTATATATAAACATTAAGTATAATTGCATTTATTGTGCTATTTAATCCTGTTCCCATCTAAATTACACGATTAATGTTGTATTAAGGAGATTATTTATCAAATGTATAATAAAAACGAACAATTCGCAATGATACTCTATACCTTATCAAGGGTAGTAGTGGTTTTTACATTTTTAATTTGTGGTGTTGGCCTTTTAGTTGCGCATGAACCAGAGTCGGAAGAAGAGAAAATCTTACTGCAAGAGAATCTTTTTTCCTCGGATGAAGTTTTTTTCTCACATATACATGGTGTTGGATATGCAAAAGACGGAAACAGTATACTCGTTGCAGCTCACGATGGCATCAAGCTTTACAATAATGGTCAATGGATAGCACCGGAATTACCGGCTCATGATTATATGGGTTTCTCACCTGTTGACGAAGGATTCTACAGCAGCGGACACCCCACCCTTGATTCGGATCTATTGAATCCCTTGGGCCTGGTTAAAGTAAGCAGTAATGGCGAGATTAAATCACTTGCCTTCGCTGGAGTGTTTGATTTCCATCAGATGGCGGCAGGGTATTATAGTCATGCAATTTATGCGATAAACAATGAAACCCACCCTTATCTAAAACGCGGTTTGAACTATACTTTGGATGAGGGGAAATCTTGGACCCGCAGCAGTAAACAGAGTCTTACAAAAATGGCCACGCAAATTGCAGTGCACCCAACGGATACTAATACAGTCGCAGTTACAACAATAGAGGGGACTTACCTATCCCAAGATTATGGAAATAGTTTTAAGCGTTTTGATAATGACAAGATATTCACGGCAGTAACTTTTTCTCCCAATGGACAATTTCTGGTGTATGGACATCTAACTATAGAAGTCCTTCAGCTCCCTGATGGAGAGGCGAGCTCGATTCCTTCTCCAGAATTCTCTAAAGGAGAGTATATCACCTTTATTGCGGTTAATCCCATGAGGACCAAGGAAGTCGTTGTGGCAAGTAATAAAAAAAACATATATCTCTCTAATAACTGGGGTAATACATGGTTACAGATCGCACGAGAAGGCAGGGGACTTTCAAAATAATTAATAATTGCCATCCATTTCAAACTGCTGGAATAAAGCCCACAATAGAGGTGGCGTCAATTATGTGCTCTCCTCAGAAGCTGAGGTAGTCCCCTGCTCATTTTAAGAAAATCCTTTGAAACTTCATAATTAATTACATTAAGTTCAATTACATATTCACTGCCAGTAACTGTAATTTCAGGATTCAATGTACTCGAACACTGCTCGAAAGCGGACCTTCCCCTGCAGGAGTCGTTCTAAAACCTTGTTGATCTCCTCGAGTTTATACAATTCTAGCATGGGTTTCACCTTTCCTCTTATCACGAGATCCAGCGCATGGACCAAATCTTCACGCTTGTTTTGTGTTGATCCTTTTACGGTGAGTTGTCCATTGAAAAGGTTTCTCGGCTTTATTGAAATATCCTCTCTACCTGCTGCCATGGAAATCAAGCGTCCCTCCGGATGGAGCCCCTCAATAACCTGACTGTTTTGTTTCATTGAATTTGAGGTTGAAAGGACAATGTCCACACCACCCATCTTCTTGAGCTCCCTTCCAGCGTCCTTCTCTACAACCAATACTTCATCGGCGCCAAGCTTTCTTGACAGATCACGTTTATCCTTTGTGCCTGTAATAGCCATCGCCTCATGACCCATGGCCTTTGCATACTGAATGGCCAGATGCCCTAAACCCCCGATACCTATCACACCGGTCCGTTCTCCTGGTCGTAGTTCTGCATTTCGATAGCCACTGAAAACAGTAAAACCGGCACAGAATATCGGTACTGCTTCGGCCCAGGAGATTTCATCGGACAACAGGGTACAACCCGAAGCCTCTGCAATCATCAACTCTGCATTTCCTCCCCCGTTCTGAATCCAGGTAACACCATTTTCACAGTATTTTTCCCTGTGGCCCTGGAGCCATGAAACGCCCACCCTATCGCCTTCTCTTAAATGAGTAACTCCGGCACCCAACTTATCGATTGTCCCTACAGACTCGTGCCCGAGAACAGCTGGCAGATTATTGGGGAAATTACCATTCCAGACGTGAACGTCAGTACCACAGACCCCGCTTGCCCTTATGCGAATCCGCACCTGGCCGATACCGGGCTCCTTCCCCTGAATATCTTTTATCCTAAACGGCTTTTCATGCTCTGTCAGAACTGCCGCCTTCATGTGAAACATCCTCTAAAATTGAACTTATAGTACCGACATTAATTACCTTGGTATTAAAGGATAATGCTTTCATAAACCGATGGATTCGGAGTCAGCAAAATACTTCTCAGGCTCCTCATTATAAGCTTTTTTGCACCCGGGAGTACAGAAAATTAGGTCTTACCTTAAACCATTGGCTATTGTTTTTTGTTGTGTCTGAATTAAATTTTCTATAGGACAAAATGACAAATTTTCAAATCTATCCTCGATAAAAGCTTGGGATGTTTACTTCATACGATTTTTTACGGTGCAGGTACAATAGATGAAAATAGTCGAAGTATTTACCTGTAACTGCTATCCGGAAGGAGAAATTGTCGGGATCATCGATAGAGCTCTCAGGAAGGCGGGTCTGGACTATACATTGAAAGAGTATATTATAGAGAAAAATCCTGAGGAATATTTTGATGCTCTAGACCATTACGGTCATCCTCTTGGATTTGAAGATTGCATTAACCTTTTCATCGATGGTTCCTTAGTGAAGTCGGTAAAACCGAGTGTTGAATAGCTCTTAAACATACTTCGACAGGGTTAATTAATCTCAATTTTTATCATGTCACCAATTAAAGTATTTGACTGTAAATGGCTCATATTTTATTTTACTTTTAGTACCCTACAGGGGTTTTGTATATACCCTCATAAATGGAGATATTAAAAATGAAAAACATTCAGGTGAAAGAAACTAATATCAAAACGACACACTATTTAGCAATTATCATGGCAGTAGTTGCGTTACTAGTCGTAACGACACCAATGCATGCTGATTCTGACAAAGTGGATGAACATGGAAAGCCAATAGAAGACGTGCTCCAGGATATCAGAGAAAATTTAGGTCTCTCTTCTGGTGAGGAAATAGATCCGAGAAAGGTGAGTGACAAAGACCTTGAGGAGCTCGGCGAAGCAGTAATGAGCATCATGCATCCCGATACTGAAGAGCACAGACTCATGGATGATATGATGGGTGGTGAAGGTTCGCGAAGACTCGCGCAAATGCATCGAATGATGGGCTATCAATATCTGAGCGGTAAAAGCAGTGAAAAATATGGATACAGTGGCAAAGGACTTGGCATGAGGGGTAAAGGAATGATGGACTATGGCATGATGGGCAGTATGATGGGAGGAAACTGGATGCATTTTTCCATTGGCAGGATTAGTCTATGGGTATTGGCACTGATCATTTTGGGACTGCTTATCTATGTAATTGTGCGCTTGCAGAGAGGGACGACGGGTGCAACAAGAACAGAGGCTGGTGAAACACCACTGGAGATTGCCAAAAAGAGATACGCCCGTGGTGAGATAAACAGAGAAGAGTACGATAAACTCAGAAAAGATCTCGCATGATACGCTTGAGTGCTCAACCACGTTTTTAGGTTCATTACTGATTTGGAAACAATGCGTCCCAGTAATTGAGGGGTATAAGTTTCGTTCTTATAAAAGTGGTTATATAGAATAAAAGGGAGTGGAGAAAAATGATCAACTACGGTTTTACAAAGACGATTAATGAATCCTACGAGAGTGTCGTGCAGAAAGCCACCGTAGAGTTGAAAAAAGAGGGATTCGGTGTGCTAACTTCAATCGATATCAAAGAAAAATTCAAAGAAAAACTGGGTATCGAATTCAAAAAGTACATCATTCTTGGTGCGTGCAACCCGCCATCGGCTCACCGTGCTCTGCAGTGTGAGGATGATATTGGGCTACTGCTTCCCTGCAACGTCGCTGTATATGAAAAGGATGGTAAAACAGCAGTGGCAATTATCAAACCGACCGTTGCGATGGAGATGATACAGAACACCGAATTGAGAGAAGTGGCAGTTGAAATTGAAAGTAAGCTTGAAAGAGTATTCAACGCACTGTAAGTGAGATTAATAGAATGATTAACGAACCACAGCGTCGATCCGGCTTTTTTTCTCATCTCCGTAAAGCTGGACTACGATACGGTTCGGTAAGCAAATGATGGCGGCACCGGGACGCTTGNNACGCTTGATCCAGCCCCTTGCCGAGCAGATTCCCCGGGGACACAGCTCTCTTGGCATCGGCAGCATACGAATTTCCCCACTGTTTATCTCGATCTCTGCAATTCCCTTCTCCAATCCAATTGTATATATTTCTTCACCAGATAGTTCACTTTTTGAAAAGGATTGTACTAATTTACCATCAATCGTAACATCCGCTCGCTGGCTACCAGGACTCCTAAAGTAAATTCTGAAAAATAAAAAACCTATCACAAAAATCATGAATATGATAAGAATTTTATCTCCAGTTTTCATTGTTTACACACACATCGCGATACCAAAAATTTATTCTTTATACTACATGTACCTAAACTGTGCAAATTAATAATATCCACTTTTGATACACTGATAGAATATACAAAATAAAATTCCTGAAAAGCCAAAAAAATACTATTCGATGTTTACTTTATTATTTATATCAAAGATACTCTTAAAGTATTTGACTCTCAAATCCGATAATAATACATTAATTATGCCCTACCTAGGTAGGGTATAATTAATGTATTACTGTAAAGGACTAGTTGAAAATGAACGACATCAAAATACGAGAAATCATACAACCGGCCATCAGCCTCTTTTTCTTGAGTTTCAGTTCACTCGCAATGGAGATTAACCTGATGAGGTATTACTCAGTTATTTTCGAGCATTCGTACGTCTACGTGCTCATTTCACTCATCATGGCAGGACTCGGATTTGGAACGGTTATTCTTTACTTTATGAAGAGCTCTATACAGGAAAGATATTTCACATGGCTCATTGTACTCCCGCTTTTTACATTCCTTATCATTTTGTTTTCAAACTACTTCAATGGAAACGTTCTTTTATCCCTTTTTCTCACACTCACAATTTTTATGTACATTGGGTCCGGTACCATCTTTCTCTTTAAAAGAACAGGCGTTCCAATTCCGCTTCTCTATTTCATCGATTTGAGTGGCGCAGCCCTCGGTTCGGTCATGAGTGTACTGTTACTCAACTCCTTCGGACCGGTTCGTTCACTCTTTCTGTTGATTGTACTCCTTTCATCCTCAGCCTGGATGCTTTACGGATCCTTTTTCCAGAGAAACCTCAGAATAACGATTCTATGGATAACCACAGCTGTTCTTACAATTTTCCTGTTCTTCATTGATACCAACCTGCTTGTTCTTCCATCCCATAACCTGAAGAAGGACATGCTAGCATCATTGCATAAGAAAGGGAGCACAGCACGAATAATAGAATCGCGCTGGTCATCCTTTGGAAGGTCCGATCTCGTTGAAACCGACGACGATTCGTTTAAGACGCTTTATATAGATGGCGCAGCCGGAACAAAAATGCTAAAGCTCGATTCGGGAACAATCGACGAAAACCTCAAGTTCCACCTTAAATATGATTATATTGCGGGAACTCCGCTCAACACACTTCCGGGCAATCGGAAGGAAGATGCCCTTGTTATTGGAAGCGGCGGTGGAATAGATGTCGTCGCGCTGCTTGCAAACGATTTTAAAAAAGTGACAGCCGTGGAGATAAATCCTGATTTCATCGATATCGTAAGACAATACGGCTATTACAATGGGGCTATCTACAATGATCATCCCCGGGTCGAGGTGATAAACATGGAGGGAAGAAGCTATCTGAGAAATTCGGATAAAAAGTTCGATGTCATTTTGATCTCACTGCCACTCATAAAGAGTGCAAGAAATTACGGGAGCTACGCTTTAACGGAGAACTATCTCTTCACCTATAATGCCTTCAGAGAATACAGAGAAAGTCTCAAAGAGGAGGGGTATCTTGTCATCGTAACACACAACTCCACGGAAACCTACCGTATCGTTACCAATGCAATAAAATCTTTTACCCTAGAGGGTACCACAGTTGAAGAAGCAATGAAACACATGATTGTAGTAGGAAAGGACACAATGCCATCCTTTATACTAAAAAATTCACCTTTTACTCTTGAAGAAACGGATAAGTTCCATAAAAATATCATTGAACTGAACAAACTTGGAAGGACCATCTTCATACCCAACCTCAAGCAGCACACCTTGGTGGTAAAGTGGCCTGAGGGCGAGGAGATTTTCAAAAACATGCTCGACAGGGCACTCTACATACTTTCTACCGGAAAGATCGATCTCGATAGCTTTATTGGGCATCATCCCAGTAATATTTCTTATATATCAGATAACTCTCCCTTTTTCTACAATTTCAGCAGAGCGTTACCTCCTGAAATCTCATGGGTGTACATCGTTTCCCTATTCATACTCTCGAGCTTCCTGCTCCTTTATAGAAGGAGGATCAAAAACAGGAGCTTTGAGCTAAGGGGCGGGTATATGTTCAGCTTCGGTGTTCTTGGTTTTTCTTTCATTGTAATAGAGATCAGCATTTTACAGAGATTTCTCTTCTTCTGGGGTCAAAATACACTCGCACTAGCGACGGTTCTCGCAGGATTCCTTTTATCAGCCGGAGTCGGAAGCCTGATATCAAACCTCGGGCGGAATAGCCGCCTGGTGCTCAGAATGAGCCTCGTTTCGATTCCTATTATTTCCATTCTCTTTTATTATGTAGGTGCGGATCTATTAATAACCCTTGAAGGTTCTCTCCCCTTGTTTAAAATCCTTTTCTCATTTCTCATTATCTTTCCCCTGTTCTTCTTTATGGGAATACCCTACCCCACCTTGCTGAAATCTGTTCGGGATGCGGGAAGGGTAGATCTTTTTCCGTGGTTCATAGGTATGAACAGCATCACCACTTTGCTTGGAGGGGTCACTGCAGTCGTTGTGGCAATGATCTTTGGTTTCAATTACCTGCTTCTGGCTGGTGGTGCTTTGTACACAATACTCCTGTTGAGAAGCCCTTCAGTACTCAGAGTAAAATCGTCAGACAGTACAGGTAAGTTCTATGAGTATCACGAACTTTTCGTGAAGCGATGATATAAGACTGATTGCGAGTTTCATGAGGCTATATTTCTCGGTATAAACAACCAATTGCACGCAGAATCTACTACCTGTGCTCCCTCAACTGGTTGAAAAAATTACAGCCTCCCGTGTGCTAGGAAAAATTCATCAAGAAGCTGCTGACCTTAGCTAAAGTCGATTCGGCCGTGCATCCCTCTAAAGAACTCTAGCATGAAAGGGATTCATGGTGGCAGGCGATTCCCATACAAGATGCACGGCATGCGGATCGACTCTTATTATGTTAATACCCAGTTCCCTCGAGAAGGGGTAGATAGCGCTAGTCCAAATCGATTTCACAACTATGACTTTTATCAAATAAGGCTCATTATGATTAAGGCAGATAGCGGTTTTATAGAAGCCTAGTGTAAGAGTCACTCCCATAATCGAAAACTGTACAAACAAGGTCTCTAGTTGAAAATAACAATTTTCTTCTTCTCACGTTTCTATGGATGAGGTATAGTAGCTGTTTCTCACCATTTCTAATATGCCTAAAATAGGCAAGAGTGCTGATTAACTTTAAATATTGCTTTGTGAGAAATACAGATTGTTCCATTTTAATCCCCTTCAAGTATTATCCTTATGTCATTTTTCTACCCTTAAAAAGCGGGCGTTTATAGCTACTATGATCGTGCTGAGTGACATGAAAACTGCACCCATCGCGGGTCCGAGTACAATACCTGCACCATAAAGCACCCCAGCAGCAAGTGGAATAGCAATAATGTTGTAGCCTGTTGCCCATGCGAGGTTTTGTATCATCTTCCTGTAGGTCGCCTTGGCAAGCTTCAAGATCGCCACAGCATCAAGGGGGTTACTCCTCACCAGTACAATATCAGCAGTCTCAACTGCAACATCTGTTCCCGCACCTATAGCTATTCCCACGTCTGCCTGGGCAAGTGCGGGCGCATCGTTTACGCCATCACCAGTCATCGCAACGGTTATGCCTCTCGATTGTACTTCTTTGACCTTATCAGATTTTTCGTGGGGTAGCACTTCAGCAAAGTATTCATCGAGCCCTATCTCTTCAGAAACCCACTGGGCAACTTGTATGTTATCACCGGTCAGCATCATGGCGCGGATACCAAGCCCCTTCAACAATGAGATAGCTTTCTTTGATTCCGGTCGTATGATGTCTGCCAGAGCAATGGCTGCCTCCACCTTTTCGTCAATCACAACGTAAACAACCGTTTTGCCTTGCGCGGCGAGTCTGTGTATTCTTTCATCATGTATATCGATATCTTTCTCCCGCAGATAACCCGGGCTGACTACTTGCACATCTTTCCCGTTTATCTTACCCTCTGCCCCTTTACCCGGAATTGCTTTGAAATTCTCAACTTTATGTATTTTATTGGCGGAGGCAACTATACCGCGGGCTATCGGGTGCTCAGAATGTACCTCAATAGACGCGGCATATGAGAGTAGGCTTGTTCTATCTCCCGTACTATTCAGCGGTACAATATCGGTAACACCAAACCTTCCCTCTGTCAATGTCCCTGTTTTATCAAAAATAATTGCGCCGATATTCCGTCCTTTTTCGAAAGACGCCCTATTCCGTATAAGAAGCCCATTCTTAGCGGAAAGTGCTGTGGATACTGCAACAACCAGCGGAATCGCGAGACCCAGGGCATGTGGACATGTGATTACCATGACCGTAATCGCTCTCTCAAGGGCAAACACAAACTCTTTTCCAAGTACCACATACCAGATGAAGAATGTACTGGTTCCGACGCTCAGTGAGATAATCGTCAGCCAGAGTGCTGCCCTATTTGCAAGATCCTGTGTTTTCGATTTACTTGCCTGAGCTTCCCTGACCAGTTCGATCATCTGCGAGAGAAAAGAATCCTTCCCAACCTTCTTCACCTCAACCTTTAACGAACCTTCACCGTTGATAGACCCTCCGATTACTTCAGCGCCCGCATTCTTGACAACAGGCTTTGATTCTCCGGTGATCATCGACTCGTTCACCGAAGATTCACCTTCTAAGACCTCCCCGTCGGACGGTATCTTCTCTCCCGGTTTCAGTACATGATCACCGGAGAGTATCTCATCCAAAGGAACATCCTGAATGCTCCCATCCGGTAAAACTTTGTGCGCCTCCGACGGCAGCAGCTTTGCCAGCTCCTCCAGCGCTTTGGACGCCCCCATTATGGACCGCATCTCTATCCAGTGCCCGAGAAGCATAATATCGATCAGTGTGACCAGCTCCCAGAAGAAGAGCTTACCCTCGAGACCGAACACAACCGAGCTGCTGTAGAAGTACGCCGCTGAAATCGCGACACTGATGAGCGTCATCATACCGGGTTTTCCCGATCC
>JABAOF010008669.1_pt2 | contig 15945 bp, 7 predicted proteins | sample 7062171 | NCBI WGS metagenome assembly JABAOF01 (sample SAMN14538628, study PRJNA623070) | marine sediment metagenome | biome: marine biome [ENVO:00000428]; feature: marine pelagic biome [ENVO:01000023]; material: deep marine sediment [ENVO:00002113] | place: India: Gulf of Khambhat ...
CTGTTTTTCTCCGGCTCTTTTCCTCCGGACAAGAAGGCCCCCTTTCCCTTCTTCGCCACGAAAAGCTCATCCAGGTTCGGATTGTACACTACCCCCACGATGATCTCCCCATCTTTTTCCAGAGCAATGGATACGCAGTATGAAGGAAAATCGTGCGCATAGTTGGTGGTGCCGTCCAATGGATCAACCACCCACTTGTATCCCGACTCTGCCTTCTTGCCCTCACTCTCTTCAGTCAAGATGCCGTGATCCGGAAACTCGCTTTTGATTATCTTTGTTATTGTTTCTTCAGACAGGCAGTCCACTTCCGTGACTAGATTCACTTCGTTTTTGTACCCTATTCTCTCGACCTTACCGGCATGCTGGACAAGTATCTTGCCGGCTTCGACAGCGGCCCGGATTGCAATCTTCCCGAACTCGTCCATCTCACCTCCCATATACCGGTGGAATCCCAGCCGTGATCGTTTCACCACAAGACAAAGATAGGATTTCCTCAATCCGAATCAAGACATTTGTGTTCGCTATCCACAAAACTTCACAAGATTCCTCTTGCTTTTTGTCTGAAACTTTCTATATTCACAAAAAGCCGTTCAGTCCGTATTAAAAAAGACCGGAAAGTTGGGAGAAAGATTGAAATAGACTCACTAGAGGCCGATTCATTTGCATAAGCGTCTCTTAATAAGTTCGGTTGATCGTTAGAAGGTTTGGAGAGGTACCCAAGTGGCCAAAGGGAACAGACTGTAAATCTGTCGGCTGATGCCTTCGAAGGTTCGAATCCTTCCCTCTCCATTTTTACTTCAGTTATTAGTTGGTGGTTCATGGTTCATAGCAAAACCTTTATATGTGCGGGGTGGAGAACTACCAACTATGAACTACCAACTATTAGCCGAACATGCGGGAGTAACTCAGCTGGTAGAGTCATCCCGCCTGCGGCGGGATTGGTCGCGGGATAGTAAATCGGTTCGTGGTATAAGGTTGTTTTAAGTACAGTGTGGGGTATCAACTATGAACTACGAACTATGAACCAAACATGCGGGAGTAACTCAGCTGGTAGAGTCATCCCGCCTGTGGCGGGATTGGTCGCGGGTTGACAGAGAGAGGGAATTTGAGGGTTTTGAGATAGATTTTTGCGGGAGTAACTCAGCTGGTAGAGTCACAGCCTTCCAAGCTGTTGGTCGCGGGTTCGAGTCCCGTCTCCCGCTTTTTTAATCCACTGATGCTCACTGTCTTAGGTGCATCCTCCTTATTCATCTACCGTCCAGTCTTTTTTAAGGTAACGAGACGGGGGCCAAACGGAGCATTCTTTTCGGAATAAGCGAACTTGGCAATCGTTGTTTCCTCGTCTTGATCGACATGAGCAGTTCCGCGACGTCGTCCCCCTGGCGGAGAGTAAGTTTCCTGTCGCTTCTTCGTCGAAAACTGGCTCTGGATTATCCATAGCTACCGCTGCACCCGCAAGAGTATGATGCTGCAACAGGCTACACCTGTCGCCAGCCCAGCGGTGTTGATAAAGGAATAATAGCCCTTGCCCCTGGGATGTTTCGGATGGGGATTCTAAAGCAGCTCCTCAGTTTGATTTCTTGCTTGCTATTCATATCTCAACGAATCCACCGGGTTGGCCAGGGCGGCTTTTGCCGACTGATAAATGACCGTCACCAGGGCGATGCCGAGAACCACCAGTCCTGAAAGAGCAAATATGGTCCAACCGATGTCGGCCCGGTAAGCGAAGGTCTCCAGCCACCTGCTTATGACCAGGTAGGCTAAGGGGAAGGCTACAGCACCGGCGATAACAACCAGTATCACGATCTCTTTGGACAGGAGACGAACTATGTTCGCCACCGAGGCACCTAATGCTTTTCTGATCCCTATCTCCTTGGTTCGCCGCTCGGCGCTGAAAGCCGAAAGCCCGAAAAGTCCCAGGCAGGCGACGAATACAGTCAAAAGCGAGAATATGGTGAAAAGAGTGCCAACTTTCCATTCGGACTTATAATTCTCGCTCATCACGTCCTCCAGAAAAGAATACTCTAAGGGAGCCTCCGGCACGATGGTCCCCCAGACGTTCTCGATCCCGGATATGGACGCGGAGGTGTACGCCGGCGGCAGCTTGGCCACAATCAAGCGCTTGGCGTCGGTGCTGGCAAACAGTGCCAGTGGCGGGATGCGATTGTGAAAGGAATGAGAGTGGAAGTCACAGACCACGCCTACAACCTGGTATGCTTTTTCCCCAAGGTAAAACTTGAATCCGATTGGCTCATCTATCTCAAAATCCCGGACTGCAGCCTGGTTGATCAGGATGGAGTTCCCGGCATCGGCGGCAGACTCCCGGAAAAGGTCCCTACCCTCCGCCAGCTTGATCCCGAAGGCTGTAAGGTAGTCCCGATCAACGCGAATACCGTGCAGGAACGTGGGGTCCTCATCCAGCTTGTTCTGCGGGCGAATATGGTAAAGGAAGTGCCGGTTTTCGCCTGGGGCGCAGTCCGCGATGGTCACCGAGGAAGCCAGGCCGCCTTTCAAAATCTCGTTTTTCACTAACTCCTGTTTCTCCGGTGAGATACCCTTCCCGGCCTCGATCAGCAGCACGTTCTTGTTGTCGAATCCCAGATCGCTCGTCAGCGCATAATCGATCTGCCTGTAGACTGCAAACGTCACGCACAGCAACGCGATGGCGATCAGGAACTGGAAGGCTACCAGAACCCTTCTCACCACGGACCGTGAACCTCTGCCGAAAACCTCACCCCTGAGCACAAGCGAAGGTTGAAACCTCGACAGCACCAGCGCGGGGTAGCTTCCCGAAAGTATCCCCACCGCAACGATCATGGCGAATATGGAAAGCAAGAGCACCGGATCGCCCAAGACGTTAATCTCCAGTTCCTGTTCGATGAAGGCCTCCAATCGAGGTCTTACCATTTCGAAAAGCGCCAGGCCAAACAGCATTGAAACGGCGGCCAAAAGGACAGATTCGCTTAAGAACTGCTTCGTGAGCTGAGACCGAAATGCGCCCAGGGTCTTTCTAATTCCTACCTCCTTGAACCGGTGAGAGACCCGGGCGGTGGAGAGGTTGATGAAGTTGATGCATGCGATCAACAGAATCATGAAGCCGATGCATCCGAAGACATAAACGTATGCTGGGTCACCGCTGGGAGGTAGCTCGTAGCTTAGGTCTGAATATAAATAGATCCGCTTCAGGGGCTGCAGCTTCAATACGTAATTCTTAGCCTCGTCTTGGCCCACGTGCTGCGCCAGAAGCGATGGGATCTTCTGCTCGACTTCTGCTGCAACCGCCCCTTCCCTCAANNATTCTCTCCAGCGTTGAGTAGGAGACGACGAAGTCACTTCTCAGTTGAGTATTGGCGGGGATTCTCTCGAAAACCCCCGTTATTTGCGCCTCGATTTCCTCCTCTACTCGTACCGTCTTTCCAATCGGATTTTCTTCACCGAAGTGTGTCTTCGCCAGGCGCTCCGATATGACGACCGAGAAGGGCGCCTCCAGAGCCGTTTCTGCATTTCCTTCTTTTAGGGGAAGGGTGAAGATCTTCAAGAACTCCGGCTCGGCAGCATAACAGTTCTTAACCTCAACTACCTCGCCCTCCTTGAACTGCACGGGCAGGTCCCACAGCCGCCTCATTCGCACCATTCGTTCGACCTCAGGAAAAGCATCCCTGACTGCCGGACCGACTGCGGGCATGATGCTGGCCATGGATACTTGCGAACCGCGAAGAGCGAAATGGCCATCGATCCGATAGATTCGGTCTTTGTTCTCGTGGCAGCTTTCGAAGCTCAGTTCGCTGTTCACGTAGCCGATGATAAGCAGACATGCGCCAAGCCCTATGGCCAAGCCCAGGACATTAACGAGCGTGTACAGCTTCTGTCTGGTCAGGCTTCGTAGTGCCGATTTGATATAGTTCCTAAGCATTTGAATCCTCCGCGCTATTCATACCTCAGAGCATCTACAGGGTTGGTCAGAGCGGCCCTAACTGCCTGAAAGCTCACAGTGATCAGAGCGATCAAAAGCGCAAGGAGGCCTGCAAAAGCAAACGCCTCCCAGCCAATGCTGATCCGATAGGCATAGTTTTCCAGCCAGCGGGCCGCGGCATAGTACGCCACCGGCCAGGCGACCACATTGGCAATCAAAACCAGGAGCAAAAACTCCTTTGAGATCAATCGAACCAATCCAGCCGCTGTTGCGCCGAGAACCTTCCTGATGCCAATCTCCTTTGTCCTGCGCCCCACGGCCAGGGTGGTAATGCCCAGCAGACCCAGGGACGCGATAAATATGGCGAAGAAGGATGAGTAGCCGAAGATGCTGCTCCATCTCTCCTCGGTGGCATACTGTCGGTTGAAATCCTCATCCAAGAAGTAGTACTCGAACGGCACATCCGGAGCGATCTTCGACCAGGTATTCCGGAGCATGCCGATCGTTTGCTGGACATTCTCCGGATCAATCTTTATCGCTATGTATGAGACAGGGTATCTCGGCGACATGTGCAATACGGCAGGCTCAACATCTGTATGCAGCGACAGATAATTGAAATCCCGTACCACCCCGACTATCGTGCCAATGTTATCTTCCAGTATTCTGAGCGGGACTTTCACCTTATTGCCCAGCGGCGACTGTAACCCCAATCTGTCTACGAAGGCCTCGTTCACCAGCACGGAATGTCTGGGATCTGCCCGAAAATCGGATGAGAAATTCCTTCCCTTAGTCAACTCCATGCCCATGGTGGAGAGATAATCCTGGTCGATCCTGAATACGTGGCATTCAGCGTCCATATCTCCGCACTCTGCCACGGTGGCCATGTATGTGCTGACCCTTCCTAATGATTCCCCGGCGCCGGCTATACTCTTAATCGACGGCTCAGATCTCAACTCGTTTCTCAAAAGCGCAAGTGCCTGTTCACCGTCAGCCGTTCCCGCGTTGATGATAACCACCTGGTCGTCTTCGAAACCCAGGTTCATGTTCTTCATGTGATTCAATTGACGCGACATCAGAAAAGTGCAGATGATGAGGAATACCGAAAGCGAAAACTGCAGAACCACAAGTGATCGGATTAAAAGGCTGGGTCTGCCCACTCTTACCGAGCCCTTTATGATGTCCGCGGGATTGAACCGCGACAGATAAATTGCTGGATAGCCTCCGGCAGCAACACTCACCAGCAGTAAAAGACCTAACAGTGTCGGCAGGATGGTCCAATTTCCTAAGATGTCGATGGAGAGCTCGGTGTTTGCCAGTCCGTTGAAAACAGGCACCAAAACTTCCGCCAGCACAAGAGCGATGCACATGGCGAAGACCGTAAGAGCCACGGATTCTCCCAGAAACTGCTTCACGAGTTCCCTGCGGCCGGCGCCCACGGTCTTCCGCGTTCCGATTTCCTTGAGACGGGTCGAAGCTTGACCGACAGCAAGATTTGTAACATTGATGCAAGCTAAAAAGAGTATGAAGACCCCAATCCCGAGAAGCATGTAGAGATATATCGGATTGTTAGTGCGCTCGAATCTGTAGTTTATGCGCGGATTAAGATGGATATCCTTCAGCGGCTGCAGATGGAACCGGGCCCGATCCAGATCGTCACCGAAAATGGGTCTTAGGTGCGTACCCAGAAATCCCGGCAGCTTTTGCTCCAGCATTGCTGGAGACGCACCCTTGGCCACCTGAACATACGTCCGGGTGGTAAGCGCTCCCCAGTTTTCCGTCAGTTGCGGACTCAGGTTATCCAGGATGGCGGTATAGGGCAGAAGGAAATCGAACTTGATGGTCGAATTGTGTGGAACATTCTTGACCACGCCCGTGACCATGAAGTCGACGAAATCATCCCCTCCCCTGATGGATAGGGCTTCGCCCATTGGGTCGCTGTCTCCGAAGTACTTTTCTGCTGCTGCTTCGCTCAATACCACGGAATGTTTATCATTCAGAGCCACGCCCGGGTTGCCCTTCAGCATATGGAAGGAGAACATGGAGAGTACGTCAGGATCGGCAAAGAGCAGCAGTTCGTTGAACACCCTGCCATTGCTCTTCACCACCGTGGTTCGGTTCAGGAAGCGACTAAAGCGAACTACTTCAGGATATTGATCTGCCAAGGCAGGCCCCAGCGGAATCGGCGAGAGAGCGGAGAAATCCCACTCGCCAGTCTCCTCCTGGAAGGAGCCAACGAATCTGTAAATGTCGTCTGAATTCTCGTGAAACGCATCATAGGTTAGTTCCATGTGCACGTACTGGAAGATCAGAATGCATACGGCCAGCCCAATGGCCAGGCCGACGATGTTGATCAGCGAATAGCCCTTGTGCCTGACAAGGTTTCTTATGGCAACATTGATGTAGTTTTTGACCATTTCTCTTTCACCTCGGGTAACGAGTGCTAATTGAATATCGTCTATTCATATCTCAGAGTATCAACCGGGTTGGTCAGGGCGGCTCTTATCGCCTGCGAGCTTACGGTGATCAGAGTGATGATCAGGGCAAACAGCGCCGCCAGAAGAAACGTGCCGAGGCCTATGCTTATCCGGTAAGCAAACTCCTCCAGCCAGCGGCCCATGGCATAGTAGGCAATGGGCCAGGCGATGAGGTTCGCAACGGCGACTAAGAACAGGAACTCTCTGGATAGAAGCCCCACGATGCTGCCCACCGAAGCGCCCAGCACCTTGCGTATGCCGATCTCCTTGGTGCGCCGCTCGGCTGCGTAAGAGGCCAATGCCAAAAGTCCCAGACAGGCTATGAAGAGTCCCAGAAACGTGAAGACGGCGAATATCTTGCCTACCCTCTCTTCGGCCCGGTACTGCCGGTCGAAAGATGTGTCCAAGAAGAAGTAGTCGAACGGATACTCCGGAAACAGTTCTTGCCATTTCTCCTTGACGAAAGCCAGGACTTGCTCTGCGCCTTCAGTTCTGACGGCAAGAGTCACGTTTCGAAACATGCGGGGTCGATAGAGCATCACCAGAGGCTCAACCGTAGACTGTAAGCCCCGGTAATGGAAATCTCCGACCACGCCGATGATCTCCATCACCTTCTCATCGTAACATCCCAATAGCTGCTGACCGACTGCCTCCTGGGGTGAGGAAAAGCCCAGCTGCTCCGCGGCGGTCTGGTTAATGATATAGCCTCCCTGGAGATCGTCATCATTCTGCTCCCCGAAGGCGCTGCCGGCGAGAACATCGATTCCGTATTGGGGGATGAAATCGTGATCCACGTACATGTAGTTCATGGCCCGCAACTTCTCGTCGCTTTCCGTGGCCAGCTTCGTGGTCCAGCAAGACAGATGCTGGCCCGGCAACTGTGCGGAGGCGGCAGCGCCAATCACACCCGTGTGCCTGCAGAACTCGGTTTTGATCGACTCGAAACTCTCCACCGCTCTGGCCGCGCGACCCAGAGGGACCACCAACTTCTGCTCTTTGTCGAAACCCAGGTCCTTGTTCTTCATGAAGTGGATCTGTTGATATGCCAACAGGGTCCCGATTACTAGAATGATGGAGATGGAAAATTGTCCCACCACTAACACCTTTCTAAGGATAGTACCCCGACGGCCTAAGCCGGATGTCCCTCGCAGGATGTTCGCAGGACGAAAAGCCGACAGAAAAAAGGCGGGGTAGCTCCCGGAAGCTATGCCCACAACGAACGTCAGGGCAACCAAAGCCAGCAGCCATCCGGGCTTGATCAAGCTGCCGATATGAAACCCGATGCCGGTGAGTTGATTGAACAAGGGTGAGGCCAGTTCTACCAACACCAGAGCCACCACCAGGGCAACTGCCGAGAGGAGCACCGACTCCGCCAAAAACTGGACTGCCAGACGAAATCGCCCCGCACCCACCGCTTTTCTTAAGCCGACCTCCTTGGCCCTGCCGGTAAACCGGGCAGTGGTCAGGTTGGTGAAATTGATACAGGCCAAAAGCAGTATGAAGAAGCCTACTGTACAGAATATATAGAGGTAGAGCGGACTGCCTGGCGGTTCCGTCTCACCAATCAGATGCGAACGGAGGTGTATACTGCGGACCGGTTGCAGGAAGAGAATCAATGTTTCACCCGTCGCTTTCAGTTCTTCGCCCACGTGCCTCTCGGCGAAACCCTTCAACTGTTCGGAGAAGGCGGCCAGGTCAGTATTGGGAGCAAGCTTGACATAGGTGTAGAAATTGCAGAGGAACCAATTGCCCAATCCACCATATCCCGTGGCCTCCAGGGTGCTAAAGGATATCAACATTTCGTGTTTGGCATGGGTGTTCTGCGGGCAGTCGGCGGCCACGCCGGTGATCTCAAGATCGAATCCCTGAACATTGAGGGTCTGACCAATCGGGGACTCATCCCCGAAGTACTTCCGGGCCAGGCGCTGGGATATCACGACGGTCATGGGCCTCTCCAGCGCGGTTTTGGAATCACCTTCGAGGAAGGGGATGGTCAGAATTCGGGGGAGGTCGGTCTCTGCAAACCAACAGCGCTCCTCGTAGAAGACCTCCTCGTTCCGCTTGACCAGCAGGTTGCCCACCCGCAGCATCCGGGCGACATATTCTATCTGGGGATAGTCTTCCTTCAATGCCGGAGCCATCGGGGCGGAGGTTACCGCCGCGATCCTTCTCTCCTGCTGGGATTGGCCATCCTCTGCCACGCGGAATATTCGGTCTCCGTCGAGGTGATAGTTGTCGTAGCTCAACTCGTAGGCCACATACTGAGCTATCAGAATGCAGCAAGCCATCCCGATGGCCAAACCGACGACGTTGATTAGAGAATAGGCTTTGTTCCGTGCGGCGTGCCTTAGGGCAACTCTCAGGTAGTTGCGCATCATAATCCGATCTCCTTACAGCTTGTCCACAATCCATCCGTCCTTCAGGTAGATGATCCGGTTGCCGTATGAGGCGTTCCTCTCAGAGTGGGTCACCTGGATTATCGTAGTTCCTTCTTTATTCAGCTTGGAGAGCAGTTGCATGATCTCCTCGCCCTGGCTGGAATGAAGGTTGCCGGTCGGCTCGTCTGCCAGAAGAAGCCTTGGTTTGGCGATCACCGCTCGAGCAACGCCAACCAATTGCTGCTGCCCCCCCGAGAGCTGGCTGGGAAACAGGCTCTTCTTGCCGACTATCTGAAACCGATCCAGAGTATCGCAGACCATGCTCTTCCGCTCTGCCCCTTTGATCTTTTTGTAGAGCAGCGGGGTCTCCAGATTCTCATACACGGTCAGATCGTCGATCAGATGATAGCTCTGGAAGATGAATCCCATGTGCTGCTTATAAAGCTCGGCCCGCTTCCTCTCGTTCAGCTTGTGGACCTCCTGATCCAGAAAGCGATATTCTCCCTCAGACGCTTCATCCAGCATCCCGATGATGTTCAGGAGAGTGGTCTTGCCAGCGCCCGAGGGCCCCATGATGGTGATGAATTCCCCCTCCCTTACCTCCAGATCGATATTGCGCAGCACGAAAACCTTGCCGAAACCTGAGGGGTACCACTTGGTGATGTTCTTCGTCCTTATCATTGGTGCGACTCCGTTCTGAATGGAAAGCTCCTCGGAGCTTTCCGCTCGCTCTTTTGCGTTCAGCTTTTGCTCATTCATATCTCAACGTCTCCACTGGATTTGTTAGGGCGGCTTTGACCGCCTGAAAGCTTGCCGACAATACTGCCAGGCACATGGCTACCAGACCTGTCAGCAGGAAGGTATCAAGCCCGATTTTGACCTGGAAAGGGAACTCCTGCAAGAAGCTTCTCATCAGAATATAGGCCAGTGGCCAGGCAATCAGGTTGGAGAGACCTATGAGCACCACGAACTCCTTTGAGAGCATCGCCACGATGCTCGCCACGGTGGCGCCCAGCACTTTCCTTATCCCAATCTCCTTGGTTCTTCGAACGGCGGTATAGGAAACCAAGCCGAATATTCCCAGACACGCAATCGTGAGGGTTATCACAGACAGCACCAGCTGCAGAGTCCCTGAGGACTTGTACTCAGCGTAGCTGTTTCTTATGTCGTCTTCCAAGAAGGAGTAATCGAATACCTCGCCTGGAAAGGTGGCCTCCCATACGTTTCTTATGCTGGAAATCGATGCCGGGATGTTCTCCGGCGGAAGTTTGATGCTCAGGGACCTCCACTCCTTGGGCCTGAGCATGATGATTGATACCGGCCTGTAGCTGTAGTCAAGGGTGGTACCGTGGAAATCCTTGACCACGCCCACGATCTCGTAGACCTTGTCGCCTCCTCCATAGAGATTGTGGCCGACGAGATCATCAGTCTCGAGATGCTCAACCGCGGATTGATTCAGGATCATTGCCCTGTTGACATCGGAGGCCATATCCTCGGAGAACCCTCTGCCTTGGACAATTTCCAATCCGAAAGTTGAAAGGAAGTCATGGTCCACGAAATACGCTCTTCCTACCAGCATCTCCTTCTGGCTTCTTTCCGGGGTCTTGTAGAAGCCGTAGAAGCTGTGAGTCCTTCTGCCTGGTGGGCCGTTGGTAGCGGTCGCCGCGAGCACGTTGGTATTTCTGAGTATCTCGTCTTTCAAAAGTTGGCAATCGCCCGAGGCCCGCTCGTCTTCGAAGTCAAGCACCAGGATGTTCTCCCGGTCGAATCCCAGCTCCATGGTGGTGATGTAATGAGTCTGTTTGTAAACGATCGCTGTGGTGCAGACAAATCCAATGGCAATGGTGAACTGGAACACCACCAACGTTTTTCTCAAGAATGATTTTCTCGATCTGATCCCGGTCTTGCTCTGCAGGACGGCTATGGGTCTGAACCGGGAGAGATACAGAGCCGGATAGAAGCCCGCCAAAATCCCCACCACCAGGATTAAGGCGACCAGAAGCAGGGCCATGGTGGGGTTGGTGTAGAAGTCCGCTAACGCTTCCCTGGGCAAAAGCGGCTTGACCCAGGCCTTGAATATCTCATAGAACATCAGGCCGAAGCACACCGAGACAAAGGTGATGAGCAAGGACTCGCCCAGAAACTGCCTGATGAGATGCTTCCTTTGAGCGCCGAAAACCTTACGCACGCCAACCTCCCTGGTCCGGTCTGCCGACTTTGCGGTGGAGAGATTGATGAAGTTGGCCATGGCCAGAAGCAGAATGAAGATCGCCACCAGGCCCATGGTGTAGATCATGGAAGCCTCACCTGCAGGGTCCAAATCTCCCTGCCGTCCGGAGACATACACATCGAAATAGATGTCTCCCAAAGGTTGCAGCTCGAACTGAAACTTGCTCGCTACTTCCGGCGTGATATGCCTGCCGAAGATGGCAGGGATCTTCTGTTCCACCACCTTCGGATCTGCATCTTCGCTCAGCAGCAGATAGACGTAATCCTTGTCGAAACTATCCCATGCTTCGGAGACCTCGCCTGTCCTCTGGAGGGTTGAATAGGAGACGATGAAATCGCAGTGAAGCTGTGTGTTTTCCGGAACATCCTTCAACACCCCCGTGACCTGACAGATCAAAGTGTCGTTCAGCTTTATTTTCTGGCCCACCGGATTCTTCCCCTCGAAATGTTCTTGTGCGGCTCCTTCAGTGATCAGAATGGAGAAGGGTTCTCTCAGCGCAGTCTTGGGATCGCCCCGGATGAGCGGAAAGGTAAAGACCTCAAGGAAATCCGGATTGGCGCACAGCACGTTTTCCCCGTGCTCATATCCGTGACTGCGGAACTTCTCCTCCGGAACAAAGCCCTCTTCTCCCATCTTCAGATCCAGGTTGCCCAGGAGCCTGAAAACGGCCGCCCGCTCCACCTCGGGGATCTCTTCTGCCAGGGCGGGGCCAAGAGGAGACATCACCTGCGCGGAATAGACTTCCGCGTCCTCCGCCGCGAAGTGGCCGTTGACCCGGTAGATGCGGTCTTTGTTTTCGTGGAAGTTCTCGAAGGAAAGCTCGTAGCTGATGTGACCGATCACAATCAGACATGAGGCCAGACCGATGGCCAGGCCGAACACGTTGATGAGACTGTAAAGTTTATGCTTCACCAAATTTCTTATTGCTATCTTTATGTAGTTCTTAAGCACGCCTGGCTCCTCTCATGTTGGCTCATTCGTACCTCAAAGTTTCCACCGGATTGGTCAGGGCGGCCTTGACCGCGTGATAACCCTCAGTTGCCAGAGCAACCAAGAGCGCAAGAACGGCCGCCGAGAGGAACGTTTCCCAGCCGATGCTTATTCGGTAGGCGAAGTCCTGCAGCCATCTCGACAGAGCGTAGTAGGCAACCGGCGCCGCCATGGCCGTGGCAATCATCATCAACAGGACCGTCTTTTTGGAGAGCAACTTGAGAATACTAGGCACCGAAGCCCCCAAAACCTTCCGGATTCCGATCTCTTTGGTTCTCTGCTCGGCGGTGCAGGCAGAGAGCCCAAACAACCCCATGCATCCAAGGAAGATAGCGAGTAGGCTGAACGAAAGCGCCATGTGTCCCAGTCTCTCCTCTGCTCTATACATGTCGTCAAAAGATTGATCCAAGAAATAGAAATCGAAGGGGTGACCCGGAGCAATCTGCTCCCACCTGTTCTCAAGAAGTCTTATAGTCTCTTTCGCGTTGTCCGGCAGGACCCTGATAGAGATGGTGTTCACATCCACAATGGCATAACCCATGTACAAAGCCTCAATCTCCATATGCAAAGAATTCAGGTGAAAGTCCTTGACCACCCCGATCACTTTCATGGGAGCCCAGGCCGGCTCACCAGTTTCGCCAAGGACCCGTCTTTTGATTGTCTTACCCACAGGATCCTCCCAGCCGAATTTTCTTGCCGCCGTTTCATTGATGATGGCTGACTCTTCGACATCGGTGGCAAGGTCAGCAGAGAAATTTCTGCCGGCTACGAGATCTAAGCCGAGAGTGGCGACGAAATCGTGATCAACGTTCATCCAACGCAAAAGCTGGCTCTCGTCCTCGGCAGAACCTTCCGGAACGAAGTTGGACATCCTGCCGCTGCCTCCAGGCACAGTATTCGATGCAGCCACGTGTACCACACCAGCCAGGCCTGACAGTTCTTCTTTGATGGAGCGGATGGACTGTTGTGTCACGTCGCCTACGTCAGGTATGACCAGAACCTGCTCCTTGTCAAACCCCAGCTCCTTGTTCTTCATGAAGGCGATCTGCCGGTAGATCGCAATGGTTGCTATGATCAGAGCGATGGATATGGCAAATTGAGCGACTACGAGAAGGTTGCGGAACCTGAGATTGAGGGCACCGGCTCCAAGGCCGCCCTTTAACACCTGGACCGGATGGAAGGAAGAGAGGAAAAACGCGGGATAGCTCCCGCCAACAAGCCCGACAACAATCGCCAGACATACCAGCCCGGGGATGATCCACCAGGTCCTCAGGTAGTTCATGCCCAGCTGGCTCCCTGCAACGGAGTTGAACAAAGGTAGACTCAACTCAAGAAGAATTAACGTGACCAGGACGGAGAGAAGACCGTAGATTAGAGTCTCGCCAAGGAACTGCCCCATCAACTTGCCTCTGCCGGCCCCCAGCGTCTTTCTGATACCAACCTCCTTTGCGCGCGTGGCAGAGCGAGCCGTAGAGAGATTCACAAAGTTGATGCAGGCTAACATCAAAATAAAAATTGCTATGCTGGAGAAAAGATAGATGTGGGCAATGCTGCCGCCGGCAGAGAGCTCACTCTGGAGCCGCGAATGGAGATGGATCCTGGAAAGGGGCTGCAGAAAAAGCTCCAGCGCGCCTCCCACCGCCCGGAGTCTATCTCCCATATGAGTTTCGATCAGCGCCGAGAGCTTCTCTTCAAGCAGTTTCCAATTCGACTCCTGGTCGAGGAGAAGGTAGGTATAATACCCCAGATAGCCCCAATTGTCCAGGCCCTCTCTCTCTTCCGCGTAAAGCGTCTGAAAAGAACAAAGCAGGTCGAAACTGAAGTGGGAGTTCCGGGGTACGTCCTCGACCACACCGGTTACGGTGAAGTCTCTCTGATCATCCATCCGCAGAGTCTTTCCGACCGGATCTTCATCGCCGAAATACTTCCGCGCTATCTCCTCGGTAATGACCACCGAATAGGGAGTTTTGAGGAGTGATCCGACGTCGCCTTTGATCATGGGAAAGGTGAAAACCTCAAAGATAGAGTTGTCCGCATAGCGAATCCCCTCTTCATAAAAGGCCTTCTCCTGGTACTGGACCAAAATCCTGTTTTCCGGGGTAAACCTCACAGCGTTCACGACTTCAGGGTATTGCTGCAGAATGGTGGGAGCCATGGGGGGGCTGCTCAGCGATGCTCGCCTGTCACTCCCCCCGATGGTGAGGTGGTGACAGAGGCGATAAATCCTGTCTGCGTTTCCGTGAAACCGGTCGAAGCTTAGTTCATTGGCGACCCACAGCATGATCAGAATACAGCAGCTCATCCCCGCGGCCAGGCCAACGACGTTGATAAATGAATAGCCTTTCTGGCGGATCATATTTCTCAATGCAACTTTAACGTAACTCCAGAACATGACTTGACACCTCGTTTGAATGATTAATAGGGTCACTACTCATATCGTAGACTCTCCACCGGATTGGCCAGGGCGGCTTTGATGGCCTGATAGCTTGCCGCGAGCACGGCGAGCACCGCAACTAGGACGCCTGTCGACAGAAAGACGCCCGGGCCGATGCCAACCCTGAAGGCAAAGTCCTGCAGAAAAGAGCTCATTATCAGATAAGCGACAGGCCAGCCAATTAGATTGGATATTCCAACCAGGATTACGAATTCTTTGGAGAGCAGCGTCACAACACCGGTGACCGTGGCACCAAGCACCTTTCTTATCCCGATTTCTTTGGTTCTGCGCACGGCGGTATAAGAAACCAGGCCGAATATCCCCAAACATGCGACCGCAATTGTTAGAAGCGACAACGTGGCGAATATTCCCCTCTGCAACCTCTGATCGTCGTAGGTGCGGTCGATCTCATCTTCAAGAAAAGCGTACTCGAACACTTCCCCTGGAAGAACCGTCTCCCAGGTGCTCTTGATCGCTGCTATGGACCCGGGAATGTCCTCGGGCGGCAGCTTGACAGAAAGGGTATTACGCCTCTCCGGACTGAGCTTTATAACAGTCACCGGCTTCTTTGCCCAGCTCATGGTGGAGCCGTGAAAATCTTTTACCACGCCAACGACTTCGTAGAATTTCCCGCCTTGTCCGTAAAGTCTGTAACCTATCGGATTCTCTATCCCCAGGTGTTTGACTCCAGATTCGTTTATTATTATTTTACGATTCACGTCCCCTGCCTGATCCTCCGAGAATCCCCTGCCTTGGGTAATCTCCAAACCAAACATCGAAATGAAATCGTAGTCGACATGGTAGGCCCTGACCACAATGTCGTTCTCCCGCGCCTCATCGGTGTAGAACCGGTAAAACACGTAGTTCATTCTGCCAGGCGGACAATCAGCTGACGTCGCCGATAACGCTCTGGTGTTTTTCAAGATCTCATGCTTCATTAACTGGCAATTTTCTGCAGCATTGTCCCCCTCGAAGTCCAATACCAGAATATTGTCTCTCTCAAATCCCAGATCCAGCGAAGTGATGTATTGCAGCTGCTTCTGAGTGATAAGAGTACTGCAGATGAAAATCACGGCGATGGTGAATTGGAACACAACCAAGGCCCTTCTCAGGGTTGACCTGGAGGACTTGGTGTCGGCTTTACTCTGCAGAACCGCAATCGGCTTAAAGCGGGATAAATACAGGGCAGGATAGAAACCGGAGAGAAGGCCAACCAGCAAGCCCAGGCCGACAACGGCAAGAAACATCATCCAATTATCAAAGAAACCCGCGGTCGCCTCCCTTTTGAAGAACAGGTTGAACTGTGGTTTTATCAATTCATAAACCGCCAGGCTGAGCAATAAGGAAAAGAACGTTATGACAAGGGATTCGCCCAAGAATTGCCTAACCAGATGCTTGCGGAAGGCGCCGAAAACCTTTCGCACTCCGACCTCTTTCATTCGATCAGCAGATCTGGCGGTTGACAGATTGACAAAGTTGGCGATTGCCATGATCAGCACGAATGCGGCAATGATGCCAAATATATA
>JABAOF010001247.1_pt1 | contig 15929 bp, 20 predicted proteins | sample 7062171 | NCBI WGS metagenome assembly JABAOF01 (sample SAMN14538628, study PRJNA623070) | marine sediment metagenome | biome: marine biome [ENVO:00000428]; feature: marine pelagic biome [ENVO:01000023]; material: deep marine sediment [ENVO:00002113] | place: India: Gulf of Khambhat ...
AAGAGATTATCTTCCGCGGATACGGTTATACTATTCTTAATAAATATGTGAAGCGTCCATTGGTTTGCGTTTTAATTGGCTCTGCAATATTCGGCGCAGAGCATTTATACCAAGGTTTTGCTGGCGCGGTTCAAACATTCATGATTGCTTTATTCGCTAATAGTATCTTTATCTGGAGAAAAAGCTTGATTCCTGTCGCTATACCGCATGCAGCTATGAATATACTAATGCCGCTCATTCAGTGAGTTTAGCCGATAGTAAAATGCTAAAAGTATTGAGCTGTTGTTTTTTATTTGACTAAGTGGTGAATCCACCAATGTCAGCAGAAAAGAATGAACGGACGTTTCATCGTGCTTTATACGAGCTGTCTTTAAAGCATACTATCCTGATACCGCTGATACTCTTTCNNCGCTGATACTCTTTCTTATCGCCGCAGCCCTCAAGATTATAGACGTGTTCGTTTTGCGGCTGGATGAACTATTGGGTGAAATTATTTTATCCAAGTCACTCGGCTTTCTGCTGGTTATTCTGTACCTCTGGGCTGTTGGAAGGTCGCTCACAGCTATCGGCTTGCATGGCAGGTCAGTGGGGAAAGCTCTGGCAATTGGTGCCGGTGGTGTGGCACTCGTCTTGCTGGTAAGCTATGGGCTTCAGTTCAGTATTCTGGTTATTGCCGGCAAGGAACCGTCTCTAGTACTTACCGCCATTGATCCAAAGACAGGAATGACCGGGAGCTTGTCATTCGCACTTTTGCTTATCGTAGGAAATTTTATTAATTCGTTTATGGAAGAAGGATTGTTCCGGGGTGTGATGCTCCGTCACTTCCGTGTATCTCTCACATTCTGGGGAGCGAATTTCTTACAGGCAGCACTTTTTGCGCTCTGGCATCTCAACTGGCCGGCTAAACAGTTCATCACAGGGCAAATGGATCTGGGAAGTACTGTGTTTCAGTCTATTATAGTGCTAATCGCAACAGGTATTTATGGATTTGCGATGGGCTATCTATATCTTGTAACAAATAACTTGTGGGCCGCCTGGCTTGTGCATACCATCAACAACTCCGTACTTAATATGCTGCATATTCGGACAGTCGAAGGGCTTGACTCTGACATGGCAGTATTACAAATTGTGCTGACTCTTGGCTATTTAGTTGTCATTTTGCTTTTCAGAGTAATGGCAAAGCGGTTCCAAATGCCTGAAGTGAAACCGTGGAACAGAGCAAACACATAGTCCGCTGATAGATGACAATTGAGCTAGTGGAATAGCAGGATTAAGTCCTGTGATAAAGCACTTAAAATCCTATGCTTTACCCAATAATGCATCTAATTCAATTCTCAAAGGTAGGAATATTATATATATTAGCGAATTTGGTTTGAAGTAAGATGATTTAGTAGTTTACATTTCTTGGCGTCACTTTGGGTACCTACATAGTGCAGCAAAAGAATTAATGAGTAGTGGAAGGAGGAAGAATGGAAGATACTTTTTTTCTACTGTTTTATTGGACGGGACCTATTGGGGTTGGCATTTTCCTCGTGTGTCTGGGAACTATGATTTGGCTGCTCACAAAAGCTGATGAAACAAGTAAGCGCACGAAGGCAATGATGAAAGAAAAGGGAATGGATAAGAGGTAGGGATAGCGGCATCTCAGAAGAGAGAAGGGGTCGCATCTTTATATCTGATATTTAGAAGGCACTCCGACTTTATTTATCAAAAGTAAAGATACGACCCTAACACTTGACCCTGACCCTGGTTTTATGCAGAATACTCTACTACAGAGAAAATAAAAATGAAAATTCGGAGCGAAAAAGAGTCTGATATAAATCATATTACGGAAATCCATAATAAGGCTTTTGGTGGAGCAGACGAAGCAAAAATTGTCAATAATTTGAGAAAAGATAAAAGACTTATTATTTCACTCGTATGTGAACTTGACGGCAAAATAGTAGGACACATCGCATACAGTCCGATATATGACAATACCGATTTCGTTGGTCTAGGTTTGGCTCCTGTTGCGGTTTTACCAGATTACCAAAATCAAGGCATTGGATCAAAACTAATCCGGCAAGGCAATCGAACGGCCCTTGCGAAAGGATATAAAAGAATATTTGTTTTAGGTGATTCTGAATATTACTGCCGGTTTGGATTTAAACTGGCAAGAGAATATAATTATTATTCAAAATTTGACCCCGATGGTAATCATTTTATGGTCATGGGGGAAGAATTAGAGAAAGAACCTGAAAAAAAATCTGTAAGTTATTGCGAAGAATTTAACATATAGCAAGTCAACCCAGCTGACTGTGAAGCCCCTCAAACCCAAAAAGGTCTAATATAAAAACTCCAGGAACAGGTTAGGAGTTGAGTCTTGCCAACATCCGAATTACTCCAGCAAATTGTTAAAAAAGAAGTGAGCATAGAGAGGATAGCAGAAAGAGTTATTAAAAAACCGGAACTGCTTTCACAAGTTTTTGATGGATTAAGCACAGAGAAAGCAGACATCAAGTATGGGTGTGAAAAAATCCTCCGCCTTATCAGTGAGAAGAAACCAGAGATACTCTATCCTAAAATGGACTTTTTCATAAACCTTCTTGACAGTGATAATACTTTCCTCAGATGGGGTGCCATCCTTATTATTGCCAATCTGGCCGGTATGGACTCAGAGAATAAATTTGACCATATCTTTGGTAAATACTTTGCACCTATCTCTGGGTCAGAGTTGATCCCTGCTGCTAATGTAATCAAGGGGGGAGCAAAGATTGCATTGGCAAAACCTAAGCTTACCGAAAAGATTACCAAAGAGTTCTTAAAGGTAGAAAGGGCAAAATACCAGACAACCGAGTGCCGTAATGTTGCCCTGGGACATGTCATAAACTCTTTTGACCAGTTTTTTAGTCAGATTGAAGACAAAGAACCGGTAATCAAACTCATAAGAGATCAGCTCAAAAACACCAGGNNAAGAAGGCACAAAAATTCATCGGTAAATATAAGATTGCAAACTCTTAACAGCTCAATGCAATTGAATTTTCTTGCTACTTAGGCAGATCCTTCAGGTGGGTAGGTCTACACTATTGACATTCTGGTGCAGCAAACGGAGAGGTGGCAATAGGGATTAAGTGAAAAGTGTAAGCCTTACCCTGAGATTCTGATTATAGAAGCAGGGCTTTATGCCATTCAATAAATTTGATAAGTAATATGGCATTGTTCAAACAATTAGAATTAAAAGATTCAATAGAAATAAAAACACCTGAAAAAATTTGGGCATTTTTTACCGACCTTGAAAAGAATTATAAAACCTGGCATCCTGAAGACCATGTTTTATTTAAATGGACTGAAGGAAAACCAATGGAATCGGGCTCCAAATTTTATGCTGAAGAATATGTGATGGGAAAAATAAAAGAATATGAAGGAACCATTAGCGAAAGCGTTCCGAACAGAAGGATTGTGTTCAAATGTTCTTTCCCAATATCCATAGTATCTCCTAAGTTTGAATGGTTAATTGAACCCAAAGGCTTAAATTCTGTTTTTACGGCCAAAACTTATATGAGATGTGAAAGATTTTTTCGTATATTAATGAGGAAAGGATTTGATATTTTAGTCGAGGTCGGTAAGAAACATATGAAAGAAGAGGGAGAAAATCTTAAAGAGATTTTGGAAAGTGAGAATTACTAGTTATTTGCTATAAGATAAAAGGGAAAATAGGGCTAAGTCTTGCAGCGAAGCACTAGTAGTCGTAATTCCGTCTAAAGAACATAGGGGAGACTCGTATCTTTATGTTTGACATTTAAGATAATACAGAGCAAAGGACGGTTCTTCATATAGCTTTGATTTTTCGAAAATTAACCCTTGCATCTTTCTTTCAAGCTTCTTCTTTGTAAACAGACTATAAGTAATTAAGTAAAGGAGGTGAAAAATGGAAGGATTTACGATCACAAAGATGCTGGATTTGCCAGCTCAAAAAGTGTGGGCTATTGCAAGCGATTTTACAAAATTTCCTGGCCCTGCAATTTCAGTCCAGGTGGAAGAGAAGGGAAGTCCTGAATTAAATGGAGTCGGCACAGTAAGAACTATTATTATTGGTCGAGTTCAGGTTCGAGAACGGTTAGAATCCGTTAATCCACCAAAGCCATTCACCTATCGAATTTTATCCGGTGCGCCGATGAAAGACTATCTGGCGACCGTTAAAATTAGCTCAAGAGGTAATTCGACCGAAATTCGTTGGGATGCTCAATTCACACCGAAATTTCCGGGAACCGGATGGATTGTTGGAAAAGTTACCAAAAATACAATCAATCGCTTTATTGACGAAATAGAAGCAGGCGCCCGCTAGAAAGAAGTCCCGCATATGGTTAACATATGTTAACCATATCGCTAATGGTTAATTTAAGTGCCACGTATAAATTGCTGTAAGATTGGAATATCTCCTGAGCTTTGATTTTCCGAAATCTAATCTTTTTGCCTTTCTTCAAAGCTTCGCTTATTCTTAAACATAACCTCATGTTTGGTTTAAATAATAAGGTAAATCCCTATGAAAAACCTGAGAAAATACGGAAAGGCACCCTTTAAAGTAGCAGTCATTCACGGTGGTCCGGGTGCGGGTGGGGAGATGGCTCCGGTCGCGCGTGAGCTCTCATCCGGCTGGGGGATATTGGAACCGATTCAAACAGCAACATCCCTTGAAGGACAAGTTGAGGAGTTGAAAACGGTTCTGGAAGATCACGGAGATCTTCCCATTACCTTGATTGGCTTTTCCTGGGGAGCCTGGCTCAGTTTCATCGTTGCTGCCCGTTATATCGCAATCATCAAAAAATTAATTCTTATTGGAAGTGGCCCCTTTGAAGAAAAATATGGTGCAAGAATTCTAGAGACCAGGTTAAACCGTCTTAGTAAGGAGGATAGAATAGAGGCTAAATCTCTCATTGAAATTTTAAATAATCCTACAGCTAAAGATAAAAACACTGCATTTGCACGGCTTAGAGCGCTATCCTCAAAAACCGATGAGTATAACCCGATCACAGACGAATCAGGTGAATCTGACCTGGTTGGTAGCAAAGGGGATATCTTTCATAGTGTGTGGAGAGATGCCGCGGAAATGAGAAGGGACGGAAAGCTACTTGGTCTCGCAAAACGTATCAAATGTCCGGTGGTTGCAATTCACGGCGACTATGACCCCCATCCGGCTGAAGGGGTTCAAAAGCCTCTTTCTGCTGTTCTGAAGAGCTTTCGATTTATCCTGCTCAAGAACTGTGGGCACAGTCCCTGGGTCGAGCGGGAGGCCAGGTTAGAATTCTACAAAATCCTTAAAGAGGAACTACAGTAAAGGGAATAACTATTTAAATAGGAAGTATTGTTTTATTCTTAAAAGACGCAAACTATATATATAGCTGATCGAGAAGAACTGTGAATAAGCTCTTTACAATCAGACGTGCATGGGCTTTTGCAATCTTCATAATTCTGGATACGGTCTTTATTGGTATGGGAATGGGGGTGCCTATCTTATGCATTCTCTTTGGCTTCTTTGTGGGCTGGTATATTATCAGATCTATGGCTGCTGTTGGAGAGCAAACCGTGGAAATCTTGAGAAAGCTCTTGCTCTATGCCATAGCTACTTCAGCTTACACCTTTGTTGTCATGGCGGCCATCTGGGGGCCGTGGGCTGTGATACTGTTTGATCCTAGCACTGACTACACAAACCTTGGAGTTCCTTTCATCCTTTATGATCCGAAAGCAAGCTTCATCGGCTGGTTGGTTTTGATGATTTTGATATCACCATTCCTACAGCTCTTAACGACTCTGTTTGGTTCACATTTGACATTGCTGAGGATGTTGCATAGAGATACTCAGACCCATAATGGGTAATATTGAAGTAAAGAGAAAGGGGGAGGTATATCTATGAAAAATAATTCCGAAAAGCTTGAAAAAGCCACTTTCGCTGGAGGTTGTTTTTGGTGTATGGTGCAGCCCTTTGAAAAGCTTCCCGGAGTAAAGAGTATAGTCTCCGGGTATACTGGTGGCAACAAGGAAAAGCCTACCTATGAAGAAGTATCTTCTGGTACAACTGGCCATGTTGAAGCGGTTCAAATTACCTTTAATCCTGGTGAAACGAGTTATTTGGAACTTCTAGATGTTTTTTGGAAGCAAATTGATCCTACTGACGAAGAAGGCTCTTTTGCTGATAGAGGTTCTCAGTACCGGTCAGCTATTTTCTATCATAACGAGAATCAAAAGCGGCTGGCGGAGGAATCCAGGAATGCCCTGGAGAAATCAGGACGGTATGACAAACGGATTGTTACTGAAATCAGGGAATATACCGGATTCTGGGAAGCAGAAGACTACCACCAGAATTACTACAAAAAACGACCTGTAAGATATAAGTTATATAGAGCCGGGTCTGGGCGTGACCAGTATCTCAAAAAAATGTGGGGGTAAGATATGAGTGCGAAATCCAGGTTTGAGAAACCATCGGATAAAGAATTGAGAAAAAAATTAAACCCACTTCAATATGACGTAACTCAAGAATGCGCAACTGAAAAACCCTTTGATAACGAGTATTGGGATAACAAAAGAGAAGGGATTTATGTTGACGTTGTCACTGGGGAGCCCCTTTTTAGCTCCCATGATAAATATGATTCTAAAACAGGCTGGCCGAGTTTTACAAAACCGATAAAACCGGATGCTGTGGTGGAAAAAGAAGATAAGAGCCTGTCTATTGAGAGAACAGAAGTACGAAGCAGAAGTGGTGACTCACATCTAGGGCACGTATTTGACGATGGCCCCCAGCCAACTGGTCTGCGGTATTGCATAAATTCTGCGGCCCTTAAGTTCATCCCAAAAGAAAGATTGGAAGAAGAAGGGTACGGAGAGTATAAAAAACTTTTCGAATAATCTGATCTTTATATAACAGCTCATTCTGGCAGGTACACCCTCACCTTACCCTCTCCCATAAGGAGAGGGATTATAGTTAAGTGAAAAGTTGTCTCTATTGTTTGACATTTGAAATCGATTCTAATTCGACTATCAAAAGCGAAGATATAGTCTCAATTGGAAATCCCAAGCAACCTGGTCTGTTCATACAGCAGGAAGGGAGATTATGTTTAACACAAAGAATATGTGAAGAGAACAGGAAGAATTTTTCCTTTGCTCAAGTGTGGGTGGGGAATTGAGCTATAAAATAATGCTGGTTAATAAGTAAAAACAAGGAAAGGAATAAACTATGAAAAGAGTTGTTCATTTTGAATTAGCTGCGGATAACCCGGACCGGGCGGTGAAATTTTATCAGGACGTATTTGGATGGAAAATAGAGAAATGGGAAGGTCCTGTAGATTATTGGTTAGTCACAACGGGGGAAGAAAACGAACCTGGAATAAATGGTGCCATAAAGCATAGAGCGGATCAGAAACAAATGACTGTAAATACAATTGAAGTTCCTTCGATTGATGAATTCTTAGAGAAGATAGCAAAAGCAGGAGGAAAAGTCATAATGCCTAAAACAGAAATTCCTGGTATAGGCTTTCATGCCTATTGCGAGGACACTGAAGGAAATATACTTGGAATCATTGAGAGTGAACCATCTACTTAAGGTAATAATGTTTTTGTAAACCGCGGGTCACCGAAAATGATAAGTAAACACTGTTAAAAATTTATATTTGAAGAACCGGCAAAAATGCCTGGGCCGTATTTGCGCTCGACACGTAGAGGATTCCAGACTTTGTTTGTCAAAACTAAGAATACAGTCCTTATTGCGGAGCTCCTGAAATCATTTTTGTTTTTGTAGGACTAGCAAAGAAAAATGGAGGTGTATCATGGACGTTAAAATCTGCTATTGCACAGAGTGAGACTATAAGCCCAAAGCTGCCAGTCTGGCAGATGAGTTGCGGCAGGCATTTGGTGTTGAGTCGGAACTGGTCCCTGGAAGCGGTGGCATCTTTGACGTTATCGTGGACAACAAGCTAGTATTTTCCAGGTTCGAAACGGGTAGATTCCCTAACTCAGGCGAGATAGTCCAAAAGCTTAAAAAGTAGGGGGGTAGAGTCAAGGCTTAACATTTGTGAGGAATAACAATCACTTGATAGCTTTTAATCTCAGCGCAGACCAGACTTCATCTACAGCAAACATTGCGACTGCCTTTAATCCTATTGATTCTGCGTATTTGCGAATAATGTCTCTGTTGATATCAGTCTTGATCTTCGACGTACCCTTGGGATAGGTGACCCACAGCGTTCCCTTGGGAGCCAGTACTGGTTTCAATACCTTGAGCTGTTTTTCCAGTTCTTGTTTTGAAGTAACGAAGACCTGGATTACATTAATAGGCTCAATGGGTTTCTTTAAGACAGTAACATTCTCAGGGAGATTACCGAGCAAGGCTTCGTAACCTTTCGGCGGATTAACGAAGAGAACTTTTCGGCCAGGCTTAATTGTCAGTTTCTGTACGATGCTTTTCTCTGACATATTTTTCTCCCTCAGATCCAACTTCTCTTTATATAGAGATCAAATCCTTTGACAAGGGCAGCTTGAATTACGGTCTTAGCCCCTCTTTTCTTTCGGACTTCGATAGTCATTTCTTTATCAGACCAGAGTTCGAACCTTCCAGCACGTTCTATTCTAACCCTAAAATATTTTTATATTGCTTAAGTATCTTTTTTAGCTCTACAAAGGTTTTTTTAAGTTCGTCATTGATTTTTCTTCTAGATAACTCGTAGAAGAAAATGGCAGCCCATTTTAGCTGTTCTGCTGCTCCTCTTTCTCTTGTGACTTAGCTGATTCAGTATAATCCTCAAGTTTCCTGTTGAGGTCGCAAAGGGTCTGGTGAAGACCGGTTCGTGCATCACGTTCAAGCTGGCCACTTTTAATACTCCGGCCAAATTTCTCCACCACATTGATGAAACTGTCGAAGACATCTTGTGCTTGTTTTAAAAGGTCCTTCGCCCGCTCGCTTTCCGTGGCTGCCTTAAATGCTTCTTTTAGATTTGTTCCCATGTTCTTCAACTCTTCGGCAATATCCGAATATTTTGGTAGCTCTTGTTCCGTTTCTTTTTTTTCTTCCATCATTAATCTTCCTCCCATCATAATTTAACTCATTCAATTATGACATAATATAAGCATAAAAAAATAGTCAATTATGGGTAGAAAAGAGGAGGGTTTTCAAGATAAAGCTTTTCTGACCAAAGTCTGTGGATACGTTTTTAGTTTGGAGTTACAGGCTTGGCAGAATCTATATACAGGACGCGAGACTGTTTGAGAATATATAGGTTCATTATGGTTTTGGATAAATGTGGTTTTCTAATCCCATGTTTCTGAAGAGCTGGAAAACTCCACCTGTCCATGATTTGTATTTTTCAATACTGTTGATGTAAGTTGTAACCTCGCATACCTTATCCTTCAAGGGAGAGGGGATTATACTTTATGATCAGAAAAGATAAAGGTTAATCTGTCTGCAAAGGTTTTTTAAATATGTTCACGAATATCAGAGAAAGAATACCAAGTTATTAAAATGGGAGACAGGCTTTCGTGTAATTTTTTAAAAGGGAGTAGGGTTGCAAGAAGTACGGAGACGGAACATTTTTCACCGCTATTCTAACAACCCCATCTTAAAACCTGAGGACTGGCCCTATCCAGCAAATGCGGTTTTCAATCCTGGTGCCGCTATTTATGAAGGGGAGACGCTGCTTCTGGTTCGGGTTGAGGATTTGAGGGGATTTTCACACTTTACCATTGCTAGAAGTAAAGATGGGAAGACTAACTGGCAGATTGATCCCAAGCCTACTTTGGAACCTGACAAGAATATTCGTGAAGAAATCTGGGGCATAGAAGATGCCCGAATAGTTTGGCTGGAGAATCTCAAGAAGTATGCTATAACCTATGTTTCGCATTCTATGGGAGGACCCCAGATTTCTCTTATGTTGACTGAGGACTTCAAGAATTTTGATCGATTAGGTCCCTTATTACCACCTGAAGATAAAGATGCCTCGCTGTTCCCGCGGTGCATTGGAGGCCTCTTTATGCTGATTCATCGGCCCATTATTAGAGGAGAAGCACATATCTGGATTTCCTGTTCACCTAATCTCAAGCATTGGGGTGATCACCGCATCTTAATACCAGTTAGACCAGGATGGTGGGATGCTCACAGGGTAGGTTTAGGTCCCCCTCCCATTGAGACACCCGAAGGCTGGCTGGTCATTTATCATGGAGTTCGCGTTACTGCCTCCCTGAGTACTTACCGTTTGGGTATAGCACTTCTGGATTTGGAGGAGCCATGGAAAATTAAATGCCGGAGCCAGGAATGGGTCTTTGGTCCTAAAGAAAGTTACGAACGAATCGGTGATGTACCTGGAGTCACCTTTGCCTCGGGTATTGTAGTTGATAAGGACACTGGTGAGTTCCGTCTCTATTATGGAGCAGCTGACTCAGCCGTAGCACTGGCTACTGCTGATATGGATGAGCTTATGGCATATATTATGTCCTGCATATGAAAAACTTAAAGGCNNTAAAGGCATAAAGGGGACTGTTGTATATAGACAACGCTTATTTTCTTAGACCAACCTTCTGTCTTTCTTTAAATTTGTTCTCCAAATTCTAAGCGCTATTGTTGATCAGGAACTATCTTGTTCATGCGATGGTATTAGAAGGAAATGAAGATAAGTACAGAAGTGTTATGATACAAATGATAACTTTGTTAAAAAGCGGTGCCAGTTAAAGAACAAGCTTGAAATCAATTGGCAGTATTTCATCACTAAAGGCTGGAATAACCCGCCCCTTATTGAAAGAAATTGAAAAGGACACACATCGTCAACGGATTACATTTTCAGGTGTCAGTATGTTCAAGTTGCTAATCTTCGTTCTTATCTCCTTTGGAATTGTCTTTGTGTCAAGGACATCCTTGCGCCGTCCGCGTTCACATGGTTTCTATCGGTTTTTTGCATTTGAGTCCATACTGATCTTATTCCTGCTGAATGTAGATTATTGGTTTGCTGATCCTTTTTCGGTTGTTCATATTATCTCCTGGCTGTTGTTAATTTCCTCAATATTTATGGTTGCGCAGGGATTCTATCTGCTTCATACGATGGGGAGACCGGAACATGGAATTGAAAATACCAAAGCTTTAGTAACACGAGGTATATACAAGTATGTTCGTCACCCCTTATACAGTTCATTGCTCTTATTAGTATGGGGTGTGTTTTTCAAAAACACTTCGCTTCTCAGCACCATCCTTGTTATAGTGACATCGATGTTTTTAATTGTTACGGCTAAAGTAGAAGAGGCAGAAAATCTCCAGAAGTTTGGTGCTGAATATAATGAGTATATGAAAACAACCAAAATGTTTATTCCATTTTTGTTTTAAAGAGTAAAAACCTTAGACTATACCTTGTGTTACGTTTGACGCAGTGCTTCGGCACGAAAGCAGTCCTCCATAAATTTAGGGAAGCTGGCACCTTGAGCAGAAGTGTGAGTATCTCCCCTGGATTTTTACGGCACTTAGTAAAGAGCCACACCTGGGGCAGATACCTTCGTCTCGTCCTGTCAAAAACCAATCGGTACGTCCATGCACTAAATCGTAATTTCTTACTGATTCACCGAGAATATATTTTATGCTTTGAAATAAGCGCTCAATCTCAGTTGAGGTTAACTCATTAGCATGCTTCTCAGGATTAATTCTCGCTTGCCATAGTATCACATCGCCATAGACATTACCGATTCCTGCAATGAAACTTTGATCTATAAGCAAGCTCTTAATTTTAGCCTTTCTCTTGCTCGACAATTTTCTGAAAAAGTTATAAGTGAAATCTTTGCTTAGGGGTTCAGGACCCATGTTTTGCAAAGCTTTGATTCCGCTATAGTCCTCGTCGGGAACGAGATATATCTTTCCTAGCTTACGTTGGTCGGTGAATCGAAGCTGTTTTCCGCTTTTAAATGTAAAAATGGCGCGGGTATGTTTGTGCAGTTCATCTTCAACATTGCAGTACGTCAAATCACCAGTCATCCGCAGATGGACGATAAGAGTAAAACCGCTACCTAAGGGGAACAGAATGAATTTACCGCGTCGCCAAATGTTAATGATTTCAGTGCCCATAAGCCGTTGCTTGAATTTAGATTTGGAGGTTAGCTGTATGAGTTCGGGAACAAATATTTCAGCATCCTTGAAGATTTTCCCCACAACATAGGGTTTTATTCTGCTGATAACTGTTTCAACATCCGGTAGCTCAGGCATGTGTATCACCGCACTGCTCTAAATGTATGCTTACTTAAGGCATTCTTCAATGCTTTTGGGCCACTTTAAGCATTTGATAAAATTTGGTAAAGTTATTGGCATGGAATTCGTAGCAATTGACTTTGAAACAGCTAATGAAAGAAGATCAAGTGTCTGCTCGCTTGGAATTGCGGTAGTAAGGGATAGCAGTATTGTCGAGCAAAAATATTGGCTTATACGGCCAAAACAGCTCTACTTTAACCGCTTTAATGTTGGTATTCACGGAATAACAGAGAAGGATGTTGAGGATAAACCTAATTTCTATGAACTGTGGCCCTCTATAAAATCGTATTTGGAGAACAAAATTGTAGTTGCTCACTATGCGAGTTTTGATATTAGCGTATTGAGGGGTGTGCTGGATGAATACGGCATACCTTATCCGGATTTAAAGTATTCATGCACCTGGGTTATTTCCAGAAGAACCTGGCCGGCACTGCTCAGTCACAGTTTAGATCTTGTAGCGGAGTATTTAGGGATTGATTTTCAGCATCACCATGCCCTGGAGGATGCTCTGGCGTGTGCCGGAATCGCAGTTAGAGCCTGCGAGGAAACTGGAGTAAAATCACTAATTGATCTGGCTGATAAGTTGAAATATTTAAATGGACGTTTGTACCCCGGTGGATATGAACCACTGAGTTATTCTATAGGCTATAAGCCCAAACCGAGAATGAAAATTGTTCCTTCTGGTGGAGAATTTGACAAAGACCATCCGTTTTATAGCAGAACAATCGTTTTCACTGGCACTCTCAAATCTATGACTAGAAGAGCAGCATGGCAGAAGGTGATAGAATTGGGCGGAAGATGTGCAACAGCAGTTAATGAATCTGTGGATTATCTGGTTATAGGCGAACAGGATTACAGAAAACTAAAAGGCAAAGTGAAGAGCAGTAAAATGCTGAAAGTAGAAAGACTCAATGAGCTGGGTTGCGACATCGTTGTAATTAATGAATCTGAATTTGTGAAGATGATTTACTCTTAAGTATGCATGATATATAGCATAAACTGCGGGACACAGAAACATAATACGGGAAATCGGAGAAGGATAAGCTGTGACTGAATTCGATAAATCTCAATGGTCAAAAACTGAATTTACTCAGGCATACAGAGAGAGCGCTGATGTTTTTATAGTAGAACGAAACAGGCTGTTCGAGATATTAAAATCGTTCTATAGACATTTCGTTGCTAATGGAAAGGAGAGAGGAGTACTTGATCTTGGATGTGGAGATGGGATTGTTATCCATGAGCTTCTGAAAATTGATAAGTCAATTAAGGCTATTTTGATCGATGGCTCTGAAGATATGTTAAATGAAGCTAGAGGGCGTTTAAAAGATTTTGGAAATATTAATTTTATTAAAGCAAGCTTTCAGGAGATTCTTAATAAAGATATCTTATATGGAAACTTTGGTTTCATCGTATCATCGCTCGCAATACATCATTTAACATTGGATGAAAAGACTTCCTTGTTCAAAAAGATTTATTCTCATTTATATCCTGATGGATACTTCTTGAACATCGATGTTGTCCTAGCACCGACCAAGACTCTTGAGCAGTGGTATCTTTTGCTGTGGAAAGAATGGATTGAGGAAAGAAAGACCTTACTAGGGATAGAAACAGATTTTTATGACGAGGTTATCCGAAGATATAAAGATAACGCGGATAATAAACCGGATACTCTGGGAGCTCAGCTGGATGCTTTAAAGTCTGCGGGCTTTAAAGATGTGGACTGTTTTTATAAATATGGGATATTCGCAATGTATGGTGGTAGGAGATAGGATTGGGCAAATAAAAAAATGGAAGTACAGCATATTTCCTGTGCCGTTAAGTCAGGTCTTTTCAAATTCAGAAAACAATGCAGGGAGAAGGTTTGCAGTTAACGCCTTATTGTTCTCTTCGGCGGTCTGCTATCAACTGACCACCAACACCTACATCCTCAGGAAGGATTCCTTTTATTGTCACAATGATGTGTTCCTTGGGGATCCCATACGCTTCAAATACCGCTTCGGTAACTTTTTTCACCAGCTCTCTTTTCAATTTCCCTTAGCACCGGACCTTCTATTATAACTGAAGGCATCACTTTTCGCTTCCTTTCGTTAGTTGTCTTCAAACTGTTAAAATATACAATATCATTTATCAGGAATTTTACCGCGAGTCGTCCTTGAATAATGACAGAATATTCGCAAGAACTGAAGAATTTTGTTTTTATTCTATCAGATAAAACGGCTCTGTAATTTAATTTTTGAAAGGCTGAGATGTATGAAACTGGATATTTTACGTGCTACAGTGGTTATACTACTAAGTATTTTACTGACAACACTTCTCAGTGCATGTGGCAGAGAGGCAGAAGAGGGGAACTCTAAATCCCCTTCAGGTAGCAAAGGTGACTCACCGGTTCTTTCTGGTGCCGTATTTCGAGAAGTACCTAAACCTCTCTCCGGTGAGAATCCCAGGTACCCTTTGGTTAAAAAGGAAATCCCTGCTATTGGTGAATCCTTCCGCGATCTTCGCTTTGGAACAACAATTACTCGTATAACAAAAGGAGATAGTTTGATTGGAAGGCATGAATATTCGAGATTCGATCCCTTTAATGCTGATCAGTCTATGATTCTTCTACTTCCGGAATTGGAATGGAAAGTATACCGCACTGAGAAAATACCCTACGACCAGGATAGCAATCTTGTCCGAACCATAAGGGATATTGAAGAACCGCGATGGGATCCTGACGATCCCGGTTTGATTTGGGGGCTTCAAGATTTTAGTATTCTTAAAGTCAATGTTTCAGACGGCAAGAAAAACGTGGTGAAGGATTTTTCAGAGGATCCCCAGCTTGCTCCTATTATAAAAGCAGAACCAGACATTTATCGTATTTCCACAAAGGAGGAAGGGGAATCATCAACAGATAAACGATATTGGGCATTTATCCTTCAGGGAACCCGTGGTGATTATAGACCAAGATATATATTTACGTGGGATAGGGAAAAAGACCAAGTCCTTGGTGTTTATCCTATCGCTTCTGTAGACAGAGATATTGATTGGGTGGGTATGTCCCCCAAGGGAAACTGGGTATTGATTGGTGGAAGCCACGAGAATAGAGGAGAACTGGCGGGTCTGGTTATGGCCGATAAGCAGCTTAAAAAATTTCATAGGTTAGACTATACTACCAGCCATGCTGATGTTGGGTTAGACTCCAAAGGCAATGAAGTGATAATAATGCAGAACTACCAAACCGACTATATTGATTTGATTCCTATTGATTTAAAAACAAAGCCAATCCTCATGAGTGGAGGGAGTTATGAAAAGACCAATCGGACACGGCTTGTACGTCTGTATTATAGCTCAGAATCTCCTATTGGCTTGAATTCTGGAGTTCATCTTTCCGGTAATTTTTCGGGGTACTCAGTTGTTTCAACCTATATTGAACCGAACTTGCAGGAACAAAACTGGCTTGACCGTACTATTATATTAGTAAAGCTGGATCAGGATCATCCACGAATCTTTTATCTTGCCAAGGTCTATAATACAACCGGTACGTACTGGGAGGAGACTCACGCGACAATAACTAATGATGGTTCACAAGTAGTCTGGGCATCGAACTGGGGAAAGAATGTTGGCGAGGAAAGAGTTTTCCTTATGCAATTAGATATGCCGCAGAACTGGTTGAAAAGTTTACAGGCTGATCAAGAATAAGTATTTT
>JABAOF010006064.1_pt1 | contig 15918 bp, 18 predicted proteins | sample 7062171 | NCBI WGS metagenome assembly JABAOF01 (sample SAMN14538628, study PRJNA623070) | marine sediment metagenome | biome: marine biome [ENVO:00000428]; feature: marine pelagic biome [ENVO:01000023]; material: deep marine sediment [ENVO:00002113] | place: India: Gulf of Khambhat ...
GGCCTTTCGATCTCCTTCAGCTCGAAGACGACCGGTGAGCCGTAACCGTTTTGCACGATCGCGTTCATAAAAGCCCCCGTGGTCAGTTCCCATATCTTAAGAATATGAGAAAATGGGAACTGACCCTGACAATTCAATGATGATGAAAAGGCTGCTGGTTCTGATCATAGCGCTTACTTTGGGGGGATGTGTGGGCCTGCCGGAGAATGTTCAGCCCGTAGGTGGATTCGACCTCGACAGGTACCTGGGGAAATGGTATGAGATAGCCCGTCTGGACCACTCCTTCGAGCGGGGGCTCACGAAGGTTACCGCGGAATACTCCCTCCGGGAAGACGGGGGGGTAAAGGTCATCAACAGGGGATTTTCCGCCTCGGATAATAAGTGGAAAGAAGTTACGGGAAAGGCGTATTTCGTCAGGAGCCGGGACGAAGGGTATTTGAAGGTCTCGTTTTTCGGGCCGTTTTATGGATCCTACATAGTGTTCGGGCTGGACAGGGAAAAATATCAGTATGCCTTCATTTCGGGCCCGAAAAAGTCGTACCTCTGGCTCCTTGCGAGGACACCGAAGGTGGATAAGGACGTGCTGGACCTCTTTGTGGAAACCTCCAGGCAGTTGGGTTTTGATGTGGACCGGTTAATCTTCGTTGATCAGGATTAGGTGATGTAATTGCTGCCTTGAATGGGGTCAGTTCCCATATCCTCATCTTTTTCTCATTTTCCCGCCGCCCCAAGAATCAAGAACGAATCCAGATTCCAGTGAAACAAACTACGGGATGGGTAAATAGGGAATAATCTGAGAAAATGGGAACTGACCCTGACCACCCGTGAGAAGAAGGTTAAAGACGAAAATAAAATCATGGAATAAAGAATTAGTAGAATAAGTGAAATTGTAGTGAATGGAGGAATTGTCTATGCGAACCAGAACGATTATCCTTTCGGACCTCCATCTCTCCGAGGGCTGGGACCCGGAAACGTGCAGGATATCCCGCATCGAGGATTTTTTCTTCGATGAAGCCTTCACGCGTTTTTTACACCATCTGAAATCTCTCAGGAAAGAGGATGAGAAGATACGGATCATCATCAACGGCGATTTCGCTGATTTTCTCCAGTTTAAGATCCAGCCTGAAAAGCAGGAGGTTAACGGGGAGGCGGTCACAGCTCGTGAAATAAGGTACGGCCTGGGTACTTCGACTTTTAAGACCCTCTGGAAGCTTAACGTGTTGTTCGAAGGCCACTGGAAGTTCTTCGGTGCTTTGGCAGATTTTTTATCGGCAGGAAATGAGCTGGTCATCGTTCCAGGAAATCACGATATCGAGTGGATGATTCCCGAAGTGCAGGATGCGTTCAGGAGAAAGATGTCTGAATTGACCGATAGTGGGGAAATTTCGGAAAAAATAACCTTTTCCCCCTGGTTTTATTATGATTCCGATGTTTCGCTCTTCGTGGAGCACGGCAACCAGTACGATCCGCTTAATTCCTTCGACTACCTTCTCCACCCATACAGGGAAGACGGAACGATAGACCTGCCCGCAGGATCCTTCTTTGTCAGGTACCTTTTCAACGAGGTCGAGATGGATTACCCTTTCGCCGACAATATGAAACCCGTCTCCAGATTTTTCCGGTGGGTTCTTTTCCATCCCCTGAGCTGGTTAAAGATCCCCACCTACCTGAACTTTTTCTTTGAGATTTTCAAGAAGGCCGGGCCCATGGATCCCGCCTGGAAGGAGAAACAGGAGAGAAAGCAGAGGGAAATTCTCGAAGAGATGTCTGAGAAAAGCGGTCTCGGTGTTGAGATACTCACGTCCCTGAAAAAGCTTTGGGTCCCCTCGGCCATCCATAATGAAAGGGGGCTCAAACTTTTGAGAAGATTCCTCCTTCCCGGGGATCACGGGAGAGACTATTACCGTCGCAAGGCGAGAGAGATACAGAGAATAACGGGGGGAAGATACGTGGTGTTCGGCCATACCCACGAGGCGGATTTAGTATGCCTGGCTAAAAAGGACCGGAAAAAGATCGAGTACTTTAATTCGGGCACTTGGACGAAGTCCTTCGCTTCGAATCATGAGGAAATGCTTTTGAAAGAGGAGAACGAGTTCGCCTGCGTGGAGGTGCGGTACGACGTTTCTGCGGCGGATTACAAGATGAACCTTTTGAGGTGGAATGATTCCATTTCAGGTCTCGAGCGGGTCAGGCTTTTCGAAGAGAAATGAAAAGTTCGCGGACTAATGGGGTCAGTTCCCATTTTCTCACATTTTCCAAAGATACGCGACCGACCCTGCCCCCTCTTCTGATTGAAAAATCAAGCCGGGTGAAGCTCAGCTTTGACAGTGTTTTAGCAGGATTGCCGGGTTCCCGTCAAAGACAATTTTAGATGCTACTTCGGTAAGCTGATGCGGTAAATACCATATTGCCCTTTCGGGGCAGCTCCTTCATGAATACGGGACGTTGTGAAATACAATTTGCCGTCGGGCCCGAAACTGAACGAGTCAGGCCATGCAATTGCCTTGTCCTTAATGACGGTCACCACTTTTCCTTCCATGTTTGTGCGGAAGATAGCGTCATGTTCCAGCGCAGAGATGTAGACCTTGTTGTCCGGCCCAAAGATAAGTCCGTCGGAGGCGCCCGTTTCACCGACTTTTTCAACCTGTTCCTCGATCGCCTTCTCTGGAAGGTCGAACCCGCGCAGCTGTGACGCGGCAATTCGATACATGGTGCGCCCGGTAAGCGCCTGGTAGTAGACGAAGTCAGCCCTGGAGTCGTAGGCAATCCCATCTGCGTGGACCCTGGGTTGCCTGCCATTTAAGATCCACTGTTTGCCGCCGATAGTCAGGATCACATCTTCGGAGGCCGTGGAAGGGTGGTTGTCCAGGACCCTGCGTGCTTTGCCCGTTTTCAGGTCAAGTGCGATGAGGGCGCCATTTCCCGAATCCGTCATGTACGCGAACCCTCTTTGCGTATCGATGCGGATATCGTTGAGATAACTGTTTTGGGGGGCAATATCGGAACCGAAGCGGAATGTTCGTGTAACGGTATCGGTGGCCAGATCCACCTGGAGCAACTTGGGGCCGCCCGGGATGACCCCTTTGAACCGGGGGTTGGCTGGATCGAGGATCCACAGCCTGTTTTTCTCATCTACGAATACCGCCTGCACGCAGATAAGATGTGTGGCTGGGTCTTTACCCTCTTTCCAGTCATTCATGGCAGTATCGGGGTACGGGACCGGTGTGCCCTCTGCAAGTTCCGCGACGGATACGGGCACGTTCTCAGACCAGCGGGGGTAGTTGACAAACAGCCGTCCCTCTTTTGATACAGCAAGGCCTGTCCACTGCGCATCGGAAAAGGCAACGGGTTCTAGTGTGACAGTTTCTTTGTGTTTGGGCGGCTTTGACTTGCAGCCGAAAAGCAACGAGATGGTCATCATGGGAATGAGAAAAGCGATGATTGTTCTTGCAATATGCCTGTTGCTCTGCATACTCACTACCCCCGGATATTCGTTTCTGATAAATAGGATACCCCTCGCTCTTATTTCATTGTCCCATGTTTTTCGTCAGGTGGAGAATGAAAAAGGCGAGATGGCGATGACCTCCCCTGGTAGTTGAACAACCTTCTATTTCCAGGATCCCGGCATTGTCGCTGATTTAAATGTTGCCCCTGGTGCTATTTTTAAAAATAATGAGCTTATGCTCTACTTCGCCTTCGGCTCGAATATGAACCCTGACCGGATGAGGCAACGGGAAGTGAACTTCACGTCCCGGGTACGGGCGGTCCTTGAAGGCTACACGCTAAAGTTCAACAAGGTATCCAGGAACAACCCGGTAAAGGCGTTCGCCAACATCGTCCCGAAGGAAGATGGGATCGTGGAGGGAGTCCTCTACGAGATGCCGGCTGAAGACATAAAAAAGATAGACAGGGCCGAGGGAGCACCGAAGCATTACAAAAGAATCCGCGTCACGGTGCATCTCGATGACGGGTCCAAGGTCGAGACAGATACCTACATCGCGCAGCCCGAGTGGATCAGGGAGGGCATCAGGCCCGACAGGGAGTATCTGGACCATTTGCTCTCGGGTAAAAATTTGCTGAGTGAAGCTTATTATGAAAAATTAGCAGCGACGGAAACGTTGGATTAAGTGAAAGAGAGCAGAAAGCACCAAAACCGAAAACCAAATGGTTCGAACAGCCGAAGTTCCAAGGATCCACACAACAGGGGATCCGGAAAGCCTATGTAGACAGATATCCCATGCCGGGAAGTTTGCTGGCAAGGTCCGAGGGGCAGAAGTTTCAAGGTTTCGATGAAAAACAGGTGATATTTTCCATTTGGTGTTAACTTTGAATTCTAAACTCTAAACTCTGAACTGCCATCTACTCACCGAGACGATGGTTCGAACATCCGAGGATTCGAAGATCCGAGAAAACCAGATAGCAGGACATCGGCAAACTGGGAGCTGCATGATTGTTGTAAAAGGGGAAACAAAATTCGAACTGAGATTTAAATAAAATAAGTACAATTACTTATGTTGTTCGTATTGACACACAACTCAGTTTTGTTACCATTTATCTAAATGCGTTTTTGAAACGTTGTTTGTTTTTTGTTGTTGCTAACCTTTCTCGAAGTTCAGGGGGGACTTCAACAATACTCACAGATTTTGGTACTGAGCAGGAAGCATCGGTGGGATGCTCTTTTTGTCTTGAGGTATTTTCTTATGACCAAAGACATCGAAGCGATTCTCTGGACATACATAAGGGAGAATTATCTCCCGAGGGGAATCGATACAGCCTTCAACGATGATGAGAACCTGTTCGATAAAGGGATAATAGATTCAGCTGGGCTAATTTCCTTCGTAATACATGTCGAGCAGAGGTTTGGCCTTACCATACCCGACGAGGACCTGCTTCCGGAGAATTTTTCGACGGTTAGAGATATTGCCGACTACATACGGCAAAGAACGGGGGTGCTGCCTCCTATAACTCCTCTTCAAGGAGTTAAGAATGGAAAAGACAAAGAAATGCGTGATTTGGGATCTTGATGATACGCTCTGGGACGGTGTTTGTCTCGAGGGTGACGTCAAGATTCGCCCGGAGGTATGTCATGTAATCGAGGAACTGGATAGCCGAGGCATCCTTCATTCGATTGCAAGCCGGGGAGAGGAAGATGTTGCCCTGGCAGTGTTGAAGGAACACAATCTTTATGATCTTTTCCTTGTTCCGCAGATAAACTGGGAACCCAAACCTAAGAATATAATCACTATCACGAAGGAACTGGGCATAGGGCTCGATTCCATCGCTTTTGTAGACGACGACAGTTTCGAACTCGAGCAGGTTGCTTACATGCTTCCGGAAGTAATGACGATCAACGCAAGAAGTGTGAAAGAGCTCCCATTAATTACTTATTTCAACCCTGAGAAATTAACGGAAGAAGGCCGCGCCCGCCGCCGTTTCTATCAGGCTGAGCAGCAAAGGAAGGAGGCAGAAAGTCGCTTCTCAACGCGGGAAGAGTTTCTGAAATCTTGCAACATGTGTCTAAGGATTCGGCCGATGAAGGAGGATGATATTCCGAGAATTTTGGAACTAATGTCCCGAACCCACCAGTTGAATACGGTGGGACGGGTCCTCCCTCAGGATGAATTGAACAGGATCCTGAGGGACGAGGCCCAAAATACAGAGATTTATGTTGCGGATCTTGCTGATCGGTTTGGAGACTATGGCACTATCGGTGTTGCTATAGTCGATTCAATGAACGATTCCTGGACATTGCGATACCTCGCTGTGTCCTGTCGAGTCCTTGGCCGGGGTGTTGAAAGATCAATCCTCACTTTTCTCGTTCATGATGCCTCCAAAAAGGGGTTTTCCCACGTTGATGCAGCGTTCCGGGACACCGGGAGAAACAGGCCGATGCGGGGTCTCTATCAGATGATGGGGTTCCGAGTATTGTCTGTTCAGACGAATGAAGGCACCATGATGTTGCGCGCTTCGGTTGACAAGGTCTCTCCTGGGCCGAAATGGGTTGAGGTGATATGAGAATTCTGCTCATAGATATATTGCGGACTACGCTGGAAGAAGTGTGGCCATCGGTGGAGCATTCCCTGGGTCTCATGTATATTGCCTCTTCGTTGAAAAAACAGTTTGGGAACCGGGTTACGATTCGGATCTGGACACTCATATCGAAACCGAACCAGCATGATGATGAGCGAAGAAAAACAAGGGAAATCCTGGAAGAGTGGCAACCAGATATGGTTGGAATTCGATGTTTAACGATAGGGAAGGATTCCATGTTTGTCCTCGCAGAAACTGTTAAGGATTGGAACAGTGACTGTTTCCTCGTTGCGGGGGGGCCGTATCCTACTGATGATCCGGAGGAACCGATTAAGAGTGGAACTATAGACTTCGTGGTCATAGGAGAGGGCGAGTTAACGGCAAACGACCTCGTGGGTCGCTTGCTTGAACGAGCTCCTGTGACCGATATTCCCGGTATCGCTTATCTGTGTGATGGAAAGGTTGTGAGGAACGGGCCACGGCTTTTGAATCTCGATCTCGACTCACTTCCCTTTCCGGACTATTCGCTGGTCGACCTCGATGAATTCTCAAACCAGTACCTGACCTTCTCGTCCAAGATCTATCAACCCCATGGCAATATTCTTACCACGAGGGGCTGCGCGTACCGGTGTATGTACTGCCACCATATCCTGGGCAAGAAGTTTCGCGCAAGATCACCTGAGAACGTTCTTGCTGAAATCCGATTCCTCCATGATCGGTATGGCATTACAGATTTCCAGATCATAGACGACATATTTAACTTCAATCCAAACCGTGCCAAGGCGATATGCGATCTCATTATCAAGAGCGGAATGAACCTGACATTTTCTTTTCCCAACGGAGTGCGAGGCGACATGATGGATGAGGAACTCATAGACAAGATGGCAGAGGCGGGAACGAAATTTATTTCCTATGCTGTAGAGACGGCATCACCGAGGTTGCAGAAGTTGATAAGGAAAAACCTGAAGCTCGACAGGGTATTTCGCGCGATCGAGTATACGGCGAAAGTGGGTGTTATATCCCGTGGTTTCTTCATGCTTGGATTTCCCACGGAAACCGAAGAAGAGGCGCTTCAGACGATCGAGTTTGCAAAGGCGTCTGCACTGTGCGGCGCCACATATTTTACCGTCGTTTACTTTCCCGGTACGGAACTGTACCGCCTGGCCCGATCACTCGGCTATTTCAAGGAAGATGGTTACAGTGTGCAGCGTGATTACGTGCAGGTGGGAGAGGGACCCTACGATTTCAGCCTCGAGAGGCTCGTTCATTTGAAGAAGAAAGCGATACAGGAGTTCGCCTTCACGAAGGAGAGGATCGACAATGCCCTTAGGGTGCTGCCGAATTATTTTACTCAGAGAGAGATAGACGGGTTTTTCATGGCCTATGTCGTCAGTTCTCAGATGATGTTAGATGAGGTTCGGGATGAAGTGGCGAGAAAACATCTCCGGAGATACTTCATCGTCGCAGAAAGATTTTCCAGAGCGAAGGAATTCTATGTGTGAAGGTGATGGTTATAACAGGGTGACGGGTGAGGAGATAATTTCCAATGCAGATGGTGATGTGACCGGTAAGGTACGGCGATTCTACGAGCTTTACCAATTTCCGAGCGTCCGACCACCTGATCAGGACGGCCTGATTCTCATGCGGCGGATGACGAAGAGGCTATCTGGAAGGGACGGTGGAGAAACTGTTAGGAGGAGGGTTCTGGATGCTGGATGCGGGACGGGGAACACGTCTGTTTCCCTGGCGAAACAGCACAGCAATGTTGACTTTCTAGGGGTGGATATATCATCACCGTCGCTTTCTATTGCGAAGAAGGCGGCTCAAAAAGCGGGGCTGCGAAACATCCGCTTTCAAAAATGGGACCTCATGAAACCCGGGCTCGATGATGAGCCCTTTGACTTCATCCTCTGTCTTGGCGTACTGCATCACACGCAAAACATGGGACAGGTTCTCACCAATCTCAAGAATGTGATGAAGGATGATGGTGAATTCTACCTCTGGGTCTATGGCCGCCACGGAAGGTACCGCCACTCTCTCAACCGGTGTTTGCTCGATATGCTTCTATCTGTAAAGCCGGACTCAGCTGATCCGGTGGAACTCGCCCGTGATTTTGCTTTGAGCACAGGAGGTGGGAACGTCTTGAGTGACCTGTTCGGTGATTCGCTGTCTGATTCGGCGAAGGAGAAGATTATCAAAGAGCCTGCCTGGATTGCCGACCAGTTTTTAAATCCACATGAAACGCTCATCGAAATGAGAGAACTTCTCGATCTGGTATTCACGACTGGCTTCGAGATCGACAGGTGGCTCGGGGTGGCTGAGAGCGTTTCCCGTTACATCAGTTCGCCTGAACTGGTGGAGCGGTTCGAACTCTTGCCGAAAAGGGAGCAGCTTATTGCACTCGATCTCATGCTGAAGCCTGACCGTTACTTCGTAACACTCCGTAAGGGCACAAACGGAAGAGGCGATGAAGGATGATTGTGCTCGGCTACACGGGTTTTACGAGGGATTCGCGTCTTCCCGGCGGCGGAAGAAGCCTCTTTGCGAAAACGGATCTTGGGTTCGACGGTATATTCTCTTTCAGGGATGGTGAAGTTCCCTTTTCCATGTTTCCCCTCGGCTATTTAGGCCATGATGCCTCAGCTGCAATTGTGGTCGATGGAGAGGTTTTGGCATGTGCTGCCGAAGAGAGATTCACTCGCGCTAAACATGCGCTCAATCTGGCGGGGAATACTTTGCTTCCGGTCAATGCAGTGGCATACTGTCTCGATACGGCCGGTATCACCATCGATGAAGTGGACATGGTGGCACACTATTGCGACTTTCAATTGCCCCTTATCGCAAAGCGATTGGAACTGCTGAGGCCCTTTCTATCGGATGGCGCTGCGGGAAAGGTTGAGGAGTCGTATATGCAGTTGTATCGGACGATGTTGTGCCGGAGTGCGGTCCTCGAACAGTTCGAGCGAATGGTGGGAACTAGGCCTGATGTTTTTATCCCTGTGCGCCATCACGATTCACACGCGGCGAGTGCATACTACGCGTCGGGTTTCGATGAGGCCTTGATATTGACCCTCGACGGTACGGGGGAGNNTCCTCGCAGTCGGGGAGGGTTCGAATATCAGGGAGTTGCGTCGTGTGTTCCTGCCAACATCGCTCGGCGCCCTTTACCTAATTGTTACGGTTTTCTTAGGTTTTCGGAGCTTGGGGGACGAGTACAAGGTGATGGGGCTGGCTGCGTATGGAGACCCCTGTCGATACCGTGATTTCTTTGAATCGATCGTCCATCTGGAGAGTGAGGGAAGATACTCCACGCCTTTGCTCGCACAGGATACTTTTAAGGATCTGATCATTGGAGAACTCGGTCCTCCAAGACGGCCTGACGATCAGATCGAGGATCGTCATGCGGATGTTGCGGCGGCCCTTCAGGAGGCACTTTACCGTGCCGTTTTGCATTCGCTGACCCACGCCCGTTCCACTACGGGGATAACTCGTCTGTGCCTTGCGGGCGGCGTAGCGCTGAACTGCTCTCTCAACGGAGTTATAGCCCGTTCCGGGCTCTTCGATGACATTTTCGTGCAACCTGCGGCGAGCGATGAGGGCTGCAGCGTTGGAGCGGCCCTGAATGCCTATTATCAGAAGAATAATCGGTCTCCGGCTCACGATTCTCGATGGAATCAGGTGTATCTGGGCCCTGAGTACGATGAGGGAGAGATCCTTGTCTCTCTTCACCTATACAGGGAGAGGATTCAGTGGGAGATAGTGGATAACATCGAACAAACCGTCGCGATCGAATTAGCAAGGGGCAAGGTGGCAGGGTGGTTTCAGGGTAGGATGGAATTTGGCCCGCGGGCTCTCGGTAACAGGAGTATACTGGCTGACCCTCGTGATGATGGGATGAAAGACAGAATAAACGAAAAAGTAAAGCGGAGGGAGCCTTTTCGGCCTTTTGCCCCCTCAGTACTTGAGGAAGATGCTCAGGAATATTTCGATATGCAGGGACTGTCTTCGTCACCCTTTATGCTGTTCACAGCTCCTGTGAAAGATGCCTACAGGGCAAAAATTCCAGCCGTTACTCACGTCGATGGGTCTGCCCGATTGCAAACGGTATCTCGATCGGCGAATCCCCTGTATTGGGAGCTCATCTATGAGTTCAAAAGGTTAACGGGTGTGCCCCTTGTTCTAAACACATCTTTCAACGTTCGAAATGAGCCGATTGTCTGTTCCCCGGAGGATGCTGTCCGGTGTTTCCTGTCCACGGATATTGACTGTATGGGAATTGGTAGATTTTTTGTGAAAAAAAGGGTGTAGCCGCTATGCGCCGGGTAGCATTGGTTACGGGGGCATCGGGATTTGTAGGGAGGTGGATGATTGAATCGCTGCGAAAAAGAGGATTTCGGGTAAAAGCGGGGATTCGTCGAACGGCTCACGCTAGGTATTTTGCCGGCTTCCACGATGTGGAAACGATTACCATAGATATTCTCGACAGGCAGTCCCTCGTAAGAGCAATGAAAGACGTTGACTCGGTCTATCATTTTGCTGCATTAGTGGACGCAATGGCCTCAGGGGATGATCTGTTCCGGGTCAATGAGGAGGGGACGCGGAAAGTGTGGGAGTGCGCTGCTGCATCTGGGGTTAGTGCTGCACTTTACTGCAGCAGCGCTGCGGTTTACGGTTTACTCGCGAGCTCTGACCAACCGATCACTGAAGATGTGAGGCCCAAGGCAGTAGAGCCTTACGGCCGTTCGAAGCTCGCTGGAGAATCCATAGCCCTTGAGGTTGCGGAAAAGTCGGGCCTGCCAACCATCATTATTCGACCGGTTGGTTTATTTGGCCCTGGCGAACACACTCCTGTGGGGGTAGCACTTCGAAGTGCTGCTTTCTCGAGCTTCCTTCTTGCACGGGCCGTGAAGGACAGGAAGTTCAGCAGCTATGCCCACGTGGAAGATGTTTCCGAAGCAGCAGCGCACCTGATGCATCGCGAAGGATGCGAGGGACAGGTATTTAATGTTGTAGTGGATAATCCTATTTCCTTCGATGAAGCCTTCGAGGCATACCTGAGAGTCCTCAATCGATCGGGGTATCCACTCGGCCGTGCGAAGCTTCTTGGGAATGTCTCGGTATTGATGCAGAAACTCCCCTCGATAACCCATCTGCTGTCACGGTCGGCTGGAAGATTGGGCTTCACCGTTTGGCGTCCTGAGTTTTTCATCACCTACTCGTCGAAAAAGCTCCTCGAAACCTCTTTTCGGTTCAAGTGGGCTCGTTTCGAGGAGTTGCTGCAGTCCTGCATGAATGATTTCGCCCACTGTTAAAGGTGACCGTCTCCTTTCCCGGGCCGGATTTCAAGAATGGGTGACTAAATCCCGGTTGTTTGCTTACCGGGATTGATTATCGCTGGTTTGGATCGGGGAGCAAAACAAAGGTCATGCGGTATGCTGAGAGATGAGGACGGCTCTGCCTGTGAAAAACAGGGAAGATCAGAAGATTCGAGAATGGCGGTTTTACCTGGTTATCATCCTCCTCGTGTATATCATCTGGTTGCTGGCGTTTACTTCTGTGAATATCTCTGCCTCGAATCTCCTTTCACGCGATCTGACATCCCGGCTTGACAGACAGATTCCCGTGATTCCCGGATTTGTCTGGCTCTACGATTTTTGTTTTATCCTTCCCTTCTTTTCTCTCTTCATTATGGTTGATTGGCATCGCGTGAATCGAATGCTTCTCAGCTTTATAATCGCAAATGTTTCAGCCTTTTTTGTATACGTGATGTTTCCAACAGCATTTTACAAACCGGAACTCGGCCAATCGATTGCAGAGCGTTTCCTTTCGATTCAATATGGCGCGTATCCAGCAGGGGCAAACAACTTCCCGAGCATGCACGTGGCCTTCGTTTGGCTGTTCTATCTCATGTGCCGCGGGCAGCGTTTGAAGGGGATAGGCGATATGTTGATACTTTCTTTAACAGTAGCAGCAACATTTTCGACATTGTTCGTGAAGATGCACATTGTTGCTGATGCTTTGGCCGGAATGGTCTGGGCTTTTTTGGCCTGGGCAGTCGGAACGCGACTCTATCCCTATTTAACCGATTCAGGGGATGCAGCTCCTGTTGCGCTCGGGAAAATGTTAAAAAAGATCGCTCCGTATATCCTTTCGGGGGGGGCATTTTTATTGGCGTTGATAAGCTGGAAAATGTTTTTTCTGTAATGAAAACAAAGGGTTTATGTTCGAGCTAGAGTTGCTATCACAAACATTGCAATATTGACCGCGAGATGCGATATGATACCCGGCCAGAGAGTATCGAAGCGGCGAAACAGCCATCCCCAGAAAAGGCCGAGAAGAAACGGTGAAAAACAGGTAACAAAGCCGATGAGATAGCCGAGAAAAAGGGCGTAGAAAGGAAAGTGTATGAGTCCAAAAAGGGCAGTTGAGAGAAAAAGTCCCGCCCTCTCCTGAAGATAATCTCTCCAATAATATTCCTCTAGTATCGGATTAACAATGAGTATGTAAAGACCGAACAGTGGCCATGGTTGGATCCTGTTGAGTGCTGACATTCCTTCTTGTGTGAACAACCCCATCTTTGCCAACCAGAGTGTAAACGCAGAAATCGCCAATAGCAGGAGGGCCGATGTGATACCTACCATGAGAATCCAGGAGCGCCAGTTTGCAATGGGAAAACGTGCTCTCTTTATATGACTCCGGGGAACAATGAGACAACCGACATGGTAAGCCACGAATGCCAACCAGATATTGTTTTCGGTAAATCGGAGGATGAAATAAATAGGGATGAGAGGCCAGAGGCCAAGAGTGAGAATGTATATCAGGTTGATGCGATTTTTTTCCATATGATAATCATTCGCAAGTTTTTGTTAATTATAAGATACTCTGGTTAGAAAGCAGAGAGAGGAAAAAACAAAAACATGAGTTTTCAAACAATGGAGGAATCGAAGATCCGACCAGCCGGGAAAACTGGAGGCTGGGAAGTTGAGAAAAACCGGAAATCATAATGGAGATAATTTTAAGTTTATACAGGGAAATGATGTATTAAGAACAAAAATTGCTTAAATATGATGTGCGCTTTTCAAGAACAACGAAGGGATCTTCATGAAGTTTTCCAGACATGCAAAGAACAATACGAAGCTATATAAGATAGCGCCAAATGATATTGAAAAACCCATTGAAAAACCTGACTTGTCGGACAAAGGAAACGATAAGCAAACAACTATCAGAAGGTTTCGGGACAAATACTTTGGATACCCTCTCAAGGTAGTGTATAAGATAGAAAAAGAAGAGGTTATCATCGTGACGGTGTATCCATTGAAGAGGAAAGATTGGAGGTAACCGGTGAAAGTACTATACGATGAAGACGTAGATGCTGCTTACATTCAGATGTCTACCAAAAAACCTGACGGTGCTATAGAAGTCGCAGAGGGAGTAATACTTCATACGACAACGAAAAACGAAATTGTCGCGATAGAAATACTCGACGCAACCAAGAAGATCCCGCTTGAAACCCTTCATGAACTTGAATTTATTTCTGCCTGATCGAATAAAATTTCTCTGACTTTCCAGTTTCGGGGTTAACTGAGAAAGATATATTGCTCGAACAGCCGAGCAGTCGAAGATTCGAAACTCCGAACATCTCGGGGTCAGTTCCCATTTTCTCATATTCTGAGGATATGGGAACTGACCCTCCGGGCACCCCTGACCCGCAATTCCAATTTCTACTTTCTAACTGAATAGTATGTATTCATAACATTTGCGGGGGGGAATCTATCGGGTCACTTCCGGAGCCTTTTCCACACCTCTTCCGCGCAGAAGTGACCGCCCATTATGGCGCCGGAAAACCCGCCGGAAAACAGCCATGCCGAGGCGAAGTAGAGGTTCCCTACCGGCGGTCTGAACTTCATCCTCTTCCGGCCCGCCTGTCCCGTGGTTTGGGCGAAGCCGTAGGCCGTTCCCCCGGGGTTCAGGGTGAAGCGCCTGATGGTCTTCGGGGTCGCCACCTCCCGGTACTCTATCTCCTCCGCGATACCCGGGATGAGGGTTTCCAGCCTTCTGATAAAGGTCTTTGCTACCTGCTCCTTCTTCTCCCTGTACTCGTCCGGCCCCAGCCCTTCCCACTCCGGGAGGTAGTCCACGCAGACCATGGAACCGAAACTCTTCCCTTCCGGGGTCAGCCCGGAGTCGATCAGGCTGAAGTCGACGAAGCTTACGTTTCTAAGGGAGTAATCGGCCCTCCTGTTCTCCCTCATGTCCGAGAGGTTCCGGACACCCCCGTCGAAGAGAAAGGTGGTGTACGAAGGGTTCCCCAGCTCCCTCACCGGTCTTTTGAAGCCGAGGTAGAGGGTAGTCAGGGAGGGGGCCACCTCGAGCCTGTCTACCAGGCTCCTCAGGGGGCCGCTATCCCCGGGAGAGAGCAGGTCACGGGCCACAGAGGGTATGGAGGCGTTCGCGATGATTGCACGCCCGACGGCTTCCTCTCCTTCCTCATCGCCACCCGTCGTCTTCCTGTAGCGCACCCCGATAGCCTTCCCATCCTTCGTGAGGATGCCGGTGACGAGGTGCCGGTAGAGCACTTCCCCCCCGCAGGACCTGATCACCCCGGCCAGGTAGTCGGAGAGCTTCTGGGACCCTCCCTTCACGTAGTGCCCTCCCCCGGTGAAGTAACTCCCCTGAGCGACGGCAAAGAATATGAGGGAGAGGGTGTAGGGATCGTCATGGTAATACACGAGGTTTCCAAGAAGGGCCAGCTTCAGGTCCTCGTCCCCTATTATGCTGTCGAGAAACTGCCCGACCGTGGCTTTTTCCCTGAACACCAGATTCCGGAAGAGCAGGGGAAACACCGGGAGAAGGAAAAGGAGTTTCCAGTTCTCACGGGGCAGCTTCGCAACCTCCCCGTGGATGGCCCGTATGACACCGAAAAACTTCTCTATCCCGGCTTTTTCATGGGGAAAGCGCTCGGAGAGCACGCGGCGGGCTTTATCAAAGTCGCCGGGGATGACCATGTCCACCCTTCCGTTGGTGAAGCGGTAGAATTCGGGGACCCGGATGAACTCCACATGGTCGAAGACGCCGAGTTCCTGGAATATTTCCCTCTTCAAATCCCCGGGGTCGAGGCCGTCCATGGCGTGGAGGCCCACCTCCACGGTGAAATCCTTCCGCCTGAAGGTGACCGCGCAGCCCCCCGGGTGGTAGTGCTGTTCCAGGAGGAGGACCTTCAATCCCCTCTTTGCAAGGAGCGCACCTGCGGTGAGTCCGCCGAGGCCGGACCCGATGACGATGACGTCGTACTCCACCCTGAAAGTCCTCGAACCTTGCTTTGAGTTCACGGCATAAAACAGCTATCGATCGCCATATATCTCAACAATAGCAAAAAGAGTGAGAATTTATAGTCTTTGATTTCGAATTTCTAATTAAAAACAGGAGGTGATCTACGCAACTGAACACTGAATCATGATGTGACCCGGATCTCCCAGGCATCATGGCCGAGGGACTCGCTGGTGATCTCCACGTCGACGAGACCTTACGGGGTCAGTTCCCATTTTCTCACATTTTGCATGGATCACTCAGCTCCTGCGAAGACCAAGCCCCTGCCATCTTTTTTCCTATATGGGAAAATTGCGAAAAACCTGAGGATATGGGAACTGACCCCCCGGGGAACTGACCCTCCATGCAGCGTATTAATTCTTCATGAGGTGGTTCGGGAATCTGCTACTGGTCAGCACTCGAGCAAGAATTTTCGGTGTGGAGTTTTTCATACTCCCGCTCGATGATTTCCGGTGAGTCGTTATGGAAATTTGCCTCGGCAAAAGCCACCCTGCCTTCTGCATCGAGAATGATCGTGGCGGGAAGCGCGTTGAGCCCGAAACGGTCCCAGAACTCGAAACT
>JABAOF010003620.1_pt4 | contig 15899 bp, 13 predicted proteins | sample 7062171 | NCBI WGS metagenome assembly JABAOF01 (sample SAMN14538628, study PRJNA623070) | marine sediment metagenome | biome: marine biome [ENVO:00000428]; feature: marine pelagic biome [ENVO:01000023]; material: deep marine sediment [ENVO:00002113] | place: India: Gulf of Khambhat ...
AGGTCCCCCGGCGTTACACTAAAGTCCCCCGGTCTTGCAGTGAGGTCCCCCGGTGTTACATTAAAGTCCTCCGGTCTTGTAGTAAGGTCCCCCGGTGTTACACTAAGGTCCTCCGGTGTTGCAGTAAACTCCTCCGGTGTTACATTAAGGTCCTCCGGTGTTGCAGAAAGGTCCCCCGGCATTACACTAAAGTCCCCAAGTCTTACAGTTGGCCCACGAGGACGTTTTCTGTCAATGTAGAAAATAGCAACAAAACCAATGGTCCTTTAGGCCTCCGCCGCAGGCGTTTATTTGTCCAAAGGACGCCTTCCCATTCTCGCATTATCCCAATACCCCATCACCCCCTGTCTGCGTGCTCCTTAGGACACGCGACACGCACAGGCAGACAATCAATTGTGAGCGCAGCGAACTAAGTTCTTTCTCTTTTTGGTCATTTGAATTTGTTTGGTCTCTGCGCGATTTCGTGCTTCGTGCTTCGAATTTAGGGCGACTTTGACGTCGCCCTGTCTACCCGGACCAGGCCCAAATCCATCTAGTATCCTTTTTAAAAAGTTTTGTGCCTGATTTGAGCAATTTTGATGCTGTATAATCCTGATGACGTTTTACATATTTTTTTTAAATTACAAAGCCCCTGTCTAAAAGAAAGGCAGGGGCCGTCAATTACAAACAAATTCCAAATTCCAATGACCAAAATTACAACCCCTTCTCCCAACCGTAGTTGAGGTTTCCCAATCACGCCATCACGACAAATGAACAAAGAACTGATTTATGCTCCCGCAATATGCAATGGGCAAATTGTTTGTAATTTGTCTTTTTTTCGGTTTTGTAATTGTAATTTGTTTGTAATTTGGAATTTGTGATTTGGAATTTTTTTATTTTATGTGATTTGTACTCCTGACTTGAGCCTATTTAATGTTGATCTTTTGCAGTAATGAATTTATGAAACATGGTACTAGATTTCCACAAAATTCAATTGGATTTCCACAAGTTCCATCTAGATTTCCACAATCTCCACCTGGATTTTAACAAAATTTACCTGGATTTCCACAACATCCATCCGGATCAGGAAGAAATCCACCTGGATTTTAGCTTAATCCATCTGGTCAAAAGTTTAAACCATGCATATAGAGACAATGGAATCAGGGGGATTTTTTCGCTTGTCCCTTTTTTCCTCCTTTTTTCCCCACCATCTTAAATCCCAGTCAGAATGGATTTTTTGCCTGGCACTTTTTCCACACTCCATAGGTATCCCGCTTTTGCCTAAACCCTTTTTTGTTCCAAATCACTTGACATATCTAAAAAAATGAATTATCATATGTTTATATGGAGTTAAGAATGGAAACTTTGAAAGCCAAAATAGAAATATTAAAATTGTTTATTTGCGGTGTAAGTGATGTTAAGAATGATATGAAAAAAATTTGTGAAGAAATAGTCACACAAATTAATTCTAATATATCTGAAAGTTTTGGATTCTTTTATGAAGCCAAATATTGGGTATATGAATCTTCGGGAATAGACAGGCAAGAAGATATATTTGAAGAGATAAAAAAGTCAAATCTCGTCATTTTTTTGTTATACAGAAGACTTGGTCCTCTAACGGAAGAAGAATTTAATGAAGCATTCGATCATTATAAGAAATACAAATCCCCTGAAATAAAAGTATGGTTTAAATTTGTTCCAAGTATTTTGGAGGAAGACCCAGGTAAAGAATATGAAAAGGTTCTGAATTTCAAAAAAAGATTAAATGAAATATCTAGATTTGGTTTATTATATAAAATTTGCAAAAATGAAAGTGAGTATGCGAAGGCTTTTGCAGATAATGACGACTTTCAATCACTCGAGTCACTTTCTTATTCAGAATTAACAAATTTTTTGATCAAATCTAAAGGTGATGTCAATGACATTATTATTGATGAAAATAAACTAAATAGAAATAAAAAAGATTTTAACAATTTCTTCAGTAGAGAGATGATTCGTAAGCACTGGTCAGTAAGAGCCAAAAGACCTAATTTAGGTCCGATAATGAGTTCAAGATATTCATCCAGTGGGAATTATGACGATGATGAAATTATTGAAGGCTCAAATGCATTTTTGACTTTTGTACTTAATAAAATAAACTCTTACATTGAAGGAAAGGAAATAATAGAATTTGGGGCAGGGATTGGCCGTTTCACAAGTCAACTATCAAGGCTTTGCAAGCATGTAACAAGCGTTGATATGTGCCAGGAAATGCTATCAAAGGCAAAAAATACTTGCAAAGGAGACAATGTAACATTAATTGAATCCTTTATAGAAGATTACGAAGATGATCGCAGTTATGATTTTGCTTTTTTGTGTCTTACGCTGACTCACATAATTAATGAAGAAAATTTTAGAAGAGCTATACTGAATATTAAGAATTCTAGTGACATTATTGCAATTTGTGAGCACATGGACAGCGATATGCTACCAGTAGTATCAAATTTTACTAGAACCTGGTCATATAATTCATATGTGGAAAAATTTTGTGATTTTAAAATAATTGAGCAATTCACGTACGATTATTTTGGCGATAAATTGACGTTGATTGTATTCAAAAGAAAATCAGATAAAACGTTTCTAAACAACTGGAGTAAAGGTTATTTAAAGAAAGACAAGTCGGGAAAGAAGACATTTATAAATCGAGAGTGGAGAGACTGGTATGCTATTTATAATTTTAGTAATATTAAAATTGCCTATCAAAATTTACTGGGGGTAAAAATTAAAGATTTGTGCGAATTCAGCCTAGATAAACTTAGTATCAAAAGAAATTTTGAAAAAAATTACTCATTGCCGAATTGCTTAAGAGATGATGAAAAAATTGAAGCCAAAAAAGCTGAAAATGAAATAATCAGCAAAGGCGATTATATCCCAATAAATGAATTAAAAGCACGGGTTGATGAAGTCAATTTAAAAAGTATTGATCCAGTAAAATGTGCGCACTCAAAATTGGAACTTAAATTGATACCGGTGAGATATTATCACTTTTTAATTGTGAAGAAGCAACTAGAAGAATTAGATTTCAGAGAGAAATATACAAAATGGACATGTTATGAAATAGGAAATTTGAAAAATCTAAAAACCACAAATATTGGAGGATGTGGAATTTTTCTGATCACAAAAGATAACTATATTTTATTATCTAAAAGAAGAATAGTAGCAGAATATCCTGATGTGCTAAGCTATTCTGCCAGCGGAAGTATATCCTGGTATTATCCCGGAACTGATGAAAATTCTGAAATTGATTATTTGATAGAAGCAAATCCTTTTACAACCATATGTAGGGAAACATTTGAAGAATTAGGCGTCAGTATTGATGAAGAGGAAATTAAATTATTTGCTGTCGGAATAGATCTAGTGGCTTTTTTTATTCAATTCAGTTTTTATACCAAAATTCACCAAACTGCGAGGGAGGTAATTTCTTGCTGGGAAGAATCCGTTTCAAAACATGAACAAGTAGTCCTTCCAATACCTTTTGAAAAACAAGAAATAAGTAGATTAATCACAAATTACTCGTTCGAGCCCTCTGCTGAAGCAACATTAATACAATTATGTTGTAAACAATTTGGAGAAGATCAATTTAAATCTAGCTTAGAAAATCAGATGTAAAGTGAAAATTTGATTCTTAATCCATTTTTCAACGTTGTCATTCCGGCCATCCAGTTAATGCTGTTTCGGTTAATTCTTTTAGATCATCATCTTCAGAATAAATTTCAGAATATAAGTCAGCAGATTTTCTTAGACTTTCAAGTTCCATTTCCTTCTTAAAATGTTCTATGGCCGCCCGCACCATAGAACTTTTATCCTTGTACCCATAAGCTTTATAACTGCCTAAAAACTCGATTTGTTTCTCCTCAACACTAAATTTAGCCTGCAACACAGGGCCTCCTTTCGAACCTATTATAAGGGCTGCCATATTAAAAGTCAAATGAAAAATCTTAGAAAACAGGAGAAAACTGGGTGGTAGGAGGAAAGAGAAAAGGGACCAAAAAATACTTCCACTATTCCACCTCCTCCTGGAAAAATTGGGCAAAGCAAAATCGAAAGAACCTCTCCTACCGCACGGGCAATCTGAAAAAACTACTGCCCTCCGATGAAAAAGGACCAGTCAAACAAAACGTTTGAAAATTTTGTTGATAAATTGATTGAATACGATTATAATTAACAATGATGAAAAAAGATTTTTTTTTAAAGGAGCTTAAAACTTTATTGGTCGCCCATTTCGGAGAAGACATAAGAGATGTCATCCTATTTGGCTCCCAGGCAACCGGAGAGGCGCATAAAGATTCCGATTATGACGTGCTGATCATTTTAAATAAGGATTATGACTGGAAATACCAGGATAATATCACGTCTGTTTTGTATAACATGGAATTGGAGTATGACATATTTATCGACACAAAAGTGATTTCGACTAAAGAATTGCATAACACAATTAAAGGGAAACATCCGTTGTTTGTTGATGCGATACACGAAGGGATTTACGCATGACTATTACTAACAAGGATCGAGAGACCCTGATCAAATACAGGATCGAGCAAGCTCATGAAGCAATTGATGAAGCAGAATTGTCGATAAACCACAATAAGCTGAAAATGGCGATTAACCGAATTTATTATGGAATGTTTTATATATTGAGCGCTCTGGCACTGAAGCATAAATTTAAAACATCTAAGCATAAAGAATTAATCGGTTGGTTTAACAAAAATTTTATCAAAGATAAAATAATCAACTTAAAATACGGAGAGATCATTCGTAAAGCATTCAGGCGTCGGTCTGATGGTGACTATGGCGCTTTCGTTACATTTGAAAAAGCGGATGTGGAAAAAATGTTCGAGGATATGAAAGATTTCATTGCTACTATTGAAGAACATATTAAATCAAAAAAATCATCTGATATGGTTCAAAACGAAAAAAAAGAGAAAAAGAAGTCCGAAAAATAAAATCAAACTCTCGTACCGCACGGGGCCCGCGGCGCGGCGCATAGCGTCGCCGGCCATAGAAGGCCCTTTGGGCCATCTGGAAGGCTTCTTTCCCTTATCCAAACAATTAGGTGACCACATTTAAATTAACAGAAAGACCGTTGTTTCCAAACGAATAGGGAAGCCTTCAACTTACCTTCTTATCTTCTTGCTTGTCAACTGCCAACTGCCAACTGCCAACTGATTATACTGTCATCGTCTTTGTAAACTCTGCTCCGATCCTGCCTTTCTGACAATATTTACTGGACATAAAACCGGCAGAATGCCTGGCCTGAATGTCAATCGCCTCAGATAACGTCGAACCACAAGAACTAAAAGCATTCTGCAAAATTGCCTTCCTGGCTTCCTCTGTCGCTGCATCAACAGAACTTAAACCACTGACCTCTTTGGGCACATCTTTTAATGCACCTTCCTCCACTTTTCGCATGGTTAACCCATGATCACCACCAGTTACAACCTTCCAGGCCACCTTTATTGCATCCTCCAACGTTCCGGCATAATCCACCAACCAACCAACCGCATCCTTCGCTTTAACCGATTTCCCTTCCAGAAGCAGATTCAACAACTTCGGCCAATCTCCAGGACGAGCCTTACGAAGAGGCCAGTGACACCCTTCCATACCCGGAACCACCGGTAAAGTAACCTCCGGCATTCCCAGATCAACACCATCCATGGAAACCAGGTAATGACAATGCGTCATCAACTCAAGCATTCCTCCTAAACAACGCTTGCCATTGATAAAACCGACCGAAACCTTGAATTCATTATGAAGACGTCGAGCCGTTTCCGACCAACCCCTGGAAATATTATAACCAATTTCCTCTTTGTCTAAAGCTGGAAAAAAATCACTGGTGTCAGCCCCTACCATCTGAGTAGACAGATGAAAATCACCTGTAACAATGACCCGTTCGATTCCTTCATTCTTAAGCCAATCAATGGCCCGGTTCATCTCAAGATTAACATCACTGTTGTAGCTTTCACGGCCAATCGTAATGACACCCACATTCCCGTCATGCTCAGCATTCACATACAACTGCTGCCAATCAACCCCGTCGATTTGTTCAAAAACAGTTGGATACCAGGCATTTTTAGCCGCTTCAGGATGGAGCTTGTGATAGGCTTCCACGGTTTTGATCGCAGAATCAGCACCATTACTGCGGATAACCGACAATACACCCCGGCGAAATTGCGCACACAACTCACCGATGGCATTCATATGAGAAAGATGTGCCCGCTTCTCATGAAGCATAAGACTGGCCATCTGGAAGAACGGTCCCAAAATCCAGGTCCGGAACTCTTCCTCTTCCTCATCGTCCAACGTCCAATTGACCAGGGGACGGAAATGATTAGGCGGATACCAATTCTGACCACTGTCCTTATGCTCCTCCAACTCCGGTGTGGGTTTGAACACGTCACCGTAATGTTGACTGAGATGATGTAAACACGACCAGGTAAGAAAGTTCGCACCTTTGGCTCCAATGGCATCATGAGCACGAAAAGGATTCGGCCCCAAAAGCTTGCGGATATATTTATCAATCTTCCAATAAGGCATATTACAATTCCGGTGATACCTTATACCGGTCAATGTTAAGCCACAAAATAACACATCCAATACAAACGACCAATTGTCACTAACCGGGATGGGGATCAGCCCCCCAGCCCATAAAAGACGTGTTACAGCGGAAGGCTCCGGTTCCACGATTTCAAAAATTTTATTTATTTCATGGGGAAATGCCGGGTGGGCTATTCCCACTCCCAGTTGGAAGCTGGGAAAACCAGAGGTAACAGAACGAATTTCTATTTCCGGGAATTCGGCCCGAAAGATTTCATAGTGGGATTTCTTGATTTCAAGTATTTCCGGGATGGCTTCCAGGAGAAACCGCGGTTGATATTTTTTTAACTGCGAGGGCAGTTCTGTGCCATCATAGTTCAGACGAATAACATTCTCCATGATTTTATTGGCACCTGTTTTGCCAAAAGCTCTCTCTAAGCCCGGATATTGCTTGCCAATGCCGTCGGGAACACCGGGAAAATCCAGGGCGATTATGGGTACATCAAAAGGCCGAAGCCGGGAACCTAACTGCATGGATTTACCGGCTCCCACTATGCCGTTGGCGCCTGAAATAACCAGGGAACCCCGATTATTGACTTCTCCAAAAACCTGGTCCACCAGGTCATTGGTATTGGCAGGTAATTGCCCCTTTTGAAAAATATCCAGTACGGTTCCCAGTCCCATTGTTTCAAGTGTTGGTTGTCTCATTGCGTTTGCCATGGTGATTACCTCCTTTCCGTAACTTTCAGTATCGCTGCAATACCCACATCCCCTGCTGCGCAGCCGAAAACCATCACATAACCGCCGCCAAGGTCCACAGCCTCTTCTAACGATTCGATGATTATCCGGGTGAGGGTCGGACCCTGAGGATGTCCCCAGACCAATGAACAGCCGGTGGTATTCATTTTATGCCAATCATAATTTAAAACTTTGGCAAAAATAGCATCGTTGACTGCAAAAGGATTGTGATTCTTGACCACTGCCATATCATCCATTGTTAAACCGGTTCGCTTTAAGATTTTTTGTACAGCTGCAGCCGGGGCTTCAGGCATAAGACTGGGGTGTACCCTTACCTCTACTTTTGCAACGAAATGGATATCGATCTCAGGTCGCGTGCTGAGTTCGCGGGCTTTGGCTTCAGTGGTTACCAATAACGTGGACATGCCATCCGAGGCATGGGTTTGTGTTCCACCGGTTACACAGGTATCCAGTTCCCGCATCTCCTGTAACGCCGACAGCGTTACCTGGCGAATACCGGCATCAGAGTCTACTTTTCCCATTACTCGACCTTGTAGATTTAATATTTCAAAAGGGAAAAGAATACGATCTAAAAATCCTGAATTTTGCGCCTCAAAATATTGCTGATAACGGTAAAACGTCAGCTCGTCCACTTCCTTACGGTCTATTTTATGTTTTCGAGCAGCAATACCGGCAGTCGTGATCATTGCTTCACCTGTGGCCGGGTCAAAACCGAAGTTGTCCCAGACATCACTGAGAGCATATGTTCGTTCATATGCCCGGCGTTCAGGAAAAACCCCTACCGGCGAATCACTGGTCCGGTCAAAGGTCAATGTTCCCACAACATCGTAGGCGCCGTTTTGTACTTCAGAAGCCGCCAACACTGTCGCTTGCAGACCCGTGGCACAAGCCTGTTCCATGTGAAAACCAGGCAGCCGGTAACCCAGGCAGCTGGCGACTAACGGCGCATTCCAGAACTTCCAGTGCCAGGGAATCGTTGAACCGATTACAAGATACTCTAATTGACTTTTAGGAATTTTTCTTTTACCCAGGATCCTGTTCATGGCTTCACCGGCAAATTGGCCGATATTAACTTCTGCCAACGGTGACAGCTGCCAGGCCGGGAAATAACTGCTTCCCCATGTACCATAAGGAATCCTGGCCCTGGGAAACATCAAGTCTCCTTTATTCATTTACTACCTCCTGATTGTTTTAAGCCGCGAAGGAACGCAAAGAAAAAATGATAAAAAAACTTCGTGTTTCTTCGTGTCCTTAGTGGCTAAAAATCTTTATATCCGTGTTCATCCGCGGCTAATTTTTAGCGTGCTGAATTGGTTTTTACCCAGGTGGTGCCTGGTTTTTCCAGGCTGTAGTACACCTTGATTTCTTCCAATTCCTCGAAGATTTGGGGAACCACCTGGAGTTCCATGCCGATTTTGATTTCTTCTTCTTTGATGGTTTCGCCGATCCAGGCCAGGGCCCGGCCGCCTTCTTCCAGGTCCGCCACGCCCACAATATAAGGGGCCACATCTTCAAAGCCGGTTGGGGCGGCTACGATCTTGGTATACGTGTGGAGCCTGGCTTTTCCACTCATCTCGAAGAACTCAAACTCACCGCTCATACATTTATCACAGTCAGCCCTGGGAGGGAAAGACGTTGAACCGCATGTTTTGCATTTCGATCCCATGAGACGACCGTCTTTTAAATATTGAGCAAAATCAGTCACTTTTGTATACGGTGAAAAATTAACTTTTCCGAACCATTCAAACATGTTTTAATCCCTCCTCAGTACCTGGACAAAGCAGTACTGGCCGATGCCTCCCACGTTGTGAGTGAGGCCGATATCGGCGTTGGCGACCTGTCGTTCCCCGGCTTCGCCCCGCAGTTGTTTGGCAATTTCATATGTCTGGGACACACCCGTCGCACCAATCGGATGGCCCTTGGCTTTTAAACCGCCGTCCACATTTACCGGTATTTTTCCTTCAACATAAGTTTGACGGTCAGCGATGAGCTTTCCACCTTCGCCTTTTTTACAGAACTTTAGGTCTTCATAAGCCATAATCTCGGCAATGGTGAAGCAGTCATGGACTTGTGCCACTTTGATGTCCTCCGGCCCCACGCCTGCCATTTTGTAAGCGTCGGAACTGGCCTTTACAGCACTTGGCAGGCCCACCAGGTTTGGCCGCCGCAGCACTGACATACTGGCGGTTGCGCAGCCCATGCCGTCCAGCCAAACGGTCTTTTTTGATATTTCTTTGGCTCTTTCTTCGCTGGCCAGGATAACGCAGGCAGCACCGTCTGCATTGGCGCAGCAGTCGTACACCTGCAAAGGCGTTGCCACTTCTTCCGATGCAAGTGCTTTTTCCATGGTGATTTCCTTCTGAAACAAAGCGCAGTGATTCCTGGCCCCGTAATAATGATTTTTGACAGCCACTTCCAGTAATTGCTCGCGGGTGGTGCCGAATTCATGAATGTGCCGCTGGGCGAACATGGCGTAATAAGCGGGAAAAGTCGTACCGAAAACAGATTCCCACTGCACCTCGCCGACCCTACCCATGAGGGCAAGGATTTCCGGTGTCGTCAGTTCGGTCATTTTCTGGCAGCCGATGACTGCCACAATATTGTGAACCCCTGCTTTGATGGACATCCAGGCGGTACGAATGGCTGCACTGCCGGAAGCGCAAGCTACTTCGGTGAGCCATGTGGGTGTGGGATTAAGCCCAAGGTACTCCTGGACAACACCGGGAAGGGAACGCTGCTTGTGGTATTCGGGAACAGAACCGATTACAGATGCGTCCAGGTATTCGCGGTCGATCCCGGCATCTTTCATGGCAGCACTAAAAGCTTCAAAAGCCAATTCTTGAACAGTGGCGTCGCTGCGGCGTCCGAAAACACCGTGACCAATTCCAATAATTCCAACTCGTGTCATAGTCACTAGCCTCCTATATCCTATATGTATTGACCGCCGTCAACCTGGATCACTTCTCCAGTGATGTGACGGGCTTTGTCTGAGCAGAGGAAGACCACCACATTGGCGCAGTCTTCAGAAGATGCAATCCTGCCCAGGACCGTTTCATCCACAGCTTTGTTAAGGAACTCGGGGGGAATATTCAGTGCCATCTCGGTCATCACCATGCCAGGGGCAACGACATTAACATTCACATTAAATTTTCCCAGTTCTTTAGCCAGGGCTTTGCTCATGGCTATTTCGCCGCCTTTGGAAGCGGAGTAGTTGGTCTGGGCAAATTTGCCTCTCAGGCCATTGATTGAAGAGATGTTTACGATCTTTCCACCCCGCTGATCTTTGAAAACCATGGCAGCGGCTTTGTTGTAGTTGAAATAGCCTTTAAGGTTCACGTTGATTACCGTGTCCCACTGTTTTTCGCTCATTTTCCAGATCACGCCGTCCCAATTGATACCGGCGTTGCACACCAAGATATCCAGGCGGCCGAACTCTTCAATCACTGTTTTTACCATGTTTTGGGCGTCATCGTAACTGGAAACATCCGCCTTGATGGCCAGCCCTTTTCGGCCCATTTCCTTGATCTTGCGGACCACTTCTTTGGCTTCAGCATCATGGCGGCGGTAATTGATGGCTACATTGCATCCTTCCTGTGCCAATCCAAGTGCAACAGCCGTACCAATACCCAGGCTGCCACCAGTTACAATTGCATTTTTGCCTTCCAAACCTAAATCCATAACTTATTCCTCCTTTTTCAACGCATGTGTAGTTTTCCTATTCAAGATACTGTCGATCAAAGTAATTTGAAATGCCTTGTTACTCATGCTCTTATTTTATAGGAAATGAAGCAGTATTGTCAAGAAAATAACGAATTGTTTTTAGCCACCAGGGCATTTACAATGCGGTAAAAACCACGAAGGGGAGAAGAAAAGATGAAAATTACAAATAGATAAAAAACTGTCTCACCTTGACTTTTCCCTTTTATTTTTATAAGATAAGCGCATGGATTTTCTTGACAATAAAAATAGGGTCCCAATGCCCTGTGCGGTTAAACAAATACAGGTCAGAAATTATCACGGCATTATTGACACCGGCATACATCTTCCTGTTGATGCCCGGTGGGTCTTCCTTACCGGTGAAAATGCGTTTGGCAAAACTGCTGTACTGCGTGCTCTTACTATAGGGCTCTTCGGGATCAGGGATCAAAATACAATTTTACTGGACCCTGACAGTCAAAGTGAAATCGCCGTGGAAATTTATCATAATGGAAAAGTGCTGGTCAATAAAGTTGAAAAAACGAACTTTAAACCTTTTAATTATTTTGCTGCATACGGGTCGTCACGACTGGTGATACAAAGTGACCGCACCACGGGCGAAATTACCGGGAGAAGCACCAAAACCTACAGCATGTTTAATGCGGACGGTGTATCATTGAACATCGAACGGGAATTGGTATTGTGGTACCTCGACAAGGACCCCAGGTATGATATTGTCAGGGGAATTTTACTTAAACTTCTCCCCCATGGTGCCGATATCATAGTGGACAGGAAAAACAAGGAGATTTTATACATCGAAAAAGAGAACCGTGAGGACGGTGGTTCCGGTTTTGATCCGATTCCATTTCAAAAGCTGGCTGCGGGGAATAAAAGTATTATTTCTATGATCGGTGACCTGTTGATACGATTCTACAAGGAATACGAAAAAGATGGAAAAACAGATATTCATCCTGGAGATTTTAAAGGAATTGTGATCATCGATGAACTGGACCTCCATTTGCATCCCAAATGGCTGAGGAGACTGCCGGCGATACTATCCGGGTTGTTCCCTAAGATCCAATTCATTGCAGCCACTCACAGCGAAATTCCTCTTTTAGGAGCACCCAGAGACTCGGTATTCCTCAAGGTAACCCGGTCCAAAAAAGAGGGGATTCGGATTGAACGGGTGCATGTAGATTTTAAAAATCTACTTCCCCATCACCTTCTTACATCTCCTATTTTCGACCTGGACGAAGAAATTATCCCGGAAGCCAATGAACGGTTATCTGACATGAGAACCTTAGATAATTATTATAAATCATTAGAAATTGATGAAATAATGGATGACCTGAAATAATTTGAGGATAACTACCAGGATTTTCTCGATGATTTGTTTGATTTCGATTAAAAGGAGAAAGAAAAAGACGTGATCCATATAGACCGAAGCAAGCTTCCTTCACCCGGTGTGATAGAATCAAAACGATTTAAAAGACTCATTGAAAGACTGTTGAAAGAAAAAATTGAGCACGATTTTGAAAAACATCGCACCCATTATATAAAAAAACTTTCTGAAGGTTTAAAAAATTTATATAAAAACAAATGTGGGTATTGTGAAACCCGGCTTAGCGCTGGAAGCGATATACAAATAGACCATTACCGACCAAAAGGAGAACTCAAAGGCGATGAATCTCATCCTGGTTATTATTGGCTGTTTTACGAATGGACCAACCTGGTACCGGTTTGCAGCAAATGTAATAGAGCTAAATCAACTTATTTTCCCATTGATACATCTGATGGGAAACGAGTAACCGAACCACCGATGGACGGTGACTGTCTTGATATGGAGGCATGCCGGGTGGATTCGGAAATCCATATTGCAGAGAAGCCTCTACTGCTGCACCCTGAAGTCGATAGGCCGGAAGAACATCTAATTTTCTTGCCGAATGGTGAAATTGAAGGTAAATCCCTCAAAGGAGAAACCACGGTTAAAATATGTAAACTGGATCGACCTGGGCTGGTAATAGCCCGGAAAGGAGTAATTGATAGGCTCTTTAAAGCTGTTGCCACCCATCTGCGGCAATTTAGCAAAAAAGAAATTAAAAAAGAGACCCTCTTTTATGGGTTGAATAATGAATTTACTAAAATAAAACGGGCTCGGGAGTCTCATCATTCCTATTCTAGATTAGGTTGGTATCTATTCGAAGAATTTGATACGTTTTTTATTCAGCCATTAAAAGCAGCCAGCAAGAACGAATCGGTACAGCTTCTGGGGGAAGCCTTTTTATTGTTCTGCGAAAAAGGCAATTGTTTAATTCCAAATAAAAAGTAAGGAAACGTATACAATCCCAAATCCAAAATTAAAACTTGCAATCTTTAACAATGAACCGGGCATCAACGGCTGTGCAATTCTTTCTATCCGGGGATACGATAAAGGGATTCACATCGATTTCAAAAAAGCAATCAAAGTCCTTCACCAATTGGGATACGCGCAGCAGTGTTTCTTCAACATAAGCGAGGTCTACCGGTGGGGCACCCCGGGCTCCTGTAAGAAGTGGATATGACCGTATCGATTTTATCATGTCTTTAGCGTCCTGGTCTGTAAGGGGGTTAATCCGAAAGGCCACGTCTTTCATCACTTCAACGTATATGCCGCCCAGGCCGAACATCATTAACGGACCGAAAGCCGGGTCGGTAGTCATGCCGATAATCGTCTCAACCGCACCGGAAACCTTCCGTTGGATGGCAACTGAAAACTGTTCACCCTCTTTAAGTTTGCCCACCCGTTTTTTCAATTTTTCAAAAGCATCCCGCACTTCGGCGTCGGAACGTAAATCAACGATCACCCCGCCGGTTTCGGTCTTGTGCAGGACCGCCGGGGTGGCGATCTTCATGACCACCGGATATGAGATATCTTTAGCGATGGCTGCTGCTTTATCGGCACTATTGGCATAGCAATATCCTGCGGCCTGGATGCCGTAAGCCTGGAGAATCTCAAGGGCTTCTTCTCCGACAATGGTACCTTCTTTCCCCTTGACTGTTTTTTTAATGATCTTTTTAACACGTGCGTTGTCAACGTCAAAGGTACGGAATTCACCCTGGGGCCGGTTCAGCCATGCCTTGTAGCCATGGATGGTAGCCAGTGTCTTGGCAATGGCCTCCGGGAAAATATAAACCGGGATTTTATGTTTTTTCAAATACTCAATTCCGGTGGTATCTTCTCCACTGCCCAGTAAACAGGCATATATAGATTTATCCGTATCGGATAGGGCTTCCACGATATTTTGGGCTACTTCTAACTGGTCGCAAATCACTGGTGGAACAAAGATAGGGAGGATAATATCAAACCGTTCATCCTTTTTTATTGTTTCCAGGGTCATTTTATATTCTTTGGCTCCGGCGCCTGCTACCATGTCCATTGGATTTGAAAACGACGCTTCGGCAGGGCAGAACTTTTTTAGTTCTTCCACGGTTTCAGGTGTCAAATCAGGCATTTCCAGGCCAGAGTTAACTAAAGCATCTGTGGCCAGGATCCCGGGTCCTCCTGCATTGGTGACCACGGCTACCCGGTTTCCTTTGGGAATGGGTTGAATGGACAAAGCAGCCGCTACATTAAATAATTCATCCACCGTATCTACTCGCATGACCCCGGTTTGTTCAAATAATGCATCCACTCCCACATCCATGCCGCCCAATGCACCGGTATGCGAAGAAACTGCTTTCGACCCTAACCGCGTACGTCCTGATTTTACCGCTACAATCGGTTTAGTGAGCGATACTTCACGGGCCATCGGTGTGAAGTTCCGGGGATTACCAAAATTTTCAAGATACATCAGGATGATGTCGGTTTTGGGATCGTCCTTGAGATATTCCAGGAGATCGTTTGAAGAAATGTCAGCTTTGTTTCCTATGGATGCCACCACAGAAAAGCCAATGCCCAGTTCGTTGGCATGACTCATGATGGCTTCACCCATTGAACCTGACTGGGTGATAAAGCCTATATTACCGGGTTTGGGGAAAAGTTTGCTAAACGTAGCGTTTAAGGAAACCTCCGGGTCTGTATTCAACACCCCGAAACAATTGGGTCCAATCAACCGCATATTATATTCACGAATGACATCCAGGACTTCCAACTCACGGGCCTTGCCTTCAGGTCCGACTTCTGAAAATCCAGCGGAAATAATAATAACTCCTTTTACTCCTTTTTCGCCGCACTGCTGCACCACTTTTTTGACATGTTCTTTCGGTACGATAATTACGGCAAGGTCTACAGCATCCGGGACATCAAGGATGGTAGAATAAGCCTTGATAGAATGTATAACCGATGTCGTGGGGTTTACCGGGAAGACTTTGCCATTGAATTCACCTGTCAGGATGTTATGTAATATAACATGGCCGATGCTGCCCTTGCGCCGCGAAGCACCGATTACCGCAACTGAGCGGGGCCGAAAAATATAATCTAATTCATGTCTCATGAGACTATCTACCTCTCTTGCTTTGTTAATCCTTAAATTTTCTAAGTGCCGTTATTTTATAGTATATTTATTTGTATTTCAATAATAAAAAGAAATTTTTTTCAATAACTGCCGACTGCCAACTGATCCTCACCCGTGCCTGTAATAGATACCAAAGCCTGGTTCCGGGTATTTCCAGGTGACCGCCCCCTGGGGACAGATAATCATACAGGTGCCGCATTCCAGGCAGCCGGTATGGTCCACCTTCAACTTGCCTGTCTCAGGCTCGATAGTATAAAGATGAGCCGGGCATGAGCTTATGCAAATTTTTGTTTCGCAGCACTGGCATGTCTCCTCATCCACCTGGATATGACTCTCCTCATGATGTTTTATCGCGCACAAGGCTACTTTTTCTTCTACTTTCATTTTTTATGATCCCAT
>JABAOF010000359.1_pt2 | contig 15896 bp, 11 predicted proteins | sample 7062171 | NCBI WGS metagenome assembly JABAOF01 (sample SAMN14538628, study PRJNA623070) | marine sediment metagenome | biome: marine biome [ENVO:00000428]; feature: marine pelagic biome [ENVO:01000023]; material: deep marine sediment [ENVO:00002113] | place: India: Gulf of Khambhat ...
CTCTCCAAGGCTGTTTTTTCTTCCTCTGAAAGTTCTCCGTAGAGGTCGAGAATTATTTTTTCTTTAAATTTCTTGCATCTCATAGCTATTCTCCGTAAAAAAATCTTTAAACTGTTTTTTTATAGATCCGACTGCTCGAAAGAGCTGCTTTTTTACGCTTCCCTCCGAGCAGTTCATGTATTCGGCAATTTCCTTGATGCTTAATTCCTGATAGTGTTTGAGCACAAAGATCATTCTCTGTTTTTCAGTCAGTTTCTTTAGAAATACATCGATTTTCTCCCTTATTTCTTTCAGCCGGCTGGAATATTCAGGGTCTGAATCTTGGCTGTTGGAGGGAATATTCGGGAAATCGTCTATGCCTCGAGTCTCTCTAGCCCTTTTGTTCCTTCGCAAATAATCGATGCTGCAGTTGATCCCGATCCGATAAAGCCAGGGAGAAAAGCTGGTTCCGTTCTGAAAGTCATACTTAGGGAGGGAATGAAAGGCTTTGATGAATGTTTCCTGCAAGATATCCTCAGCATCTTCAGCGTTATGCACATACTGGTAAGCCAGGTAAAAGATTTTCTTTTTGTTTTCCTCGAATAACATTTTCAAAGCCCCTTTATCTCCATCTTGGGCTTGTTTGATGAGTGCTTCTTCTTTCATCTCAACTATGCGTATTGCTTCTATCATAAAACTTCATTTCATCCTTTTTATACATTAAAACGCAGCTCAATGCACTTCCGTTGACCGAAAATGAACAAAAAATGGGGCAAAAAGTGGGGCCAGGCCTTTATAGCTTTTATGATTCGAATGTCATTGAGAGCATAGATTTAGGTCATTGCGAGCGAAGCGAAGCAATCTCATAAAATAATATAAAAAAAGAGGGGAAGGTCTATACTTTTAACTTTTTTATTTTATTTTTTGGATTTAGAGTGGGATTCTAATTATTGATAACTTTTCTCTTCCTGTAAAAAATTCTCCATCACCCAGATTTCAATCTCTTCTTTAAGAGTAGTGAAAGCTATTTGTTTTCCGTCGGGATGGATACTCAGATTACCGCTAAATGTCTTTGATTGCCAAAGCTTTTGGGGCTCTCCTCCCTCTGATGAAATTCGCCAAAAGCTTGACTCTTTCTCATCAATATCGTATTTATTAAAAAGCACATATTTCCCGTCTGGTGTCCACATTGCATCGGCTCCTCTTCTCCTAACCCTCGGAATTTTGATCAATTCCCTGACCTGTTGCTCCTGGATTGACATAATCAATATAATCAATGTTTCTTCGTCACGATCATAATCCCCGAAAATCAATCTTTTCCCGTCAGGAGAAAGATCCATAATTCTTTCTAAGTTTTTGATTTCATATAGCTGTTTTTCCTGCCCCGTTTCGAGATCCCGTTTTGAAAGTCGTCCTTGATTTGTATAGAAAATAGATTTTCCGTCAGCAGACCACTCAGCTACAGAGTCAAACCAGTTCAAATCAAGTTCCACCAAAGTCGTAACCTGACCATCATTGGCATCGATCTGGTAAAATCCCCCATTGTAGCCCTTTTCTTGAGATTTAGTAGTATCGAAACCTGGGACAAGGATGTAGCGGCCATCTGGAGACCAGCGTGGCTCTCTGACCGTAAACTCAGTAACTAATTCCCGTTCCTTTCCAGTTTTAAGATTAAGAATACGAAGGGGGCGATGATAAAAACCAGGTCCTCTTGCTCTTCTCTGTTCCGTGACATAGGCTAGGCATTCACCGCTGGGCGACCATTCAGGAGAAAAGTTTGAACCTAATAAAGGTTTGCTTAATTGGGCCTGAAGTTTTCCTGTTTCCGAGTCAAACGGAGCAATGTGAGTCGCAAAATGCCGGATATGGAGGTTGAAATAGAAAGAGCCATTTTGCGTGATTCCCATCGGTCCGATTTGACCTATATCGCGTTTAACAGGTATGGGTGAACCAAGAGGTTTGCCGTCCGCGATGCGAACCATATAGGCATCCCAGGTTCCTGTGCGGTTACTTAAGAATAATATTTCCTCACCACCAGGCACCCAACCAAGCAGTCTGTCATTGGCTGGATGCTCAATCAAAGGAATATCTCCGCCTCCATCGGTGGCAGTTAGGTATATATCGAAGTCATCAGAGCCTTCGTCGACAACATCCTCGTAAGCAATGTATCGATCGTCAGGTGAATGACGCACGCACGCTGCGGTCGTGTGCCCTTTTACGCTTCTCTTCAGAACACGAGTGGAGCCATCCTCAACAGAAACCCAGATGAGCTGTTTTGCTCCATCATCTTTCTTAAAAAGAAATGTTGCAATATGTTTTCCATCTGAAGACCAATCTTGAGGGTAAGCTTCATAAGCTTTGTTAGAACAAAGAATTTTAGGAGCTGAGCCCTCGATTCCGACCAGACGCAGCTCATGGGTTTCTTGAGGAGTAAACCAAGAATAGGCGACTATTTTTCCGTCAGGAGAAATTCTCGAATTGAGTGCAAATTCAATGGGAGCTTTCCAAGTCCCTTCTTTGGTTAATTGGCGAGTCTTTCCGGTTGCTAATTCTCGGATAGCAAGATTACCAGTCGCCCAATCCACATAGGTGAGATAGCGTCCGTCAGGAGACGGTGCTCCACAGTGATCTACTCCCAAGCCTGACCAGACCTGCCGGATTTTTAATTCTTTATCGCCTTTTTCGACAACAGACTGAGCTCTTAAAATAAAGGTGAGTTTTTCGTTGGCGACTTTGACCACTTCTGCTTGATCAGGGTAGTCATCAATTACTTTCTGGAAGGCTTTCTGTGCTTCCTTAAGTCCCAATTTTTCATAGCAGAGACCAATATAGAGTTGAGATTTGGCAGCATATTCTCTTTCATTCGGATACTTTTTGATGATCTGCTCAAAGAGATTAATCGCTCCTTTAAGATCGCCTTTGGTTTCCATGGTGAATTTCGCCTTCTCGAATAACACCTTGTGCTCAGATGAATTCTGGAATCCAAAAGCAATTAATAGTACAGCCATAAAAGCAAAAAAAACAGAAGCTTTTTTGATATTCATCTTACTTCCTCCTGCTGGTGATTTTCATACTCACTAACAATATAACTCTGTCGCTTTCCTCTGGTGTCAAACAATAGTAAAAGAATGTAAAAAATTGTCATTTGGATGTTTTCTGGTTTTTTTCCGGCAAAAAATTCTCCATCACCCAGATTTCTTGCCATTGCATTTTAGAGCCGCGTGAGGAGAAGGCAATACTTTTGCCGTCAGGATGAACACTATAATGGCGGAATCCAACCATTGCTAAATCAAGTTTTTGCGGTTCTCCACCTTCTTGAGGAATTCGCCATAGATCCCATTGATCACTACTAGGATCAGGTTGGCTCCTAGAGAAGAGGATATGGCGTCCATCAGCAGTCCAGGCAGGAGAAACAATAACATGTTCTCGTTCCTCCCATGTGTATATTTCTCGGGGCTCTCCTCCTGTAGTAGGCATGATTCTAATCACTCTTTTTTCTTCTCGGTTTATCATGGCTAGCCAACGCCCATCCGGAGAGATGTCGATATCCTTAGCATCAGTGGGCGCACCTTGAAGCTGCTTATCTTGGTCTGTTTCGAGGTTATAGACAAGGAGGCGAGTGCCCTTCTTTGTTGCGCCATCGTCGAGAGTATAAATTATTGACTTTCCGTCATTAGACCACCTATGCGAGTAGATTTTTATTCCAGGCTCAACTTGTAAAATAGGAACAACATCGCCTGTTTGAACATCGATTCGATAGATACCAAAGTGGTCTTCGTCATCGCTACCTTCGACAGAAATGGAGTGTCCATCAGGCGACCACCGAGGATAATTAAACTCTTTTAGCTCTGGATTGAGTTCGCGTTCCTTACCAGTTTCCATAGAACGGATACAGAGAACATTGTAAGTTCTTGGCCTATGGCCTCGCGCGGAAATGTAAGCTAGATACTTCCCATCAGGAGACCAGTCCGGCGACCTGTTAGACCCCTCGAAACGCTGTGTTGCTTTCTTTGGTGGAGAAAGGATTCTTCCTGATTCTGGATCGAGTGAGAAAACATAAACATTAGCTTCCATAGTCAGGACACCATAATAGAAATCACCTTCGCGTGTAATTCCCATTGGCAAAATTGACCCTATATCTTTTTTTATCAATTCGGGTTCTCCCTGAGGTTTACCATCGGCGACTTGCATAGCCCAGGCATCAAGGGATCCCGAACGGTTGCTGGCAAAGAGCAACCATCTTCCATCAGGATTCCAGCAGAGTGCAAAGTCATCGGCCGGGTGCTCAACAAGACGAATTTCACGTTCTCCATCAACCGAGAGAAGGAAGATGTCATGTTCGAGGCTTTCTTCTTCCTGAGCTAGGTCATAAACAAAATATTTTCCATCAGGTGAAAAAAGGACTGCTCCATTAGGCGACATAGTGATTGGTACCTTTAATTTTTCAAATTCCCTAACAGAGCCATCAGCAACAGATATCAAAACAGCCTCTACGGACCTATCCTTTCTTTGAAAATAAGCTAGTATATGCTTCCCATCCGGAGACAAGTCTAAGGGGTGAACATACATCATTTTCTCATCAGTACCAAGAAGGACTCGAGGCTCAGAACCGTCAATTCCGATGATGCGCAAATCAAAGAATTCATCCCTTTTGTACCAATTGTAAACAAGGTGTTTGCCATCAGGTGACCATTTAGAAAAAAGCGCGAACTCTGGAGATGCAGACCAGGAACCCTTATCTGTGAGTCGACGATTCTTCCCAGTGGCAAGCTCTCGCACGGCAAGATCACCAGTAGTCCAGTCTACAAAGGATAGGTTGCGACCATCGGGGGAGGGCGAACCGAGGTTATCTACTCCAGGACCTGTCCAAACCTTTCGGATTCTTAATTCTTTATCCCCTTTTTCAATAACTGTTTGTGCTCGTAGAAGATTGGCGAGTTTTTCTTTAGCTATCTCGACTATTTTGGTTTGTTCTGGGTATTTTTGAACAACTTTTTGAAAAGCTTCTTGGGCATGCTTCAAACCTAATTTTTCATAGCAGAGACCGATATAGAGTTGAGATTTGGCGGCATATTCTCTTTCATCCGGATACTTTTTGATGATCTGCTCAAAGAGATTAATCGCTCCTTTAAGATCGCCTTTGGTTTCCATGGTGAATTTCGCCTTTTCGAAGAGCACCTTGTGTTCAGAGGAATTCTGGAATCTAAAAGCCATCAAGATGACTAATGTGAAGGCAATTAAGATCGAAGCTTTTTTAATATTCATGTTACTTCCTCCTGCTGGTGATTTTCATACTCACGAACAATATAATTCTGTCGCTTTCCTCTGGTGTCAAACAAAAGTAAAAGAATGTAAAAGATTGTCACCCCATGAATCGATATCCTTCTCCGTAGACAGAAAGGATATATTTGGGATTAGAGGGATTTTCTTCGATTTTTTTCCTCAATTTCAAGATGTGATTATCAATGGTCCGGGTTGTGGGGAAGCTTTCATAACCCCAGATTTTATCCAGCAAAGCTTCCCTTTTGATGACCTCTCCTTTATGGGAAACAAAGTATTTCAGTATTTCCATTTCCAAGGAGGTTAGGTCCATTTCCTTGCCTTGGCGCCTGACTTTAAAATGAACAAAATCAATCTCAACGTTGCCAAAGCTATAAGTCTTGGGGGCTTTTATCCCCTCCCTTTTTTCCCGCCTTAAATGCGCTTTAATCCGGGCCAAAAGTTCCCGGACGCTGAAAGGCTTGGTAATGTAATCGTCGGCTCCGATTTCCAGCCCCACCACCTTGTCAACTTCTTCTCCTTTGGCGGTCAGCATGATGATCGGAATGCTTATGTTTTTTTGACGGAGCTCTCGGCAGATATCCAGACCGTTCATGCCGGGCAACATGATATCAAGAATAATCAGGTCAGGTGCTTCTTCCAGGGCTTTGCGGAGGCCTTCCACACCATCAGATGCCCAATCAATTTCATATCCTTCGTCAGCCAGGTTAAGCTTCAATCCTTTGACCAAGTCTTCTTCGTCTTCGATGATTAATATTTTTTCTTTCATTCTGTTTTTTCTTTTTTTGGTCCGGAAAGAGGAAGAATGACAGAAAAAATACTGCCTTTTCCCAGCTCGCTGTCGACCTTTATCTGACCACCGTGAGCATCAGTGATATGCTTGACAAGAGTCAGGCCCAGCCCGCTTCCTCTGGTTTCTGAGACAATTTCGTCTCTTGACCGGTAAAATCTTTTGAAAATTCTTGATATTTCTTTATCAGAGATACCTATGCCTCTATCTGTGACCTGGAGGACTGCGTTCCCATTATACTCGTATAATTTGACCGTGATTTCTTTTTCCTTTGGCGAGAACTTCATGGCATTGCTCAGGAGATTGATTAAGACGCTGGCTAAGGCTTCTCCGTCAAAAGTCATTTCCGGAAGTTCGGATGAAATTTCCTCCCGGATAGCAAAACCTTTTTTTTCCAGATGATAACGGTATGATTCCAGAGTGTCTCGTACATTCTGGGCCAGATTTCCCTTTTTAAAATCGAATTCCTTTCTTCCCATCTCAATCCGGGAAAAGTCAAGAACATTGTTTATCAGGTGCGATAAACGCTCGCTTTCTTTGGTGATGATCTCGTAGGCTTCTTGCTTTTCTTCTTTTTTCAAGCTTTTTTTGCGCTGGAGGGTTTCGCCGTAAAGACGAATCAGAGTGAGCGGAGTCTTGAGCTCGTGGGAGATATTATGAACGAATTCGGTTTTCAGGCGTGTTGTTTCTGTTTCGCGGGAGATATCCCGCACGATGAGAAAAGCACCCAAAATCATTAAAGCCACTATGAAAAACAGTAGAACCCCATAGAAAATATTTTCGCGGCGAGCTGTCTGCTCTAGATCATCCAGGGCAGGCTGGAAGACAAGAAGTTTCCAGGGGAATGGAAACTGACGGTAAGAAAGCTCTAGGGAGTCCTGGGGAGGCAATTCTTCCTTACTTGTAAGAATATTTTGACCTTCTTGATCGATAATTTGGAGCTGAAGTCCAGTATCTTCTGTGACCTTGGCCAGAATTCCAGGGAATATTTCTTCCCTTAGAGTGTTGAGAGCCCAACAGAGTCCGCCATAAAAGGTTTTTTCTGATCGAAAATTCTGGAGGGCTGAATATGAGACTAGACAGAGTTCTTCTCTTTGAGCGGCCAGAAAACGGCTCGGTTGTAACTCTCCGCCAATCCGTAAAAGTGCTAGCTTTTCTTTTATCCTGGGGACGACCTCCCTCTTTAAAAAATCTGAGAAAATCAAATCCTCTAAATAAGGAGACGTCTCTCTTCGTAGCGCTTGATAAGATTCTTGGATTTCAGGGAATTTTCCTTCCTTAAATTCCCCACTTAGGATTGACTCAATTTCGCCGATGAAAAAATCATGGGTTGGAAGGTTGACCAACCAAACTCCATTTCTTATTTGCTCATACAGGTTGAGCAAAATTTTCAGCCTGTTTGGTTCTCTCTCTCGACGCCGATCGATTTCAGACAGTTGAAAAGCAGCCAGTATACCGTAAGGATGACCAGCTTTGTTTACGAATTGTCCATATTTCGCAGAAAGCTCGCTGTAGGCTTTGTAAGCGTCACTATATTTTCTGGAAGATAGAAGACAGCGTCCCCAGGCCTCCAAGGCGAGGGCTGTGTGCTGCTTGGAGGGAGCATTTAAAGAGCACTTTCGATAAATTTGAGCTGCTCGGGAGTAATTCCTTCTAGAATATTCGAATGATTCTGCTCTCTTAAAGTCCTTAGCAAACTCGGTATCTTGAAGATCCTTTTCCCATTGAAAGACTGAAACATCTTCGCTTCCTGTTTTAGGGATGATGATCTGGCCGTCCTGATCGAACAGAAAAAGCCTTCCAGCGATATTTTTTAATAATGCGGAACTTTCGGAGATAGCCTGGCTATCATCTTCAAACTGGATTAGACGCATAAAATTTTCGGGCTTTAGGACTTTTATTTCGTGCTCAAGAAGCGCTTCCTCGATAGATTTCAGAGCCGATTCGCCAGAAATCCAGAGGTTTGATTCCAGAAGCCTGCTGACGACTTCTCGCCTTCTGATGGAAGTGCTTATGCTTAAATAGCCTACGATTAATGAAGGGAGCAGAATGGCAAACAGGAAAATGAGGACAATTTTCCTTCTGGCAAATATCCCTTGCGTAAATATCTTCACTGCTGACGCCAAATTAGGCCCAAATTTGTTTAAGCGTGCTGAAATTTTATCAAATTTGGCAATCAAAATGTCAAATAAATGTAAAAAATTGTCTTCAAATGTCAACTCAATAGGCTTAGGCCTTTATAGCTTTTATAACTTGAATGTCATTGCGAGCGAATCAAATCAATTGCTTAAAATGATATTGTCATTGCGAGGAACGTAGTGACGAAGCAATCTCATAAAATAATGATTAATGTTCCTAAAAAACAGATAAAAAATAATAGTTCAGAAAAAAGGAAAGAGATGTTATAATTTTCGCCGTTCATGATAAGAAGATCACAAGGAGGCAAACCATTGAAAGCTAAAGCGTTTGAAAATGTAAAAGATCAGATAGGAGCTTGTGGAATCTGGTGTAGCAGTTGTGTGGCTGGCAATGGAGCCTTAAAGGAACTGACGAAGAAATACGACGAAATCATAACTAGGTATGATTTGGAAGATTGGGCGCCTAAAGATTTCGATTTTAAGGAATTTAAAAAGGGGCTGGAGTCGATTCAAGGTATGCCTTTGTGTCCAGGGTGTTTGAAGGGTGGCGGCAGACCAGATTGTGAAATAAGAGAATGTGTGTCGAAGAAGAAGATAAACGACTGTACCGAATGCAACCAGCCTGAGGAGTGTAAGATCGAATTATTACAAACAATGCGTACCGGAGCCCTGGATGCCGGGCTTTTTGTTAAGATGGAGAAGGCTGATAATCAAAAGCTTCTCGAGAAGTGGCTAGCCCAAATAAAAAGTAAATGGCCCTCTTCGGTATTATTCTTGACCGATAAATAAATCTATTTTTTTTTATCCGTCACCTGTTTCCAAATCCTCAAGAAATTGCCGCCCATGATCTTCCTGATGTCCTCGTCAGAATAGCCTCGTTTTTTTAGCCCCCGGGTGATATTCGGATAATCTTGTGCTCCTCTGATTCCAACAGGTGAAGGCATGCGGGCATACATGTCTGCTCCCAGACCGACATGGTCTACTCCTGCCATTCTTACAGCATGGTCGAGGTGATCGAGAACATCTTCAATGGTCGGCAAATCTTCCAGAGGCCAATCTCTGGCCATACCGAGGTGTTCGATGGCTATCCGGAGCTCTAGATCTTCGATTTCAGGAACCTTCTTGAACCAGGGCTGGCCGATGGCTATAAGCTCTCGCATGGCTTTGTTATATTCAGGCGTCAGGAAGGGGAGGACAAACACAATCCCTATCACTCCTTCGTTTCTTGCCAGGGCGCGCAGCATCTCATCAGTCATGTTGCGGTGGACAGGATTGAGAGCTCGGCATCCAGAATGAGAGGCAATGATAGGATCCTCAGTGATTTCCAGGATATCAAAAAAAGCCTTGTCAGAAACATGCGAGACATCGATGACCATTCCTATCCTGTTCATTTCTTTAACGACTTCTCTTCCTAGGTCATTCAGTCCGTTCCATTTGGGTTTGTCTCCGCTCGAGTCTGCCCAGCCATGGCTGATGTTGTGAGTCATGGTCATAGAAGAGACACCAAGACTGTGAAATTTCCGCAATAGATCTAGGCTATCCTCGATGGCATGTCCTCCTTCGATAGCCAGAGGCATGGCAATTTTTCCAGCCCTCACGATTCGTTCCACGTCTGCTCCAGTTCGAGCCAGTTCCACAGAATCTGAATTCTTATCGATCGCTTTCGTCATAGCCTCGATAAGCTGGAAGGCCTGGCGGGCGCATTTGTCCGGATAGAGGAAGTTCTGCACAAAGCAGGCCACAACCTGGACATCGACGCCTCCCTCTTTAAGGCGGGGAATATCCACATGCCCTCCCGGAAGGCGATTTCCAATATCGAGTTTTTCATAGAGAACCCGGTAGGAAAGGTCATTGTGGCAGTCCCACACCAAGGCCTCACGGTGCAATTTGTCGACCGCATCTTCTTTTGAGTCCATAAGAGGCGGAATAGAATGTATTGCTAAAACTAAGGACATGATGAGGAAAACAGGGATGATTATTTTTTTCATAGTTTTCTCCTTATGGGGCTTTTGGTGTAAGTTGTTCAGAAGTCCCAAATCTGTATTTTCCTTTTCCTTGGTTTTCATGACCTATCAATATACTACAAATGGATGAAAATTATAAAAGTTATAAATGCCTGATCCTACTTATAGAATGTCATTGCGAGGAACGAAGCGACGAAGCAATCTCATACAACAAGATTGTCAGTGCGAGCGCTTTATTTAGTCATTGCGAGGAGCGCAGTGACGAAGCAATCTCACCCATTTCTGATTTTTCCTCTTTACTGTTTCACGTTTACTCGCTAACATTATTAAGGAGATTTCATGATGAAAATCATTAGTGATTCCCTGAGTTTATCGACCAGCGGGTACAGCGATATGAAAGACCTCACTGGAACTGTTTCCAAAAAGCTTTCTGAGCATGGGCTTAAGAACGGGCTCGTTAATCTCTTTGTTCCTGGTTCTACTGGCGGCTTGACAACTATAGAGTATGAGTCTGGTCTGGTGAAGGATTTTTCGGAGCTCATGGAAAAAGTCATCCCCAGCAATGTTACTTATCATCATGACGCCAGATGGGGAGACGGGAACGGATTTTCCCATGTCAGGGCCTCCTTGCTCGGCCCCTCTCTGACGGTTCCATTTTCCGAAGGGACCCTGAACCTGGGTACCTGGCAGCAGATTGTCTTTGTTGATTTTGACAATCGCTCCCGCTCAAGAACGATCCTTCTTCAATTCTTGGGGGAATAAAAATGAAAGAAAGAAATGACGATTGAGAGGAAAGGGAGAAAGGCCAGAGACGAGAATGGGATGATGATATGGAAAAGTGGGAAAAGCGAGAAAGACAAGCAGAACGAGAAAAGAAGAAGAGACGCGAACAAGACGAAAAAAAGAGAAAAAGAGAGAAGGAGTACTGAGATAACATTTTATATTTTCAAACGGATATAAAACGCAGGTTGTTTGACCTTTTGGAGCATAGGGAAAGAACCCGCTGTGCTCCTCGCAGTAATGTAGGCCCAAACAGCGCGGTGAATCCAATTTTGTTTTGAGATGGATATCAAAGATAAACTCGAACACCTGAAAAAAGAAAGAGAAGCCCGCTCCAAATCACAGCAAATAAGAAAGACCTGGGAAGAAATCGAGAAAGAGGCTGAATTATCCGTAAAGGAAAAATTACAGAAACTCATTAATCTGACGAGGGATGAGAAGGAAGAAGAAAAGCCGGAGAGCATATTCGAGCCTGCGCCGAGAGAGCCTCTTCAATTTTTTGAAAACCCTTTCTCTCTGACTATCAAATACGGAAAAATACCCCTCTCCCTCGGCCTGGAAATAAAAGGAGATGTCCTTTCCTTTTTGAGCAAAGAAAAAGCCTTTGAGAACCTTGACCTCTCCAGTGCTCTCTTCATCGATCTGGAAACCACCGGTTTATCCGGAGGAACAGGAGTTGTTCCTTTCCTAGTGGGCATGGGTTATTACAAGGATGACAAGTTCTGGGTGGCCCAGTCCTTCCTAGGAGACCTGGCTGAGGAAGAAAGTATGATTCAAGAATTAAAGCAGTTCTTCGCGGAGATGAATTTTCAATCCGTGGTGACTTTTAACGGGAAGGGCTTTGATATTCCCCTTCTCGAGACCCGCTTCATCCTCTACAGGCAGCCGTATATCCTCAGTGAATTGCCCCATCTCGATTTTCTTTATTCTGCCCGCAGCCTTTGGAAGCATAAACATGAAAGCTGCCGCCTCTTCCATCTGGCCCGTGAGGTGGTGGAAGCAGACCGGGCAGACGATATCCCTGCCGCTGAGATTCCCTACAGGTATTTCCAGTATCTCCAGACAGGGAATTTTGACCTGATCGAGCCCATCCTCTACCACAACCAGGAAGATATTCTTTCGCTCTTAGGAGTCGTGGTGGTCGGCTCCCTTATCTTTTCTGAGGAAGGGGAAGAAGCTTTTGCCGATGCCATGGACCTCTATGGTGCAGGGAAGGTCATGGAAAAAATCGGTGAGATGGAAAGGTCAGTTCAATATTTTCAACAGGCTCTGGAGGGAAAGTTATCGGATGAGATTGCCATAGCGGCTAAGAAGAAGCTTTCTTATCATTTCAAGAAGAACCAGGAATGGGATAAAGCTATTGCTTTATGGAAAGAGATGGCTTCCCTGGATCAACTTTTTTCCTTCCGGGAGCTGGCCATGTACTATGAACACCGGGAAAAGAAATATGAGAAAGCCAAGAAACTGACCGAGGAAGGGTTAGCTGTTTCTCTGGGAGTTTCATCGTTTTTCGAGAAAGATTTTGCCTACCGAATGGAGAGGTTGAGGCAGAAAATCAAAAGTCATACAGAAGAGGAAACAGAAAAGGGAGAAAAAGTAGAAAAAGCAAGGAAAACCAGAAAAACAAAGAAAGCAAAGAAAAAATGAAAAAAGAATTCGAAGCTTTCTTAGAATACCTTTCTTATCACAAGCTGAAACTCACCAGGACAAGGCGTCTGATTTTTGAGGAAATATTTTCCACCAAGGAAATTCATCCCAATGCCTTCGAGATCTACCAGCGGCTAAAGAAGAAAGGAAAGAAAATCTCCCTGGCCACGATCTACCGGACTTTGAATCTTTTGGTCAAAAGCGGGCTAGTGAGTGAGATTGACCTGGGAGAAAGTCACAGCCATTATGAGCCTGAAATTGTTAAATCCGCCCATGGTCATATGGTCTGTATTTCTTGTGGACGGGTACACGAATTTACCGATGATAAAGTCCTTTCCATGTTAAACAAGATCGGGAAAGAAAGCCGGTTCAGGACAGATAAATTTTCCATCCAGGTTTTTGGCTACTGCCAATCCTGCCAGAAAAAATAACCTTACGGCGTCATTGCGAGCGCTTTATTCAGTCATTGCGAGCGAAGCGAAGCAATCTCATACAACAAGATTGTCAGTGTAAACGCTTTATTCAGTCATTGCGGAGCCAAAAATATCGTCATTGCGAGGAGCGCAGCGACGAAGCAATCTCGTAAGATAAAAGTGTCTTTGCGAGGAGCATAGCGACGAAGCAATCCCATACAATAAATTATCATTGCGATTTGCCCATAAATTGACATCCCCCTAAACTTCATATATTTATAAGTATTCCAAACATGAGGAATTGTCATGAAAGCCATGCTCTTGAAAAAATTCGCACCTATAGAGCAAAATCCCCTTGAACTCGTTGACCTTCCCGCTCCAGAACCCGGAGCTGAAGAAATTCTCATCCGGAATAAAGTCTGCGGAGTATGCCACACCGACCTCCACACAGTCGAGAGAGAGCTCCCCGAAGCCAAATTACCCGTCGTTCCCGGCCATCAAATTGTCGGAATTGTGGAAAAAGTGGGGGAGAAGGCCTCCCGTTTTGAAGTAGGCGACAGGGTGGGAGTTGCCTGGCTTTATTCATCCTGCGGCCAGTGCTCATTCTGTCAGGATGGGAAGGAGAATCTTTGCGAAAGCGCCCGCTTTACAGGCTATAAAGTCAATGGGGGTTATTCGCAGTTTATTGTTATCCCTGAAAAATTCGCTTATGCTATTCCTGAAGAGTTTACTGATGAGGAAGCCTCGCCTTTGCTCTGTGCCGGAATCATCGGCTACAGAGCCCTCCGCATGAGCGAACTTGAGAAAGGACAGAGCCTTGGTCTTTATGGATTCGGTGCTTCTGCCCATGTGGTCATCCAGATTGCCGTCCATTGGGGCTGCCAGGTGTATGTCTTTTCCCGAAGCAAAGAACACCGCGCCCTGGCCAAGAAGCTCGGTGCTTCCTGGACAGGAACAGCCAAAGATGAACCTCCTTCGAAAGTCAACAGTTCAATCATTTTTGCCCCAGCCGGAGAACTTGTACTCGAGGCCCTGAAAGTCCTCGAGAAAGGAGGGACTCTAGCTCTAGCCGGGATTTACATGACTCCCATTCCTGAAATGGAGTACAAATATATTTACTACGAGCGAACGCTCCGGAGCGTGGCCAATGCAACCCGAAAAGATGGAGAGGAGCTGCTTCGAATCGCGGCTGAGATTCCGATCAAGACCACTACCCAGATCTTTCCTTTAGAAGAAGCAAACAAGGTCTTACAGCTCCTCAAGCAGAGCAAGATCGATGGTGCTGGTGTCCTTAAAATTCCCTAACGCATTACGTCCTTGCAAGCATTATAGCCATTGCGAATATTACAGTCATTGCGAGGCCTTGAAGGCCGAAGCAATCCCATATAATGAAATCGTCATTGCGAGCATAGCGAAGCAATCTCATACAATTAATCTCTTCCTTTTGATATAATAAGAAACACGTTTCCAGGTGCGCCCGTAGCTCAGCTGGATAGAGCGTCTGACTACGGATCAGAAGGTCGGGAGTTCGAATCTCTCCGGGCGTACCATCTGTTATCCCCCTTTACCCCTGTTATTTCCTTGATTTTTTGATTTTTCGGTTTTCAATCCTGTTACCGTATTTTCAGCGAAAATCAACAATTTTTGTTAGAAATCTGTGAGATGGATGTAGGTCTCTAGCAATTCCAAATTTGACACCCCCTTCATAAATTATTATGCTATTGCCAAGTAAGCTGAGGGAACAATGGGAGTAGAGTGTCCTAAATGCAAAACCGAAAACACCTCTGATTCCGAATTCTGTAAGAAGTGCGCCACTCCGCTTCCTTCTTCAAAGGAAATCCCTGTCACTGAAACTCTCGAAACACCCAAAGAAGAATTAACCACCGGCTCCACATTTGCCGGAAGATACCAGATTATTGAAGAGTTAGGGAAAGGAGGCATGGGGAAGGTCTACAAGGCTCTTGATACTGATCTAAAAGAGAAAGTTGCCATTAAGCTGATAAAACCTGAGGTGGCAGCTGATAAAAACACAATTGAGCGATTCAGGAATGAGTTGAAATTTGCCCGAAAAATTAGACATAAGAATGTGTGTCAGATGTATGACTTGAATAGAGAAGAAGGAACGCACTATATCACGATGGAATATGTGCATGGAGAAGACCTGAAGAGATTGATCAGGAAAATGGGGCAGATGAGTGCAGGACAGGTTATTTCAATAGCTGTGCAGGTATGCGAAGGGATGGCAGAAGCTCACCGTTTAGGGGTTGTGCATAGAGATTTAAAGCCTCAGAACATCATGGTGGATGAGGAAGGGAATGCTCGGATCATGGACTTTGGGATAGCTCGTTCTGTTAAGGGAAAGGGGATTACAGGTGCTGGAGTCATGATCGGGACTCCTGAGTATATGTCTCCTGAACAAGTGGAAGGAAAAGAATCAGATCAGCGATCAGATATATATTCGCTTGGAGTAATCTTGTATGAGATGGTGACTGGAAGAGTGCCTTTTGAAGGTGATACTCCTTTTACCATCGGAGTAAAACATAAAAGTGAAGCACCTCGGAATCCAAAAGAATTGAATTCTCAGATTCCAGATGATCTCAGCCGTCTGATACTGAGATGCATGGAGAAGGATAAGGAGCAAAGGTACCAGAGTGCAGGAGAGGTTCGTTTTGAATTAAAGAATATTGAGAAAGGGATTCCTACTACTGAGAAAGTAATACCTAAGAGAAAACCAATCACCTCAAAGGAGATAACAGTAACATTTGGATTAAAGAAGCTTTTCATCCCCGTTTCAATTGCTATAGTCCTTATAATCGCTGCAGTGATTATCTTGCTTTTCCTTCCCAAAAAAGAGGCTGTTTCCGTCCCCTCAGATAAACCTTCTCTGGCAGTCATGTACTTTAAA
>JABAOF010011645.1_pt1 | contig 15896 bp, 14 predicted proteins | sample 7062171 | NCBI WGS metagenome assembly JABAOF01 (sample SAMN14538628, study PRJNA623070) | marine sediment metagenome | biome: marine biome [ENVO:00000428]; feature: marine pelagic biome [ENVO:01000023]; material: deep marine sediment [ENVO:00002113] | place: India: Gulf of Khambhat ...
GGCGTCCAGCCAAGAACCACATCCCGCGGCACGTCTGTCGCCGCATCGGCGGGGCTCGGGTCAGAAGCCGCACCAGGCGGTACCCCCAGCATGATCGCCTGAATCTCTGCCTGGCTCAGCACGCCACTGTAGAGCTGCATGTCGTCGAGCGATCCCTGGAAGATCCTGTTCAATGGTTGGGCGACTCCAATCAGGATCGTGCTGTCGACGTCCTGGCCAATCCCAGTGGGCTTGGGACCTTCGATATCCACGCCGTTCAGGTAGCCGGTAGCTGTGCCGGCATCACCGTCGAAAACCAAGGCATGGTGAGACCATTCGTTGTCAGGAATCACATGCAGTACAGCCTGGGGTTGGCTTTGATACGCAAGATGCAGTCGGCGGTCGCGCGCAGGATCGCCAAGCTGTAATCCCTTGTTCTCCACCTGGAACACCATGGTAGCTGAATTCCAGCCGTTCGATTTGGTCAGATAATGCTGGATGTTGCCGGTTCCGTCCCAGTTACACCAGAAGGTAAGTGAGAACGAGCCGGTGCCTCCGGTGGGGTCGAAGTTGGGGATTTCGGCTCCGACAGTGTTGTGGAAATCCAGGGCCCCGCCAAAGCCGTCCGGGCCGAGTACCCATGCCGGAGTTCCTGCCACCGTCCCGTGGTGGCCATTGCCGGAACTGTCCTCGATCCTGTTCCCGGAACCCTCCTCAAACTTCCAGTGGGCCAGGAGCTCCGCCTCAGCGGCTCTCGTCTGAACCATGCCGAGTACCAAGACAAAAAATGCCAGACAAATCAATCTTCTAGACATAATAATCCTCCTTCAAAAAGTAAATATAGGTTGTTAATTGAAGTGTGAAAAATCTTCACTCTGTGGCACTCCACAGGATGGCCAAGCCCAAAAGTCCCGATACAGCTCTGTGCCTCGGGCCCCCCAAACGCATTCTTTCGCGTTTGGGAATCCCTCGCATAATGACTCCTCCTCTATCGAGAAACTATAAAGATTCCACTGGGTCAGAAGACGAAAAACCCTACACTTGTCTGACGACGGTCAAGATTTCTACAGTACTATTTATACCAACTTAGCCGCTTCGATTCAACGTCAAATTTCCAATTCGCGCTGAAAATTTCGTATCTCCCATCTGCGGAGTTTACTCTGAGCGTAACCGAATGGACTCAGTGCAGGCTAAGGAAACGTATCTCGTGTTGATACCGCTCCCGGATGCATCACGCCTTTATGGAAGTAAAATAACACAAAAGAAAGGAAAAGACAAAGAAAAAAAGCGTGAAGCATGTTCCGTTTCACGGTGGCACGCTAAAGGTTGTATTCTTTAATTTTGCGATAGAGTGTCCTTTCGCCGATGGCGAGCGTATTTCGCTGCACTCTTCAAGATGTCCGCAGGTTAAAAAAGTACTCTGGCAAAAAGCAACACGCGAGCAATTACCCGAACGGCTTTAAAGCCAAAAACCTAACCTGCCTTTGAACAAATAAAGAAAAGGCCGGGAGCGTAGTACTCACGGCCCTTCTTTTAATCCCGTAGGCTTATAATTTACAGTGTTCTTCGCCTTCGCAGCCAGCCAATAAGCCCTATGCCGAGCGAACCCAGCAAAATGGCACCAGGAGCCGGGATGGCAATGATGCTGCCCGATGACAAAAGAGGTGCACCCGCAGGATCGAAGCTGAATATACCCACACCTGCACTACCCAATTTTTCCGGCGTCACTCCTAAGGCGTTGGCGTAGTCCTGGATGACGAACTGCCAGACTTCACCAGGCTCGAAGATGTTGTTAGCTGTTATGCTCTCGACGACCAGTGGTTTGTTCTTCCCTATATTGTCAATCTTGAAGGCGAAACCTCTATTGACTATGCCGTCAAAATTCAGCAGGGAAGTTTCTGGGGCGCCGGTGAGACTCCAGTCCCCCACGTACCAAACATCAGACCACGTATATCCGCTCAGGTTCTTGATGGCCACTAATACATTAGGTAAATCTGGGTTATCCGTTAAATCAGCACAGGGATTGTAGGCAACAGGTCCCAAAAGGCCAGATGCGATTAATTCATTGGCTGGAAACTGAGTTCCCAACTCGTGGAGCTGCGGTGGGACCGCCAAGACGTCTTGTACAGGTAAGTCCGCCTGCTGGAGTATAGTGGTCTGCAATGCGTGCGCCGTGCCACCGATGGCCAAAACCAGCACTACAGAACAAATTATTGTAAATCCTTTTCTTGTTAACATTATTAACCTCCCTTTCTTCTTAAACAATATTTCTTGCTCAATTTAAACCACTGTAGTCTACATGGTTCTACTTCTGCGCAACCAGCCGACAAGACCCACACCGAGCGAACCCAGCAGAATAGCACCCGGAGCCGGGATGGCAATGATGCTGCCCGTTGAAAATTGGTCTTCATCACTGGGCACGCCTCTACTACCGAAGAGAGACAACGACGATAGCCCTAACGCGTTGCCGTAGTCCTGGATGACGAACGCCCAGAGTTCTCCGGGCTCGAAGATGCCGTTGGGGTTGTCCTCGTAGACTAATGGTTAGTTCAGCTGATCTGGTCCATTGTCAATCTTGAAGGCCAATCCCCCATTGATGGTACCGTCATTATTCGTCAGGGCAGTTTCCCGGTCCGCCACATACCAAAGCTCCGACCAGCTAAAGCCGGTCATGTTTTTGATAGCCACTACCATATTTGGCATCATCCCTTCGTCGCTTTCCGGGCACGGCGCATAACTTGTCGCCGCGAAAGTGGCAGACCAGATCGCTTCCCCAATTGGGAAGCCATTGCCCAACTCGTGGACCAGGGCCGAGACGACCAACGGGTCTTGAGGCCCGTCCACCACAGACAAGATCTCAGTCGGTACCGCCTGGGCTGCGCCCCTGACTGTCAGAACCAGCGCTACTGCACAAATTATTGTAAATCCTTTTCTTCTTCACATTGTTAACCTCCCTTTCTTCTTAAATAATATTTCTGCTTAATACTTTTATTTAATCCACTATAGTCCACAGGGTCCTACGTCTGCGCACCCAGCCAACAACGCAAAAACCGATACCTCTAAGCACAAGGTCACCACCATCGGTCGTAGTAGTAGGCCAGTCCGGTCCAAGCCAATCCTGGACTTCGAGGACCGAGACCTCAAGACCGTACTCGCTACCAGCTAACAAAGGACCCGGCGTCCACGAGGGTGTGGTCATTGAGACCGGAGCATTCGAGTAAAGGTCCTCATCAGTAATAACGTCTGCCACTACCATCATTAAGGCATCCCCAGCACCGACGTCGATAGTCCAAGCGAACGTCGGATCGGTGAGAATACCTGTCTGACCATCTACGGATGGATATATGAAATTCACGGGATTTGAGGATTCACCCAGAAGACCGCTATAGTTCAAACTAACAATGTCGAGCAGCACGTTGCTGCTGTTAAGGAACTCAAACATATAGGTTCCTTCCAGGTAAGCTGTTCGTAGACTAGCAAGAGAGGGATACTGAGATGGTGCTTCCCATCCCCAAGAGCCATTATCTTCGGAAAGGGTGAAGGGTATTGCAGGACTAGGTGGCGTTACCTCAATGTGGTCAAGACTACCAGGATCTATGACTTCCACCCATATCTCGAACCTCCAGGGTTGCGCGCCTTCAGGTGTGCCGTCGGTATACGCCTTGTATGATGTGACGGCAAACCAATCAATATCGACATCGACTACGGCTTCAGCCAATGGTGTGACTAACAAGATGACGAGAATTGCGACGATATATAGAGCAACTACGCATATTTTTTGCTCATTAGACATTTCAACCTCCATGTCTTAAACAGTGGTGATATTTGCACACACTTTTGTGTCGCAGGCGTGATAATCGACCTCCTTTCCAATCACGTTCATCCCATGTTTTGACTAAAGGAAAATATCTTTTAAGTGGATAAAAGCTTGGTAGGTAAAAAATACAAGCTTTTCACCCACCTTCCTCTAATTTGCAAAATATCCAATCTAAGGAGAGATGTCAAAGAAAAAGTCCGATAATAAAAGATTTTTTTTATAAAACATCAAGAAATTGGACCAAAAATCGGGGATTTTGCATTTTTTTTGCCATCCCGAACGATATCAAAGCATCCCAGCCAGGAATGGTACGATTGAGATACTTCTCTTCACTTTGTTCCGCCCGGAATGACCGCCCACCAAATTACGGCAGGAGCCTATTTCGTATGTAGGAATCCTACAGGTTGTATTCCTTTATTTTTCGGTAGAGTGTTGTTTCGCCGATGCCCTCAGATTCTTGTTGCCTTCTCACGGTTGCCTTTGGTTTTGCCAAGCGGCTCCGTCCTCTGTGCCCGGTTCCAGTCCTTGCTTCCGTTCAATTTTCACGTCTCTTGACCTGCTCTGAGCGTAGTCGAACGGGTCAAGGGAATCGTGTCTTGTGTTGATTCCGCCCGCGGATGCATCACGCATTTATGGAAGTGAAATAACACAAAAGAATTGAAAAGGAAAAGAAAATTTACCCCGTGAGATAATTCTTCACCACCTCATGGGGGAATCATGAGTCAAAAATCACGATTCATGTATTACGCCCTTTGTCTTCTCAGCAGCATCGGCACTCAAGAGTCCCTGCAGAGAGGTCCGGTTCGTTAGCCGTATCTCAGGAGGAAATAAAGCAGACCGTTGGCGCCCATCCACTAATGGACCGATGGCGGAAGAAGCCACTGCTGATGAGGATTCCATGGCCGATACATCTTCCTCATTTGTAGCCCCCCAAAATTCACACTTGCTTGCCGCCTTCGATGCCGTTATAATGTCATCCGAAGAACAATTTAGTATTATTCGGACAGGCTTCTATGCAGCGATGCGCAAGCCATTAACAATCAGGCAGTGGTGCCCGTCAATAAACAAGAATTCCAGCGAGGCCAACAGAATGAAAAGTTCAGGATCAACAAAAGCATTTGTAATAGTATGTATCGGTGCGCTTATTACCGCTTATGGAATCGGTTTGGGAATCAGAAAAATCCGATTTGCAGGAGTAGAGGCCCAAGCGAAGGTGGTTACTAAATCCAGGAAACCCGCCGAAGGGCCCGCAAAATATAAAGTCGCCGCAAAGCCGGGCACTCCTCCGGAGACACCGAGCCAGTCGACAGACAATCCGTCCCCGGAAGAAAAACCCGGATTAAGCAGTGAAAGAACCCAGCCGATGAGAGAGCAATTTACGAATGTCTCCGAAGAAGAAAAACCGGAGGATATGCGCGAAAGATTCAGCGGCAGAAGACAGCGAGAAGGCAGACCTGGTCACTCTGAACGAGGAAGCTGGGCTCAGCTCTCTGAAGAGGATAAGGCAAAGCTTAGAGAGGAAATTCACGAGTTGATGGACAGAGCAGAGGAAATGACTGAGGAAGAAAGGAACAAGGCACAGGCTGAGATACATGAAAAGTACGGCTTGTCCTCCAGATGATTCGGCGGCAGACAGATTAGCGGGGGTGTCAATGAATGAATTGGAAAAACAAGCTATAATAGAGACGTTAGCCAAAACAAAAGACAACCGTAAAAAGGCCGTAGGAATTTTAGGCATTGGCTAAAGAACACTCTATCAAAAAATCAAAAAATATAATTTATATAATTTATAAGATAAAATGAAAAAAATCAAAGTACTTTCTCACTTGTGAGAAATGCGAAACAATATCGCGTTAGTTATCTGTTTTTGCACATTTTCTTGCCAACCTTCAGCGCCTTTTACTGAACTACTATAAAAAAAATTTCTCTTATCGAAAATTTTCCTTGACGATTTTCTATAAGTCCAATATATTTTGCTCGGAGTCGTATGGTATGGAGACTTCATTCGTTCCTGCCAAACTATCTTCCGTAAAAAACATATTGCTTGAGTAACTAACTTTGAAGAGGTCGTAAACACAAAAATCTTCACCAGTGCAGCCGCGTGACAGAGGCTGAACAAACAATCACATTCTGTTGTGAAATAATGAACAATTAATTACAGGACGACAGATGAAAACTATATTGACAGAAAAAACCTTGATTGTATTTATCGTTGCTGTTGTCGCTGTGGCGTCATGTCAACGCCAAAACGCACAACATGCCGAACATGCGCATCTCCATACGACCGATGCTGAACATACGCATCCCCATCTATCTGATGCGGAACATGCTCATACCCAACCTGTGGCGACACCTACCAGACCACCTCGACGTATCCTGAAGAATCTCTCGGTAATCTCAGCGTATACGTTCGATCCCAACAAGGGCCAGACGGGTAAGATATCGTACGAGCTGACCGAGCCGGCGCGGGTGCGAATTGCGATTACTGAAAAGAATGACCCTGACCAGTTGTATCGAATTCTGCTTTGGGATTGGCAGCAGCCAAGCCGACAAGTGATAGAGTGGGATGGAACGGACCAATCGGGGTACCCTATCGACCGTAAGCAATGCGCTATCAGGACGCGCTGCATTGCCAAGTCTGACTATCGCCCGGGCACGCGTGTCATCAAACCGCTTACCACCGAGCAGCTTGTGCAGGGGCTTCAGGGCCCCCCTGACCATAGCAGGTGTAACGCCGATAAATGCAAGCCCATGAAGGTACGGTTAGCGGGCTTTCTTGAGAAAGATGGCAAAGGCGGCATGATAAGTAAGGAGTTATCGCCCGGCCAGGTCCTGTCCGGAGTCGTAACTATAGAGGCCGAGGCTGCCAGGGACGCACGAGGTTACGCGGACAAGACAGGATACGGCGTGCGTTGGATGGTGGACCAACAATTAGTGGCCGCCCAATACTATGAAAAGGAGTGCGATGGGATGTTTCGTTATCCTATAGATACAACGGCATTCCGAAATGGCCAACACGTTCTGCGTGTCAGTTCTTGCGACCACTACGACCATACCGGCCTCGTAGGCATAAAAGTGGTTTTCGATAACCGGTAAACTAAGAAGTCATTTTGATGCAAAATTAGTGTCATCAGTGAAAGGAGGTGAAGGCTACCCAAAAGAAAGTTAAGATTGTGTGTTGGTTTGTATTTTTGAAACGATTTTGAAATGAAAGGAGATTTGTTATGAAACAGGCAAGAAAGGTACTTTGTATTATCAGTGTCGGGATTACCGTTGTCCTCTTGGCGGTATCCACAGTCTATGCGTGCTGTGGAATGTTTCCCGAAATTACCGACGACCCCGTCGAACCGGGATGCCCGGGTGATCCGGTCACCATCAGCGGGACGATCACAGGAACGGTATGGCCTGATGGCAATTACACTACTGACGCCGAGGTGATTGTTGAGGTTACTGCCCCATCCGGCGACGAAACGACCATCGAGTTGACCGCGGCCAACGGCGGTCTGTCCAACCTGCAGCAGTTCCCAGACACAGGACCTCCCTACACCTCTGCAACATTCGATTTCTCGGCGACGTATACGCCCCCTGAGGCTGGGACGTATACGTATGTTAAAACCGTGGGCTGGACTAGCAATTTAGGCACCATGTACGAGACGGCTTCAGGAACCTTCGTTGTTGAAGAATGTGAGGGCGTGGAAATAGATATCAAGCCCGGATCTTGTCCAAATCCATTCAATGCCAAGAGTAAAGGCAACGTACCTGTGGCCATCATCGGTACCGATAGCTTCGACGTGACCACAATTGACCCGGCATCAATTACGCTGGAAGGCGTTGCCCCCCTCAAATGGTCGATAGAAGATGTGACAGAGCCTGGTGGCTACGATCCAGAAGATTGCTTCGACTGCTTCGAGGAGCCAGCTCCGATATACGATACCGAGGGAAACCTCGTATGGCAGTATGCGGGAGATGGATTTCTGGACCTGGTTTTGCAATTCGACACACAGGCATTAGCCACTGCAATAGGTACCGTACCCCGTGACACGTGTGTTGTTCTGACGTTAAGTGGACTTGCAGGTGACCCTGCTGAGCCTTTCGAGTGCAGCGACTCAGTGATTATAAGGACGAAGTAAGAACAAGTCCTGATATAAGAAGTATTTAAGTACATTAAAGACTTTATCTGAAGTGAAGGAGGCCGTGAGTGTGAAGTATGCATTCACGTCCTCCTTCTTCTACTGGAAATCTTTTAAGGTTCCCTGTTATGAAAAGTGGACGAATTTACTCTTTGTTTTTAGTGTCGATGGGCTTTCTTTTCAGCCCATCGCTGGTTGGCCGTTTGGGCGCCCACACATCGCTGGCAGTCAATGGAGCTGTCTCGCTGACTATACGCAAGTCTAACATAGTCGTTGAGTACCAGATTGAGTGCGGTGCTCTCACACCGGTCAATGTGCGTCGCAAAATTGACCGAAACGGCAACCGAACCATATCAAAAGAGGAGCTCGAAGCATTCAATAAGGCTGCACAGCGCAAGCTGGCCAAGGCTGAGAGTCTGAGCCATATCCTCGTGGACGCTGAACCCGTGAAGTTACTTCCCGAAAAGGTTACGTTCATCCTGCCACCGGACGCACCGGATGGCATGGTTTTCATGAAGTTATCGCTCACCTCAAAGCAACCTCTGTCGCCTGGTCCCCATCAGCTCGTGCTTACAGGCAATTTCTGCCCTTTGGACGTTGAACTGCTGTTCCTGCCCACTGCGTCTTCAAGACACCGCCACGGGGCGCTGGTGCGGATTCTCAAAGTTATTGTGGCCGGCGAGCCTTCGGTGCAGTTCTCGAATGTCTCGAGCGGTTTTATCTCCGGCCAAGGCCAAAAGAAGGTACGGTGTCTTCTCAACAACATCGTAAAGCAGGTGCAGATCGACTTCGAGCTGACCGAAGCAGAAACCGACCAGACGCAGGGCTCGGCTCAGCCGGCGGCGGCCAAAGGCCTGGTGACATCCCTCGATGCGATCACCATGCCCACACCAGGGACCCTTAAGGCACCGGTAAAGATTACCGAGATATCGGCTTTCGACGCGCTCACATTCGATCCCAAGGCCAAAAACAGCGGGACAATCTCATACAAGTTGTCCAAGCGGGCATGGGTAAGGATCAGGATTCTCCTGCGAAGCGACGAACAAGTTGTTTTACGTACGCTGGTGGACTGGTCCGAACGCAAAGCCGGTAAGCACATCGAGACTTGGGACGGCCGAGATGCTGCGGGACATTTAGTCGATAAGGCAAGATTCCCCTGTTTCATTGCAATCGACGCCGACAGCCAGATACATCGAAAGCACCTGCGAGCGATGTGCAAGGACCTTCGCCTGAACCTGAAGCTGAAGGATTCTCCTCCCGAGCCCGCCAGCAGGAAAATAGGCATCCAAGTCACTCTTGATGACGACACAAGAGGCTACGGGCAGCAGTTCGGATACAAAGTCCGGGCCTATATCGATTTCAAACTTCTTCGCTCGTTCACCTACAAGCCCAGGGCCCGGCGCGGATTTGATTTTGCTTTGGACACGACCAGCTTAAGCACCGGTGAGCACCTGTTGACCGTTGTGGTTGATGATGGCGCAGATCACGTGGGAAGCACATCGCTCAAGTTCAATGTACTGAACTAAGCAGGACATCTCATGGATGCCATTGATGGTCCCTTGCCGAGACAGTGGTGACCGCAATACTACAAATTATATTCTTTGATTTTTCTATAGAGCGTTCTCTCACCGATGCCCAAGATTCTTGCTGCCTTTTCACGGTTGCCTTTTGTTTTGGCCAATGTGTCCACGATAGCTTGTTTTTCCAACTCATTCAGTGACACCCCCGCCAAACCGGCTGCCGGGCGGCTTCCGGCGGCCAATTGCAGTCTCTGTGCTATCTCAGATGGAATGTCGGAAACATCGAGCCGGTCATGGTCAGACATTACAACCATTGTCCTGATACAGTTGCGAAGCTGACGAATGTTACCGGGCCAGTCATAGTTCGAAAGGACCATCATAGCTGCATCCGTTATGCCGGTAACCTTTGAGCCGATCTCGGCGGCGGCTTCTTTGAGAAAATATTCTGCAAGCTCCGGTATGTCTTCTGCTCTGTCCCGCAGGGCCGGAAGGGAAATATTAACGCCCTTGATTCTAAAGTACAAATCCTCCCTGAATTTTTTCTCTTCCATAAGTTTGGGCAAATTTTGGTTCGTTGCGGTAATGATGCGGACATCCACTACAGTTGATTTGTTCGAGCCGACCGGTATAACGATACCATCCTCGATAACACGCAGCAGTTTGGCCTGACAATTCAGCGCCATATCACCGATTTCATCCAGAAACAGGGTCCCTTTATCCGCTATCTCAAACAATCCCTTTCTATCATTAGCGGCACCGGTGAAGGCACCTTTGACGTGGCCAAACAACTCGCTCTCTAACAAAGTCTCGGTCAGACCAGCACAGTTTACCGGCTTAAATGGCTTGCCAGCGCGTTGCGAATTGTTGTGTATCGCTCTTGCCAGCAGTTCCTTGCCCGTTCCGGACTGGCCTTCAATCAAGACCGATATATCAGTCGGGGCTACTCGCCGAAGGACCTCGAATATACCTTCCATTATGGGATTTTTACCCCACACACCCTCAAATTCGAAATGTTCCTTGCCTGTTTTGGCCTTTTGCGTTCGGCGCTGAATCGCCGCTGAAACTTTTCGGCTGGCCTGGGCCACAAGTGTACGAAGCTGGTCAATATCAATCGGCTTGACAAGATAATCGTACGCCCCTCGCTTTATCGCTTCCTTACAGGTATCGATAGTTGCATAAGCGGTTATTAAAATAACTTCCGTCTTGTCGTTATACCTCCTGGCTTCTTCGAGTATGGTTAGTCCGTCAATGTCACCGCCCAATTTCAAATCAGTAACAATAACATCAACCTCTTGACTGCGCACAATTTCTAACGCATCGCTGCCGCTGTAAACGGCAATTGCCTTTGTGCACAACTTCTCAAGCGCTTCGGCAATTCCGTCCGCGTGGTCACGCTCATCGTCAACAACCAAAATTACATTCGTCTTTTCTCTCAAATCGACACCTTACTCGGCCTGGATAGGTAATCTTATCGTAAATGACGTCCCTTTTCCCAGCTCACTGTCAACTCTTATCGTACCATTGTGCGCCTCAACAATCTTCTTTGCCGTCGGCAAACCCAGTCCGCTTCCCTGCGGCCGAGACGAATAATAAGCATCGAAAATGTGCGGCAATTTATCCAGCGCAATACCACTGCCGGTATCACTGATCTGAATGATTGCATCTTTTTTTTGCCTGCCCGTTCTTATCATCAACTCTCCACCATCGCTCATAGCCTGCTGGGCGTTAATAAACAGATTCAGTATTACTTGTTTTAACATATCCGCATCAACTTTGCAAATTAGTGGCTCATTATGCAAGCTTTGCCGGACAGTTATCGAGTGGCTGTGTGTTTGTGGCGAATAAAAATCGACCATATCACTAACGAGCTCATTGATGTCAACACTTGCCAACTGTAATTCAGTCCTGTCGACATATCGCAGAAAGCCTTCAAGTATCTGCTCAAGTCTGTCCGTTTCTTTTTGGATAACAGCTATTTTCCGCAGTGCCCGTGCAAATCTCCGGTCGTCTTTATCCACAGCCATTTTGCCGAGTTCAGCAGAACCTGAATCCTCCAGCTCTTCGCTGACAAGTTTCAAATTAATCTTGATAGTGGAGAGGGGATTTTTTATTTCGTGCGCAAGTCCGCCCGTCAACTTGCTCAATTCTTTAAGCTGTTCGAGATGACCGTTTTGTCTGCTTCGAATTTTAGAAACTTTTTTACGCAGAATGAACACAACGACCGACACAACAGCCAATAAAGCAACAACAAAACCAGCAACAAACTGCTGCACTTAACTTCCCCTCTTCACCGCTGAATCCACAGAGAAGTTCAAATATCAAAATGCAAATAAGAATTCGAAAATGACATTTGTATTCTTTCTGCATTTTAATTTTTGATTTTTTCTTTGCGTCCTCTGCGATCAATCTTTTTTAGGCCTACCCCCCCGCCCAGTATCACTATTCTTTCGTGCCGGCTTTTCTTTTTCTGATTTTCTCATCTCGGCAAGAGCGGCTTTGCGGGAAAGCTTGAATCTGCCCTGGTCATCAATCGACAATAATTTCACCGGTATTAAGTCGCCCATTTTGCAAACATCTTCAACACTTTTGACGAAACCGTCGCTTAGTTCGCTAATATGACACAACCCTTCAACACCCGGTATGATTTCAACGAATACTCCAAAGTCTTTCACAGAAACCACCTTTGATTGGCCATATATCCGCCCGACTTTAGGCGGCTGCGTCATCAATTCGATAATCTCTTTGGCCTTGAGGTGACCATCGCCGCCGAGACAGCTTATGTAAATAGTCCCGTCCTCCTCGACTTCAATAGTCGTATCGGTTTGTTCCTGAATGCCCTTGATTACCTTGCCGCCCGGCCCGATTATCCTGCCGATAAGCTCAGGGTCGATTTCGGTAGTTATCAGCTTCGGTGCATACACACTCAATTCAGGCCTAGGTTTACTTATGGCCTTAGCCATAACCTCCAGAATCTTCAGGCGAACTGCTTTTGCCCGCTCCAGTGCCTCCACCATAATATTATGTTGCAGCCCTGAGGCTTTGATGTCGAGCTGTATCGCCGTAATACCGTCAACAGTCCCGGCAACTTTGAAATCCATTTCGCCGAAGTGGTCTTCCTCGCCAAGTATATCAGTCAGCAGCTCGTATCGGCCTTTTCCGTCGCTAATCATACCGATTGATATGCCGGCGACGGGCTTTGTGATTGGAACGCCTGCATCCATCAAAGCCAGTGTTCCGCCGCAGACCGAAGCCATTGAGCTTGAGCCATTCGATTCGGTAATATCCGAGATTACCCTGATGGTATAAGCGAATTCATCGTCCGGTGGTCTTACCTGTACCAATGCCTTTTCTGCAAGAACTCCGTGCCCGATTTCTCTTCGGCCAGGCCCGCGAATCGGCCGGACCTCGCCGACGGAAAACGGCGGAAAATTGTAATGCAGCGTAAAGTTTTGAGTGTACTCATCCAATAAGCCGTCTATAATCTGCGCATCCCGGATAGTACCAAGCGTTACGCTCACCAGGGCCTGCGTTTCCCCGCGCGTAAATAGCGCTGAGCCATGAGTCCTGGGCAAAATACCTACTTCACATTCAATTGGACGTAAATCATTATAGCCTCTGCCATCGGACCTTTTGCCGTTTAACAGCAGTTTCTTAACAACCTCGCCCTCTATCTTTTCAAGGATTCGCTTGACCATCGATTTATTGTATTTAGGAGCGGCGTCATTCTGCAACTGCGGACTATCCTCATCAGGACAGTATTCGGCCATAACCTGCTCAAATAGTTCCTCTACAGCTGTATTTCGCTCCTGCTTGCTCTGTATCTGCTTGAATTCGTACAGTTTATCTGCTATCTGCGAATAAATTTTTGAAAAGGGCTGCTCGTCAGTTTCTACAAGGGGGATTTCCTTTTCGACACCGACTTTCTCACGGAGCTCCTCAATTATTTCACAAACCTGACGGACTGTTCTTTGTCCCGTTGTAACAGCATCAGCGATTATTTTTTCCGACAATTCCTTGGCGCCGACCTCAATCATATTCAGCGCTTCTTTGCGGCCGCCAAGAAGCAGGTCCAGGTCGCCATCTGCAATCTGCTTATGTGTTGGATTGACTACGAATTCCCCGTTTACTCTGCCTAATCTGCAGGCCCCAATGGGCCCTAAGAACGGAATCTTGCTTATCGTAAGCGCCGCACTGGCACCTATCATTGCCAGAACATCGGGGTCATTTTCGCGGTCCGCACTTAAAACATTCGCTATGACCTGTACTTCCTGGAAGTAATCCTCTGGAAACAACGGCCGAATAGGTCTGTCGATCTGCCTTGCCGTTGTGATCTCCTTAGTGCTTGGCCTTCCCTCGCGTTTAATAAACCCGCCAGGAAATTTGCCTGCTGCACTCTGCTTCTCGCGATACTCAACGCTCAGCGGGAAAAAATCGATATCCTCAGATCTGGGCGGGGCCGTTACCGCAGCGACAAGAACGACAGTATCGCCGTATTGAACTACGACTGCTCCGTCCGCCTGTTTAGCGACTTTGCCGGTTTCAATGGATAACGTTCTGCCCCCGATTTGTCTTTCTACCCTACACACATCAAACATATACTACCTCATTCTCGTTGTGCGTCGTGCATGATGCGTATAGCGTAAATTAAATATAGGCGCAATACGATATACGCAACACGCACGACGATTAATTATTTTCGCAAGCCGAGTCGGGATATAATCTCCTGATAACGCTTGACGTCTTTCTTGCTCACATACTTGAGCAATGCCGACCTGGTCCCGACCATTTTCAACAAACCACGTCTGGATGCATGGTCTTTGCGATGAGTCTTGAGATGCTCGGTAAGCTCGTTAATTCTTTTTGTCAGCAGTGCAATCTGCACTTCGGGTGAGCCTGTATCACCCTCGTGCGTCTCAAAATCGCCAATAATTTTCTCTTTTTCCTGCTTTGTTAGCATTTTTTGGACAAACCCTTTCTTTGTAGTTTGTATCCCGCATTTCGTTTGAGATACGAAATATACGACTTTCGAAAGACATTTTAAAATACTACTAAATCACAAAACCTGAATTTTAATCAGCTATTGTCATATTTTCAAGCTTTTTCCGCAACAGTAATAAAATAATAAAGAGGGCGTGAAACTAATTCCTGGCAGAGTCTTCGTGCGTCTTTTGTTCGAGAAAGGCCTCTAATATTTCCGCAGCGGCGATGGCATCAAGGCGTTTTCTTCTTTTGCCTCTCGTAAACTCAGCAGAAGCGAGTTTTTCTTCGGCGCTGAAACTGCTCAGGCGTTCATCCTGGAAATGGATAGGAACATTGAGATGTTCTTTCAACTGCTCGGCAAACCTCAGGACAAGTTTGGTTTGGAAGCCCTCGGAGTCGTCCATATTCAAAGGAAGGCCCAGCACAACGGCTCCGACATCCTCGGCCTTGACTACATCTGCAATCTTTTTTAGCAGCTCTTTTTGGCCCTGGATGACAGTCAGCGGTGAGACGATGGTCTCAGCGGGGTCACAGATTGCTAATCCGGTGCGCTTGGTGCCATAATCTATCGCCAGGTATCTCATTTTTTGCTGTCTGTATCTGCCAGACAAAAAACCGGTCGCGAGTGGATATCGTTCCTTCGCTTCGCTCGAGGGCGGGATTGCGTATTGCGCCGTTTGGTTATAGAAATTTTTCACCAGCGTGCTTCTTTATCAACTCGAGCAGCTCCTTCAGTCTCTGGGTCTGGTCAATATGACATACGAGTGTAGCATCCGGGCTGTGGGCTACGACTATATTTTCCAGACCAATCGCGGCAATTAAATGGCTCTTGTCTTCGGTAATTATAATACTGTTTCGGCAGTCGAGCAGCTCGCTGGTGCCCGCGACGACAATGTTATTGTCCTTGTCGGAACTGATAATGTCTGCAAGTGCAGCAAAGGAGCCCATATCGAGCCATCGACAATCCAGCTTTATGGCATAGACTTTATCAGCTTTTTCCATAACGGCGTAGTCAATACTGATTTGCGGCAGCTTTACGAACCAGTCCTTGAGCGTTTTCTGCTGATTCGGGCCGCCCCAGTCGGCTCGAATTCTGACCAGAGGCTCGGTAGCTTCAGGCAGAAGCTTCACCAAATTGGCCAGGATCGTTTTGGCCTTCCAGACAAACATACCGGAGTTCCATAAGTATTGGCCGGTTTTGAGATATTCTTTCGCGGTTTTTTCGTCTGGTTTTTCCTTGAATGCTTCTACGGAATAAATTTTGTTTTCGCATTTGGGACATTCGCGGGCATCGACACATTTTATGTAACCAAGCAAGGTGCTGGCGAAGGTCGGCTGAATGCCGAAAGTAATCATATCGTCCGGATTGTTATTCACGAAGGTCAAAGCATCTTTGAGGGCCTGTTGTAGCGCCTCAGCAGGCTTTATTATCTGGTCGGCTGTAACCACAGCTATCGTGGCATCGGAATC
>JABAOF010027607.1_pt3 | contig 15891 bp, 15 predicted proteins | sample 7062171 | NCBI WGS metagenome assembly JABAOF01 (sample SAMN14538628, study PRJNA623070) | marine sediment metagenome | biome: marine biome [ENVO:00000428]; feature: marine pelagic biome [ENVO:01000023]; material: deep marine sediment [ENVO:00002113] | place: India: Gulf of Khambhat ...
CGCTGGCCGAGATCCTGGTCGAGGAGGGGAGCACGGTCGAGGTGGGCACGGTGCTCGCCCGCATCCACACAGAGGCGGCTGCCGCCGAGGAGGCCCCGGCGGTAGCGCCCGCGCCGGCCCAGGAGGCGCAGCCGGCGGCTAGGGCAGCGGAGGCGGCCGCGCCAGCACCTGCCGCAACACCGATCAGCGCCCCTGCCCGCCCGGCCGCCGTGGCCGAAGTGCCGGAGGGAGACGGCGGCCCGGCGACCCGGGAGCAACGTCTGCGGACGAGGTCCACGCCGCTGGTGCGGCGGATCGCCGCCGAGCACGGCATCGATCCGGCCCAGGTTCGAGGCACCGGAGCCGGAGGCCGGGTCACCAAGAAGGACATTCTGAAGNNCGGCAGCGGGATCGGCGGCCGCGTCACCAAGAAAGACATCCTCGCCTTCATCGAGCGGGGGGCAGCGGCGCCTGCCGCGCCGGCTCCTGCGGCGCGACCTGGGTTCGTCTACGTTCCGATCCACGGCGAGACCCTCCAGATCAAGATCCCGGAGGTCATCATCAAGGAGACCGACCGGGTAGAAGAGATGAGCGTCATGCGCCAGCGCATCATGGATCACATGCTCATGAGCCAGCGCATCAGCGCGCATGTGAGTTCGGTGTTCGAAATCGACTTCGAGCGGGTCGTCGAAGTACGCAAGAAGCTGAAGGCGAAGTTCGAAGCCGACGGAGTCAAGCTCACCTTCATGCCCTTCATCATCAAAGCCGTGGTCGAGGGGCTCAAGGCCTTTCCGGTGCTCAACGCCTCGGTCGTCGGCCGCAATATCGTGTATCACGGCCTGTATAACGTAGGGATCGCCGTGGCGCTCGACGAAGGTAGCGGGCTGATCGTGCCCGTGCTCAAGAACGCCGACGAGCTCAGCCTACTGGGCATCGCCCGGCGCGCCAACGAACTGGGCGAGCGCGCCCGGGCCCGCAAGCTCGATCCTGAAGACGTGCAGGGCGGCACCTTCACCATCACGAACCCCGGCGTGTTCGGCTCGCTCTTCGGGACGCCGATCATCAACCAGCCGCAGGTGGCGATACTCGGCATCGGCACGATCGAGAAGCGGCCGGTTGTGATCGATGACATGATCGGCATCCGCCACCGCGCCTACTTCGGGATCTCCTACGATCACCGGGTGGTGGACGGCGCCATGGCGGACTTCTTCATGAACAAAGTCAAAGAGGTGCTGGAGAACTTCCCGGAGGACGTCTGAAGTACACGGTAGACCGTTGACGGTAGACCGTAGACGGTACACAGGCCACCGACGGTCTACCGTCTGCCGACGGTCTACCGTCCACCGCATACGGTCTACCGTCTACCGCCTACCGTCCACAGCGCACCGTCCACCGTCCACCGTCGTCTCAGGAGAAGCAATGAGTTCATCCTTGAACGCTCGGCTGTCGATCGCGACGCTGCTTTGCGTCATATCGGTGACGGCGCCGGCCGCCGGCCAGCTCGCCGAGCGCGCGCCGGCGGAGAACGGCAAGCTTACCGTCGCCTTCGTCATGCAAGGGCCGGAGCTTGTGGGTACGTCGCCCTCACAACTCCGCTGGTCGCCCGACGGAAAGAAGCTCTACTTCGTCTGGAAGCGGCCGGACGAAGAGCGCCAGGGCTTGTACCGGGTCGACCGCGACGGCGGACGGCCAGAGCGGGTGCCCGACGACGAGGCAGAGCGCATCGGCCCGCGACTTGACGCGGTCTTCTCCGAGGACCGGACCTGGGCCGCTTACGCTCACGAGGGCGATCTCTACCTGCTGCAGATTCGACCGGAACGGGAACGCTTGCTCGCCTCCTTCCCGGGTCGTCTCTCCTCGGTGCAGATCTCCCGTGATGGGGGCCGCGTCTATTTCGTTCGCGACGACAACCTGTTTCGCGTGGACGCGCTCAGCGGAACCGTCGCGCAGCTCACCGACATCCGACACGGCCGCGCGCCCGACGAGGACAAGCCGGCCGAGGGACAACGCAAGTTTCTGAGGGACGAGCAGCGCGAGCTATTTCGGGTGTTCGAGGCGGACTCGATCCGGCGGGCGCGACGCTGGCCGCCGCCGCCCGACACGGCCAAGGTGGACACGCCTCAGGCGTTCTACGTTCAGGACAAGCAGCGTATCGGCGGCTTCCACGTGTCGCCGGACGGCACGCGCATGGCGTTCGATCTCACGGAAGAGGCGAAGGAGGTGCGGCTCGCCTGGGTGCCCGACTACGTCACCGAGGAAGGCTACACACGCCAGGCGCCGCGCCGGCGCGCCTTCGTGGGCGACGAGCAGTCCACGGAGAAGCTGGGGATCATGGACCTGGTCAGCGGCGCGGTCACCTGGGTGAGCCACGGGCAGGAGGAGCGGGAAGTGCGGCTGATGTTTCGCGGCTGGTCCGACGATTCGCGCCGGCTGCTGGCCGTGGGCATCTCCGACGATTTCCACGACCGCTGGATCTTCGCCGTGGACGCCGCCTCCGGCGAGTCGAAGCTGGTGGACCACTTGCGGGACGACGCCTGGATCGGCGGCCCGGGCTGGAACGCGGCGGGCTGGATGCCCCGGCGCGACCACGTCTGGTTCATCTCCGAGGCGACCGGCTTCGCGCACCTCTACACGATGGCGGTGGGCGGCGGCGAGCCGACGCCGTTGACGACAGGGCCGTGGGAGGTGCTGCACGCCGAGCTTTCGCCCGACAAGAAGGAGTGGCACCTGCTGACCAGCGAAGCGAGCCCGCACTCCCGCGGGTTCTACCGCATGAGCCTGGACGGAAGGGACCGGCGCCTGATCACGGGTTTTGCCAGCCTGCACGGCTCCTCGGGGCGCAACATGGGCGGCGCCCTGGCGCTCGCCCCCGACGGCCGCCGGCTGGCCGCCCTCTATTCCTGGCCCAACCGGCCGCCCGAGCTGTTCCTTCAGGATGCCCGGCAGGGAGCCCGGCCCACCCAGATCACCGAGACCCCGGCCGAGGCCTTTCGCGCGCGCCGCTGGGTCCAGCCGGAGATCATCTACTTCAGCGCCCGCGACGGCGCCGACGTGCCGGCTCGCCTCTATCGCCCTCAGCGCCCGAACGGGGCGGGGGTGATCTTCGTGCACGGCGCCGGCTATCTGCAGAACGCTCACGGGTGGTGGAGCGGCTACTACCGCGAGTACATGTTTCACAACCTGCTGCTCGAGCGCGGCTACACCGTGCTCGACATCGACTATCGCGGCTCGGCCGGGTACGGCCGCGACTGGCGCACGGCCATCCGCAAGCGCATGGGCGGCACCGACCTGACCGACCAGCTGGACGGCGCGCGCTTCATGGCCGAGTCGCTGGGCGTCGATCCCGCCCGGATCGGCATCTACGGCGGAAGCTACGGCGGCTTCATCACGCTGATGGCGATGTTCACCGAGCCGGGCACCTTCGCGGCGGGTGCGGCGCTGCGCCCGGTGACCGATTGGGCCTACTACAACCACTGGTACACCTCGCGCATCCTGGGCATGCCCCAGGACGACACCGAAGCCTACCGGATCAGTTCGCCCATCTATCACGCCGAAGGGCTGAAAGGCGCTCTGCTCATCGCTCATGGCATGATCGACCAGAACGTCCACTTCCAGGACACGGTGCGGTTGGTGGAGCGGCTGATGGAGCTGGGGAAAGAGAACTGGGAGGTGGCGATCTATCCCAAAGAAGACCACGGCTTCGTGCACGACTGGGCCTGGACCGACGAGTATCGACGAATCCTGGAGCTGTTCGAGGAGAATATGCGTTGAGATCGACTCGAGGAGACCACGATGGGTGCTGATCCGGTAAAGCAGTTCGAGGCGTACCGGCAGGAGCTGCTCGGCCTGCTCGGCGATCGCGATCCTCTGGATGTGCTGGCGCACACGCCGGCGCGGATCGAGCAGCGTCTCAAAGGCATCGAAGAGACCGTGCTCGCCAAACGGCCACGTGAGGGCGCTTGGTCGGTGAAGGAGGTCCTGGGGCACCTCGGCGACACCGAGTGGGTCTACGGGTACCGGATCCGGATGATCCTCAGTCACGACGCCCCCGCCATCGCCGGCTACGACCAGGACCTGATGGCGACCGGCATGGCGCACAACGAGCGGCCGCTCTCGATGCTGCTCGAGGAGTTGCGACGGCTGCGCGGGCTAAACATAGATCTGTATCTGCGCACCCGCGGCCCGGCCTGGAAGCGTTTCGGCGTGCACGCCGAGCGCGGTGAAGAGAGCGTGGAGCTGAACGTACGTCTGTTGGCCGGACACGATTTTCGTCACATGGACCAGATCGATCGGATACTGGCGGCGGTTCAGGGTTGATCCGATGAAGAAACACGACCTCGACACCCCCTGCCTGGTCGTCGATCGCGTGGCGCTCGAGCGCAACATCGTGCGCATGCAGGCGACGGCCGATGGCTTCGGCGTCCGGCTGCGTCCCCACACCAAGACCCACAAGTCGCACCATATCGCCCGGCTGCAGGAGCGGGCCGGGTGCGCCGGGATCACGGTGGCAAAGCTGGGCGAGGCGGAGGTGATGGCGGAGGGCGGGCTGGAGGACATCCTCATCGCCAACCAGGTGATCGGCGCCGCGAAGCTCAGCCGCCTGGTCGAACTGGCCGACCGCGTCCGCCTAGCCGTGCTCGTGGACAGCCGCGAGGGTGCGGCGATACTCGACGCCGCCTTCCGTGATGCCGGGGCGCCGCTGGACGTGCTGATCGAGGTGGACACCGGCAAAGGCCGCTGCGGGCTGAGCGACCTGGACGAGATCATCGCACTGGCCGATGCGATCGCCGACGCTCGTGGCCTGAGGCTGTGCGGCGTCGAGACGCACGAGGGTCATGTGCCGGCCGGGGCGAGCCGGGCGTCGCAACTGGAGGAACGGGCGGTCGCGGCTGGCAAGCGCCTGGTCGAGGTGGCGTCGGCGCTCCGCGAACGCGGCCATGAAGTGACCGAGATCAGCGTGGGCTCGACGCCAGCGGCGCCGTACACCGCCTCGGTCAGTGGGGTCACCGAGATGCGCCCCGGCACCTACGTGTTCAACGACGTCAACCAGTTATCGCTGGAGCAGGCGACGCCGGCCGACTGCTCGCTCAGCGTCCTCGCCACCGTCATCAGCCGCCCGGCACCGGGCCGCGCCGTGCTGGACGCCGGCAGCAAGTCGCTGTTCGCCGAGCCGGCGCGCACGACGATCGCCATGCAAGACTACAGCGGCTTCGGCTATATCCGGCAGGCGCCGTCCGCCCGAATCGCCAGCCTCAGCGAGGAGCACGGCGTCGTGGAGCTCGGGCCCGACGTGGCGTTCCCCGCCATCGGCGAGCGGGTGGAGGTGATCCCCAACCACGTGTGCCCGGCGGTCAACCTGCACGAGGAGCTGTACGTGGTGGACGGTGACGAGGTCGTCGAAGTGTGGCCGATCGCGGCGCGTGGAAAGGTGCGTTAGCTGTATGCGCCGGTCTATCTTTGTCGCCCTCTTGTTCGGTCGAGCCGGAAGACGTGACCGACGTGATCATCAGCCACGCCCACTGGGATCATATGGGCGGGATCGATCTCTTCCCTAAGGCGACGCTCTGGACCCGCTGAACGATGGCCAACGTCGTTAGTGCAGAGCTTTGATGAACTCGCACATCTCGTCGGTGACGAGCTGGGGTTGCTCGAGCGCTGAAAGGTGTCCCGCGCGCGGCACGACCACGAGGTGGGCGTCCGCCAGGCGCGTCGCGATCTCCTCAGAGCAGCTGGCCGGAAGGGCCTCGTCTTCTTCGCCGACGATCACGAGGGCGGGAATCTTGATCTCCGGTAACTGGTGCACCACGGAGTCGCGCCGCATGAGACATCGAAGGTAGCGAAGCATCGATGGAAGGTGGGCGCTTCGGAATCTCTCTTCCCACTCGCTTACTAGACCGGGGTTTCTAAGCCGCGTCGTCCGCCCGAACATCAAGCGTGCGATGGTTGGCAGGAAGGGAGCGATTCCCAGGTAGCGCGCGCCGACACCCATGGCCGTGTACTTGATACGATTGAACGGCGTCTCCGGTCCGGCGTGCGTGTCCAATAGCACAAGGGCGGCGACCCGCTCCGGTGCCCGCAACGCCGCCCGCATCGCGATCATCCCGCCGATCGACAGCCCGGCCCACACCGCACGTTCGATATCGAGTAAGTCCAAGACTTCGACGACGTCCTCCAGCAAGTCGTAGAGGTCCATCGGACCTGTAAGCGAACCGGACTCGCCGTGTCCCCGAAGGTCGACGTTTACGATCCGGCCGTGCTGGGCCAGACGCGGAACTTGCTGGCGCCACATGGCGCCGCTGCAGAGGAAGCTGTGGAGCAGTACGACGGGGAGACCGCTTCCGGCTTCGTCGAAGTAGATCCGAGTTCCGTCGCGCTCTAGTACGGGCATAGGGATCGGCGTCGCTTTCGTTAGAGACCGAACTGCCTGAGGTGATAATCCGTATGGCGAAACGCCCAGCGGTGCCAATCGCGGGTCGTCATGGCGCCGAAGATCGAATGGTTGCGGCGAAAGGACTCGGCGGGCGCAGTGGCCAGAGCGCGCAGTGTTTCGATGGCCCGGCAACGGTCGCTCTCGAAGTCGCCCGGTCGTGTTCCGTCGGCGCGCGGGTCCACATCGGAAGGAGCTTTGACGCCGTGCGGCCAGGGGATCCCCGAGTAGAGCCCCACCCATTTGACGAGAGATCGCCGGCGACGGCGGCGCGGCTCGGGCCCGTTCAGAACGCTCGCCGCCGCGTCGCCCAGATGGCAAAGCATCTCGCCCGGCGTCAGCGTGCCCCAGCGACGCCGACTGTCGGGGCGAAGCGCGCCGAGTCGATTCGCGAGCTGATCGAGTACCTCGGGTTGCGTTACGTATTTCATCGGCTGAAAGAGCGCAGGCTTCCTCACCTGCGGAGGAAGTCTCGGACAGAGGAATTGAAGCTGCCCACCTCGCACCAGGGAGCCTGGTGACCGCAGTCGTTACCGAATTCGAGGGTGGGGGCATCCAGAAGGCGGGCGAATTCCAGCGCCGGAGTCGGGGTCACTACGTGATCCACGAGGCCCACTACGACGAGGACCTCAGCCTGAACGCGAGACGCAGCCCGGTCCAGTGAGCCGTCGAACGGTGTGGAGACGTCGTGGTCGATCATCGCGTGGAGCTGAGCGCCGAGATCGTGGGCTCTGTCCTCGGTCAGCGATGCGGCCTCCAGAGAAGCGCGGGCCCCGGGAAGGCTATCGCGGGGCGAGACGCGCGAGCGGTAGTCGGGACCTCCCATCAAGAAGTACATCCCACGCCGCACCGCCGCCGGCGGCTGACATCGACAAGCCAGAAACCACTCCAGAATCCTGAGATCTGTCTCCCAGAGAACGATGTCGTAGACCGCCAGGCGCGGCGAGCCAACGATCGGGATGATCTTCTCCGCGAACCCCGGGTAACTGACGGCCCACTCGAAAGCCTGCATCCCTCCCATCGAGATGCCGACCACCGCTTCTAAATGGTTAATCCCCAGCCTCTCGCGGAGCAGCCGGTGTTGGTTACGGACCATGTCACGAATCGTGATTCGCGGGAAGGCCGCTCCACTTTGCGCGGCACTGTTTGACGGTGACGAAGAGACGCCATTTCCGAAAGCATCGACGACTACGACGAAGAACTCCGACGTGTCGATCATGCCGTCCGGTCCGAGAAGCCCCAGGATCTGCTCACTGGTTCCGCCGAACCAGGTGGGGAAGAGCACGACGTTGTCGCTGTCCGCGGCGATCGTGCCTACGGTTCGGTAGCCGAGACGGCACTCCTGAATCACCTCGCCGCTCTCGAGGCAGCACTCGCCGAGCTCGGCGACCTGGAGATCTTGCCCCGTCAGGTTGCCGGACACCAAGACGAGCAGGATGACGAACACGGTTAGCGGGCGGAGCATGGTCGGGCCTCCGAAGGTCGAGAACAGCTGTCGCTGCAATTTGTCCAAAGGCACGGTTTCCAAACGCTGCCAAGCAGGGCTGCTAACTCTAGACCGCATTCTCCGATATTCGTCGCCAAACTTGGCGAGCAACTCCCGCTCTTCAAGAGGGATCACCACCCAACGCACCAGGGCCAGCGCCAGAATCGCAAAGAGCAAAATGAACCAGCTGTCAGCCATCAATCCCAACCCGAGGAACAGTCCGACCGCGGTGGTATAGAGCGGGTGGCGAATCCAACGATAGGGGCCGTCGGTAACTAGCGTCTGCCCGGGCTTGGTGAGAAACGTCTCGCTGACATTGGTGCCCAGCGCACGCAACGTCCAAAACACGCCGGGTACCGCCAGGATCGCCAGAACCGTACCGGTCCAGCGAAGCCAGGTCGGAAGCGAAAGCGCGGACCAGCCAAGCCACTTAGGGTTCACGACGTAGGCGACGACGCTAAGCCACAACGGCAACCCGATCGCGGCTCGGGCGACCACAGCCAAGCTGCCCTCTTGCCACCGCTCGATGGCATTCCCGGCTAGCCGCGCGCGCCGACGAAAGAAGGCAGAGACACCGGAGGCAGCTACGAGTATTGTCAGGGCAAGCCATCGGGACATTCTTTCGGTACCAGATGGGGTGCGCCTGCTGCGAACGCTTGTCTGGGCGTCAGGCCATCGTGGGCTAGCTGTGACGTCTTCGTAACCTGCGGAAGGCCCAGCGCAAGGCGCGCACCCACCGCGACCACTCGGCACCTGCCGGCTCTTCGCCGCAGAACCGCTGCGCGCGGTCGAGCGAGTCTTCGATCAAGGCGTCGTGCAGAGGGCGGAAGATGAGCGGCCAGATTAGAAAACCGTGGCCCCGGGCCCTGATCTCGAGAAGGTGCCGCAGGCGGGTCCTTTCGGGGCCGTCCGCCAGAACCTCGTAGCCGTGAACGCCGTCGAACACCCGTGGCGCGGTGAAGCGAAACCGGATCGAGCGCCCGGGGGCGTAGCTCTCCACGAAGTAGCGAACGGGGCCGTGTCCTCCCGCCGCCCCCACAGATAGCGTGCGGTCGAATCGCATCGCGGGCCAGCGGTCGCGTGGCCAGAGGCGATCGTCGTCGGAGCCGAGGGAGTCGATAAGGGCAGCGACGGAACCGAGGGGTGCGTGTAACGTGCGCTCGTGTACGTTCTTAACCGTCGTCACCTGTGAACGTCCCCCGATTCCGATCGCTTCCTCAACGGCCTCACTTCTGTTCCGGCATCCCCTCGCCCACCACGCGCTTGACCAGTCGATTGGCCTGCAGCGTGGCATTCTCGTCGACGCCGTTGATCAGCGCCAGCGTGGCGGTGGGGACGGTGGACGGATACGCCTGGGCGAACTGTTCTAGCGTCATGCTGCGGCCGAGGCGCACCAGCTCGATCCGCTTCGGTTGTACGTCGAGCGCCGAACGATCCCGGAGCTGGTCGAAGCTGCTCAGCGTCTGCCGGAACACCGGGTCGTAAGAGCGCATGCGGTTGGCCAGCGTGTAGCCGAGCACCTGGAAGACGTGGCCGCGGTGCTCGATGAAGACCACCAGGCCGCGCAGCGACTCGCCCTGCTGCGTCTGCGCGCCGAAATACGCCCAGCTGGCGGCCAGGCCGTTCACCGGCGCGGTCGATGTAGACGACGTTTGAATGCCCTGCTGGGAGAGGAACTTCTGGGCCGCGTCGCCGGCCGTCGCGCCCTCGGCCAGCGACAGCTGGATAAGCGCGTCCTTGTCCGGGCTCAGCCCGGCCACCGCCTGCGCCATGTTCTGCGTCTGCCAGCCGTTGGGGAACTGGAGCTGGAACTGCAGGTCGGGGTGCAGGAAGAGCGCCTGGCGGAAAAAGCCGTTGCGCGGGTTGTCTCCGAAGACCAGGCCGTCGATGCGCTGCAGGTAGCGTTCCCGGGCGATGGTACCGCCGGGCGAGCCGCCGCCGGCGGCGATCGCCGCGTTGATGCGCTCGCGCCGCTCGCCCGGGTCGGGGTGAGTGGAGAGCCAGCTGGGGAGCGAGCTGCCACCGGCCGCCTGGCTGACCCGGCCCAGCAAGACAAAGACGTCCACCATTTCGTTGGGGTCGTAGCCGCCGCGCTCCATGTAGCGGAGGCCGAGGTCGTCGGCCTGTCGCTCGTCGTCTCGGCCGAAGCGCAGGAACATGAGCCCCAAACCGAGGCCCAGAACGTCGCCGTAGGCCGCGATCTCGGGGACGAAGACCGAGCCGAGTCCCAGGCCGAGCTGTGCCACCTGGGCGCGGCTGATCTGTTCGGCCGAGTGCCGCCCGGTGACGTGGCCGATCTCGTGACCCAGCACCGCCGCCATCTCCGCCTCGGAGTTGAAGTGGCCGAGGATGCCCCGGGTCATGAAGATGAAGCCGCCGGGCAGCGCGAAGGCGTTGACGATGGGGTCGTCCACCACCTTGAAGCCCCAGGGGAGGCTGGGCTTTTCCGATCGCGCCGCCAGCGCCTGGCCGACATCGTTCACATATCGCTGCAGCTCGGGATCGTCGTAGAGCCCGATGGCTCCCTCCACCTGCTTCGCCCCGGCGCGACCCATGTTGATCTCGGAGCCCTCGCTGATGAGGATGAGCTGCCGCTCTCCGGTAGCCGGGTTGACCGGGCAGCCGACCAGGGTCGCGGTCAAGAGCAGGAAGGTCGGGTAAACGCAATACCGTTTGATCACGTTGTTCATCGAAACGTACCCTCTTCAAATCTTCAGGTGCTTCGTCGGTTTCAAGACTCGCAGTGATTCGATAGCGTCGCCGAACCGCTACGGCCGCAGCCGCACCTCGCGGCTGCCCTCATATGTCATCGGCATACGCATCTGCATGCTCAACACTTCCAGCTCGCCGCCGCCGCATGCGCTGGCGCTGGACGCGAGCATCACGCCACGCTCCGGGTCCCAGATGTAACGGGTGATCGATTCCCCGCTGAACTCGAAGACAATCTCGCCGGGAGCGCTGGCCGGTGTACCCCGACCCGTTACGGTGGAGATGCCCTGCGAGACGATCACGCGGGCGGCTCGGCCGTTCCAGGTGGTGTCGCCGGCAAAGCGGGCCTCGCCTTCATAAGTAGAACTGACTGTCATGCGCGCCTCGGAGGAGACCGCCCCCTGGTGGGGCCAGGGTGCCGAGGCGGCCACGCCCCCCGGCGGCAGCGGCGGCAGTATGTCGGCGAAGAGCGCGGCGGGGTCTGCGGCGGCCTTGATCGCGGCGGGGATCTCGGGCCCGCTCTCGACGGTGATCAGCCCCTGCTGGGAAAGGCTGCCTGTGAAGGTCTGGCCGGCGAGAGGCGAGCCGTCAAAGTGCTGTCGGTTGTACTCGTCGCCACCCCAGATGTCCAGGGCCTCATAGGTCACCGAGACCGCACGGCCGCCGGCGGCACTCCCCTCGAGCCGCAGGCTCAGCGTCGCCTTGGCGGAATCGATGCTCTGTTGCTCGCCCATCGGCGTCTCGACGCGAACGTGGCCGTGGTCGCTGATCTCGTAACGCAGCGTCTCAACCATCGGGCGAAACTCGTAGATCGGCCCGCCGGCGCCGGCACAGCCTAGCGAGAGGGCCGTGGCCAGCGAGAGCGTCGTGGCTCTATACATGTTCGTCTCCTCCCACACGGGGTAATTCGGACACCTTGAGGCGCATGGTAGAGCGGCTTAGCTTGCAGATCGGCGCAGCGCGCCGCCCCTTCCATCGCTGAAACAGCGGCTGGGCTTCTCCGCGTCATATTCACTAGAGCCCTACAAATATGGGGATCTCGACCGCCGGAGGGAACGTGGTCCGCTCGCAGCCGCACGAGGCCGGATAGCATGGACGCTGGCGAGAAGAAGTTCAAGGAAGGCATAGCATACGGGCTCTGGGCCGGCTGGCTGTTCGGCTTCGGTGGCCTCCACCGCCTGTATATGGGCAAGTACGGCACCGGCTTCGTCTGGCTCTTCACCTGGGGGCTGTTCGGCTTCGGGCAGATCTACGATTTGATCACCATGCGCCGCCAGGTGGACGAGGCGAACCTGCTGGAGGAGGCGCGCCTGAACCGCGCGCTGCGGCAGGCTCCGCCGGAACGGACCCCGCAGCAGATGCTCCTGAACGCGGCGATGCGGGAGGGCGGGAAGCTCACCGTGACCCAGGCGGCGATGGTCACCGGGTATTCGTTCGAGCAGGCCGAGCTGTTGCTGCGTGAGATGGTGGCCAGCGGTTACGTGGACGTCGGTAACGAGCCGGACAGCGGAGTCATCGTCTACTACTTTCCCGAGCTGCGCTCCGCGCGTCGGCGGATCGAGCCGTAGCGCCGCGGGCCGTCGAGCAGAGGGCGCGACCCATCGTCGGGCTGCAAAGATGAAGAGGCCGGCACGCGTGCCTGCGACCCGGCCTTCCTGTTGCCGAGCCTCGGTCCGCTGTCTACCTGCCCAGCAGCTTCTCCACCTCAAGGACGGCGCTCTGCTCGTCCATCAGGATGTGGCTGAGCGCGTGCCAGAAAGGGTGATAGTCCTTGACCATGGGCAGCAGCTCCTGGTACGCCGCCGCCGCCCGCTTCTCGGTCTTGAGACCCTCTTCCAGCATTCTTCGCCAGTCCTCGGTGTGAACGATCGGCTCGGTGTCCCGCTTCGTCACCGCCTCGCCGCCCAGATCGGCGATGATGCCGCGCACGACCTCGGCGTGGCCGAACGACTCGGTGGCCTCTTCCTTGAAGTGCTCCTCCAGCGGCACCGCCTCGATCCCCTTCACGTAGGCGGCGTAATGCGCGTACATCATCGAGGCGCGAAGCTCCCAACCCAGCGCCTTGTTCAGCGCCTCGATCACCTTGTTCTTGTCCTTCAACTCGACCGGCATGTTTACCTCCAGCTATTCAAGCGCTCTTTCTTTTACTCACGGCGCCCCAGCACCGCGGTGATGTCCACCACGGCGCCGTCGCGACGGACTTTGATCAGAACCGTGTCGCCCGGCGCGTGCTCCCGCAGCGCGTAGGTGTAGTCATAGATGTTCAGGACCTCTTTGCCCCCGAACTCGATGACGACGTCTCCGGCCTGCAGGCCGCCCAGCTCGGCGGGGCTACCGGCGCGGACGCCCGACAGACGCAGACCGCCGCCCTCGACCTCGCCGAAGTCCGGGATCGTGCCGAGGTAAGGTCCGTAGCCTCCGCCGCCGGCCTGCGGCCGCTCCTGCTCCACCAGGTGCAGCTCGCCCGGCCGGGCGCCCAACTCGCGGATCAGATCGATCGCCAGCTCGGCCACCTGCGCCATGCCCGCTGCGTTGATCAGCTGCCAATCGTCTTCGGGCCGGTGGTACTCGGAGTGCGTGCCGGTAAAGAGGTGGAGGACGGGAATCTTGCGGGCGTAAAACGACGTCTGGTCGCTGGGCCCGTAACCGTCGCCGATGTAGGTCAGGCTCAACTCGCTCCGTGCATCCAACGTGTCCAGCAGCGCCGGAAACTCCTCGGCGGTCTCGCTGCCGAACACCTGGACTTTGCCGTCACGAAGCCGCCCCACCATGTCGAAGTTCACCATCGCCCGCACCCGCTCCAGCGGGAAGGGCGGATGGCTGACGAAGTAGTCGGAACCGAGCAGCCCCATCTCCTCGGCCGAGAAGGCGACGAAGACGAGGCTGCGGGCCGGCCGGCGCTCCGGGTGGTTGGCAAAGTACTGGGCCAACCCCAGCAGCACCGCGGTGCCGGAGGCGTTGTCGTCGGCGCCGTTGTGCGGCGCCTCGACGTCGGGCGCCAGCGAGCCGGGCCCGCCCAGACCCAGGTGGTCGTAGTGGGCGCCGACCACGATGAGCTCATCGGCCCGGGCGGGGTCGCGGCCGGGCACCCGGCCGGCGACGTTGTGCGCCTTGACGCGGACCGGCTCGAGGTTGGCCTCGAGGTCGATCTGCAAGTCGTCCTCGTTCAGCCAGGCGCGAAGCTCGTCGTTCTCGATCACCTGGAGCGCGGGAATGCCCACCGGGTGCGGCGGGTCGCCGAGCCGCGGCACGTCGATGCGCTTGACGGTGATGAGCACGGCGCTGACGCCCTGCTCCCGGGCCAGTGTCGCCTTGCGTCGCGGCGAGGTATCGATGTCGCCGCTGTGCGGGTCGAAGTCATCGGGCGTGCCGCCGCGGACGATGGCGACGCGAGATGTCTGATCGCCGGTCTGGGCGCCGCCATAGGCGTCGGCGCTGAGCCCGTACTCGGCGCGGAACGTCACGCCGCTCACGCGGCCGGCGCTCGAGAAGTTGAAGGGTAGCCACTCCTCGTACAGCTTGAGCGTCCGCGAGCCGCGGGACGACCTCAGCACCAGGCGGCTATCGCTGGCAACGGCGATGCCCGTCGTGATCTCGAACGCCTGCGCGTAGCGCTCAGTGCCTAACGGTTCGAGCCCGTAGCGCTCGAAATGCCTGGCGATGTAGAGGGCGGCGCTGTCGGCGCCTGGCTCACCCGCCTCGCGGCCCGCCAGGGCATCGCTGGCCAGGTAACGGACGTGGGCGAGCAGGGTGTCCGGGTTGACCGACTGGGCGATGGCGTCGGCGGGCGACCCGAAAGCGTGGATCGCGAACAGCACGGCCAGGGCCGCGATGGCACGCTGGAGCGGTCCACGCTGGTTGCGCGAAACGCGCACGGTTGTTTGGATTCTCGTTGTCATGGTAGGCACGAACTTAGATGGGCCCGCCCCGGAATTCAACGGAGGAGCGACCGTCGAGGTCCGCGGCACGAAGCTTTTCGTGCGCGAGCTGGGCTCGGGCCCGTCGGTCGTGGTGCTGCACGGCGGCCCGGGCGCGCACCACGACTATCTGCTCCCTTACTTCGGCCGACTGCGGGACGAGTTCCACCTCTACTTTTACGATCAGCGCGGGGGTGGCCGCTCCCGTGTCGCGCGGCCCCACGCCATCGGCTGGCGGGATCATGTGGCGGACCTGGAATCGCTTCGCCAGGCCTGGGGGTTGAACCGTCTGACCCTGATCGGGTACTCGTGGGGTGGCCTGCTTTCGTTGCTCTACGCCAGCGAGCACCCGGACCACGCGGGCGCGCTCGTCCTGGTGGGCGCCGCCGCCGGCTGGGGTGACTACCCGCGGCGCTTCAAGGACGAGTTGGAGAGGCGGTCGCGCTCGGAGCCCGTGGAGCGGCTTCGTGCCGAGTTGGAGGCTTCTGGCCTCAAGGTGAGCGATCCGGCGGCCTATCGTCAGCGCTGTTTCGATCTGAGCGTAGCCGGCTACTTTCGCGACCCGCGTGACGCCCTCGGCTCGACCCCGTTCATGGTGCAGGCGCAGGCGCGGGAGGCGACCTGGGCGAGCCTGCACGGGCATGGGCCCGAGTTGCGGCGCCGGCTGGGGTCGCTGGCGGTCGCGACGCTGATCGTCCACGGGCGCCACGATCCCATCCCGCTCGCCTGGGCGGAGGAACTGGCCGAGCTCATGCCCTTGGCGCGGCTGGTTGTGCTCGAAGGGAGCGGGCACGTGCCGCAGGTCGAGGAGCCGGAGCGCACCTTCGCCGAGATACGCGCTTTCCTGCGGAAGGAGCACAGATGACCAGCGGGCAATTCCGCATGGATCAGCAAGAGCTGGACGCCATCGAGATCGCGCCCGACCGGGCGCCGCCGCCGCCCCGTATGGCTGCGGGCGTGATCCTCGGCCGCGACACGCCGGCGGGCCCACAGGTGCTGCTGGTTCGGCGCCGGTCCGACGTGGGCTTCGCAGCCAGCGCCTACGTGTTCCCCGGTGGCACGCTGGATGAGGAGGACAGCGATCCAGCCTGGGCCGATCTCTTGGTACCGCCGACTCAGGAAGCGCTGGCCGGCGCCGCCGACGCGGACGGCCCGAATGAGCTGACCTTCGTGGTGGCGGCGCTGCGGGAGATGTTCGAGGAGACCGGCGTGCTGCTGGTCGTGGGCAGCGAACCGGACCCGAGCGCGGTGGCCGCGTGGCGCGACGACCTGGTCGCGAGCCGCCGCCGGTTCCTCGATATCGTCGCGGGTGCCGGGCTCAAGCTGGCCGCCGACCGGCTGGTGCTCTGCGCCCGCTGGATCACGCCCGAGGC
>JABAOF010012619.1_pt3 | contig 15869 bp, 12 predicted proteins | sample 7062171 | NCBI WGS metagenome assembly JABAOF01 (sample SAMN14538628, study PRJNA623070) | marine sediment metagenome | biome: marine biome [ENVO:00000428]; feature: marine pelagic biome [ENVO:01000023]; material: deep marine sediment [ENVO:00002113] | place: India: Gulf of Khambhat ...
GAACAAACAAAGAAAAAAACCGCTGATCTGCAACTTGATGACGGACAAACGCCAATGGGCAGGAACGGTGGAGATATTGAAGGACGGTAATGTTCCTTACTATAGCTTCCCCAGCTCGGCAGCGAAGGTTTTGACCGCATTAACCCAATACAGCGAGATACGTTCTAGAGATATCGGCGATGTGAAAAAATTTAAGGATGTCGACCGCAAATTAGCGCAAGCCTTGCTACACAAAGTCAATGAGGAAGGGCGAGAAACACTATCTGCCGCGGAGGTATACGAACTCTTATCGGCGTATGGGATACCAGCAGCCGACTGGCGAATCGCCGATAGCCCCGAAGACGCCGTAGAAGGCGCATCACAAATCGGTTTTCCTGTCGTAGTCAAAGCCGAGGCCGAGACCATCCTCCATAAAAGTGACGTTGGCGGGGTGGTCGTTAATCTTGAGCATGGCGATGATGTTTTCGCAACTGTCGAAGAGATGAGAAAGAGGTTGGAGATCGATGACCTGAAGTTTCTCATCCAGAAATATCTACCCAACGGTATGGAAGTCATCCTGGGGGCAAAAGCTGAGGAAGGGCTTGGACACTTGATTATGTTTGGGATTGGTGGGATCTATGTGGATATCTTGAAAGATGTGGTCTTTAAACTCACTCCCGTCACACCATTCGAGGCGAGAGAGATGCTTTCCGCCATTCAGGGAGCACCAATATTGAAGGGTGTGAGAGGAGAGAAGGGGGTGGATCAGGAAGGGATCATTGAGATCATCCTGCGTCTCTCTCAAATGGTTCATGAGTTACCGAGCATCCAAGAAATGGATTTGAATCCCATTATTGCCTATGAAGATCAAGTCCTTGTCGTAGACGCAAGGATAACTGTGAGCAGCAGCATGTAGGGAGGAAGATATGGCCGGCTGGTTGAATTTGGGTCAAATCCTCAAAGTAAACGCCAAGAAGTTCCCGGAAACTGTGGCATTGAAGGACAATAAACGGGCTTTCACATTCCCAGAGGTCAACAAGCGGGTCAATCGACTTGCGCATGGCCTTCTTTCGTTAGGTCTCAGCAAAGGGGACAAGATCGCAGTGTTACTTGAGAACAGTATTGAAATCGTTGAGGTCTATCTTGCTACAGCGAAAACAGGCCTTGTCATTGTGCCCGTGAACTTCCGACTCGTTGGATCGGAGATCGAGTACATCGTGAACAATTCGGATGCTCGGGCACTCATCGCAAACGCCGAGTTCACCGCTACTGTAGATGCCATCAAACCAAAACTGAAAGCCATCCTGCCAGATCGATACATCGTCGTAGATGAGGAGATTGAAGGGTACAGGGAGTATGAGACATTCCTACAAGGTGCCGCCGAAAGCGAACCTGAAGTACACGTCGAACCAGAGGAGCCTTGGATTCTAATATACACATCCGGTACCACAGGAACACCCAAGGGAGTCGTCCGTTCCCATGAATCACATATTGCCTTCTATCTCATCAACGCTGTAGACTTTGGATTCAATGAGCACGACATTTGCCTGAATGTCATGCCCTTGTGCCACATCAACTCCACCTTTTTCACCTTCACTTTCACCTACATTGGTGCTACAGCCTATATCCATCCTGCTCGATCCTTCCGGGCTGAAGAGATTCTACAAATCATCGAAAGGGAGAAAATCACATTCATCTCGCTCATCCCGACCCATTACAGCCTCATCTTAAACGTGTCAGAGGCTGAGAGAGAACGCGACGTGAGCTCGATAAGAAAGCTGCTCTGTTCCTCAGCTCCGGTCAGTAAAGACATGAAAAAAGCGATCATGGCGTACTTCCCGGGCGTAGAGCTATACGAGGCGTATGGCTCTACGGAAGCTGGGATCGTCACCGTGCTCAAGCCTGAAGACCAGATGCGGAAGCTTGGATCTATTGGATTCGAGTCACTGGGAACCGACTTTGTCAAGATTCTGGATGAAGCCGGAGATGAAGTGGCCGTCGGTGAGATAGGAGAACTTTATTCCCGAGGACCAATGCTCTTCGATGAATACTACAAGATGCCCAAAAAAACATCCGCTTCATTCAAAGGTGGGTGGTTCAGCGCCGGTGATATGGCCATATGTGACGAGGACGGTTATTACGAGATCATCGATCGCAAAGACAATTTAATCATCACCGGTGGCGAGCACGTTTATCCCAGTGAGGTCGAGAAAGTCATCGGATCTCATCCGGGTGTCTTGGATGTTGCCATCATCGGCCTACCAGACGAAAAGTGGGGCGAGGTGGTGACGGCATTCATCATCCCAACCCAACCTGACGCCCCACCCACGGAAAAGGAAATCATGTCCTTCTGTGCAGATAAGATGTCTGGGTATAAGCGGCCCAAAGCCGTGCAATTCATCTGCGAGGAAGAGATGCCGAGAACAGGTTCAGGGAAGATATTACACAGGGCTCTACGGACGCGATACACCAGCGAATTAGAATAACGATCGATGACCTAGTTTGTGATAAACCCATTAGGATTGACGAGAGAGGAGAAAAACTGGATGGCGAGCGAACCTAAGATCGCCGTGGTTGGAGTAGGTCCAGTCGGCGGGATTCTGGCTGCACATCTGGCCCACGCCGGGCATTACGTCGTCTCGTGCGACATCCAAAAGCCCCATCTCGACGCGATCAAGGAAAGAGGATTGTCCATCACGGGCGTTACAAATATTACTGCTGATTGCAAGCGTGTGGCCTACAGCATCTCGGAATTGATCAACTTCCCTGAGATAGACACGCTCATTGTTGCGACGAAAGCGTCTATCCTTCCTGAGCTCATCCTGGAGATCACGAAGTTGGATCAACCCGGGATGCGGATCATCAGTTGCCAGAACGGACTTGACAACGAAGAATTTCTGGCCGAAACCTTCGACCCCGACGAGGTCCTGCGCATCGTCATTAATTATGGTGGCAGTCAAATGGGGGATGGAAACATTCACATGTCCTTCTTCAACCCCCCTAACTACATTGGAGCCATGACGTCTCAGGGAGAGCCCTTGGCTCGTCAGCTTGCGGAGATGCTGACGGAGGCGCAACTTGAGACGTGGTTCACGACCGACATCAAGAAGTATGAGTGGGAGAAGGTGGTCCTCAACGCCGCGCTGAACCCGGTGTGCGCCTTAACACGCAAACCGATGAAGGACATGATGGACCTCAAGCGAACAGAATTCCTAGTCGAAGAGCTCCTGCGGGAAGGAATTGCTGTTGCCGAGGCAGCCGGGATCACATTCGATGAAGGCTTTTTCGAACACGGCATCCAATACCTGAAGAAGGCAGGTTATCACAGGACTTCAATGCACCAGGATGTACTACGGCAAGTCCCCACCGAGATCGATTGGATCAGTTGTAAGATCGTGGAGTGGGGCCGAACTCACGGAGTTCAAACCCCATACAACCTCGCCATTGCTGCACTTATCAAGGGCCTGGAAATGGAGTCGGGGGCACCAGAACAGTAATCCTTAATTACAGTAGAGTGGTTTACGGCTGACGAAAATGACGAAAAAGGTAACCTTTGCAGGCATCGATGTGGGGGCAACGACAACCAAGGCGGTGATTATTAACGCCAAAAAGGAAGTTCTCGGGGGTCTCGTCCGTCGCTCGGGGATCGATCTTACATCGGCAGCGACGGAAGCCTTCGAAGGGGCACTCGCATCTGCGGGGGTTTCTGCGGATGATATTCAGGCCATCGTTGCGACGGGCTATGGGCGCAGGAATGTGCCCTTTGCCCACGACATCAAGACAGAGATCAGCTGCCACGGGCGAGGATGCCACTATTACTTTCCAGAATCAATCACCGTCGTGGATATCGGTGGTCAGGATAGCAAAATTATCAAGCTGGATGAGCAAGGACGGCGTATTGGATTCAAGATGAACCGCATGTGCGCCGCGGGCACAGGTACTTTCCTTGAAGAAATCGCCCATAGGCTTGGAATCCCCATCGGCGACTTCAACAGCCTGGCCCAGGCAACGAGCAAGACCGCTAAGATTGGAAGTTTTTGTACCGTATTTACAGCCACGGAGGTTTTAGATCGCATCAGGGCCGGGGAGAGCACGGAGGAAATCATTCGTGGGCTGTACGACTCGGTTGCCAAACGGATTGTGGAAATGGACACGCTAACCGGTCGGGTGATCATGTCCGGCGGGGTCGTAGCCTACAACGGAATTGTTGCGGAATTTTTGAGTTCCAGGACGGGAAACAAGGTGGAAGTTGCACCTCACCCCCAGGAGATGGGCGCATTTGGAGCCGCACTTTTTGCCGAAGAATTAGCTTAATCCTAGCCAAACTCACCTGCACGGCTCGGATTGCCCGGCTGTGATCCCGGAGACGAGCCGCCAAGATCAATCTATGTTGTGAGGAGATTGTTATGCTCGTAAAAGATCGAATGACGATTGACCCTATAGCCATCACTCCTGACACCTCTTTTCCCGAGGCCTACGGCATCCTCCGCGAGAAAGGTATTCGCCACTTACCAGTTCTTGATGATACGGGGAATGTGGTCGGCATCGTTGCAAAATCAGATTTGCTTCATGCATCACCGGCGACAGATCGCACGCTCTCAATCTTTGAGGTGAACTACCTTTTAGCTAATATGCATGTTCATGAGGTCATGAGCAGCCCACCTATCACGGTGGATGAAGACACGCCTCTTGAAGAGGCGGCGCGTGTCATGGTGCAGAAAAAGATTGGGTGTCTTCCTGTGATGCGTGGAAGCACTTTGGCTGGCATGATCACGGAGACCGACATATTCGAAACGTTCGTCGAAGTGCTAGGAGGCGAGGAGGCTTCTCTCCGCGTCACCCTAAGGGTGCCTGATGTGCATGGGGAGCTAGCTCGGGTCTCTGGCTTGATCGCCGAACTCGGGGGGAATATTTGCTCGGTAGCCCGCTTTCGGGGTGAGGATCCGCAGTATTGTTATATCACCCTCCGCTTGGAGGGCGTCGACGAGGATGTTCTTGTCCCTGCGCTCAAGAACGAGGTGGAGGAAGTGGTCCATGTGTGTTGCGCCTCGTAAGACAGTAATCAGTAGCCAGTAGTCAGTAGTCAGATTTCTGTCTACTGACTACTGACTACTGAAACCCGAAGGAGGATCTAATACGATGATCTTTCAAAAGTCATACATTCCTTATGGAGGGTACTGGAGCACACCATTCAGCCGCTGGCAGGGTAGCTTCGCACATCTCAATGCAGTTCCTTTCGCCGGCGAGATCGCGATACGTGCTCTCGAGGAGCACGAAATATCGCCTCAGATCTTCGACTCGCTTTATCTGGGACTCACCGTGCCTCAGAAGCATTCCTTCTACGGTGGCCCATGGCTGGCAGGCCTCATTGGAGCCGACACCATCACCGGTCCAATCATCAGTCAAGCCTGTGCGACAGGTGCCCGAGTTGTGGCAAGCGCCGCTTCCGAAGTCGAAACCAACGAGGAGAGAGTTGTATTGACCATCACCGCGGACCGCTGCAGCAACGGTCCGCATATCTACTACCCCAACCCGTTAGGACCGGGTGGCATGGGTGATAAGGAAGATTGGGTGTGGGACAACTTCGGGAACGATCCTTTCGCCAAGAACGCCATGATCGAGACGGCGGAGAACGTAGCCAAGGAAGCTGGCATCACAAAAGAAGAACAGGATGAAATCACACTTCTTCGAAATCAGCAGTACGGCGACGCGCTGAAGGACGACTCGGCATTCCTACGGGGGTTTTTGGTTATGCCTATTGAGGTGAAAGATGCGCGTGGACGCAAAGTTATCGCCACAGTTGATGGAGACGAGGGTGTGTTTCCGACCACGGCCGAGGGGTTAGCCAAGCTCAAACCCGTCGTCGAAGGCGGCACGGTCACCTTCGGCACACAGACCTACCCCGCAGACGGCAATTGCGGCATGATCGTCACAACACAGGAAAAGGCGAAGGAATTGAGCCGTGATCCCGAGATCGAAATTCAGTTATTGGCCTACGGCCAAGGGCGTGCCAAGAAAGGCTACATGGCTCAGGCCGTCGTCCCCGCCGCCCAACAGGCGCTTTCCCAAGCCGGCATCCCCATCGAAGATGTGCAGGTCATCAAGACTCACAATCCCTTCGCCGTGAACGACATCTATTTCGGCCGTGAGATGGGCGTCAAACCAGAGGCCGTGAACAATTATGGATCGTCCCTAATCTGGGGCCATCCTCAAGGACCTACCGGCCAGAGGTTGATCATCGAGCTTATCGAGGAGCTGGTGCTTGTTGGTGGTGGGTACGGCTTGTTTGCCGGCTGTGCCGCTGGGGACACGAGTGCTGCAGTGGTGCTCCAAGTCACCGCTGGATAGAGTGTGGAGCGCGGAGTGATGGTTGCGAAGCCCAAGTCTCGAAAAGATAAGACAGAACGATTTGGTGAAATCCGCTGTCATAACTGCCTGTATCGATTTCGACCTCCGCATGGGGCAGAGAGAGCCGCATGTCCGGAGTGTGGGATGGAATGGCACATCTCTTGGATCGACGATCTGGCAAAAATCAGAAAGCCTGTTTGGGAAAGCTGGAAGCATTCGAACGCCGGGCGACAACAAACGCGAGAGTAGAAGAGGTTTTTATGGCCCTCAGTCGAAGAATCGCTTATATCGATCTCACTACGAAAGATATTGCAACTAGCCCAATCCCCGTTGAAATGCGAAAGTTATACATGGGTGGGCGAGGGCTGGACATGTACTTGTTGTTTAACCACATACAGCCGGGTGTAGATCCTCTGGGTCCAGAAAACGTTCTCACGGTCAGCGCAGGACTTCTTGTCGGTACACTAGCCTCTGCGTCTGCTAGGACACACATTGGAGCGAAATCACCGCTGACCGGGTTAATTGGCAGTTCCAACATGGGCGGATTTTTCGCTCCTGAACTTAGGTGGGCCGGCTTCGACCATCTGGTAATCAAGGGTAAAGCCGACGAACCAGTTTATCTTTGGATCCACGACGGTGAGATCGAGATTCGGGCGGCTACCAACGTCTGGGGTAAGGACATCCCCACCACCCAGGAGCTCATCCAGAAAGAGTTAGGCGATCCAGAGGTCAAGGCGTTATGCATCGGTGTCGCGGGTGAGAAACTGGTGCGCTTTGCAAACGTGATGACGGGCGTCAAAAACGCGGCCGGTCGTACTGGAATGGGCGCGGTGATGGGTTCGAAGAACCTCAAAGCCATTGCGGTTCGGGGAACTCAAGACCTGCAGATCCGTTTCCCGGAACAGGCTTTGGAATACAACCAAGGACTCCTGGAACACATCGGGTCCACCAAGTTCGCAAAGATCATGCAGAAGTGGGGCACCATGTTTATTTATGGTGTCACCAACGCCGTTGGCTTGGTGCGCGTCCGCAACTTCCAATTAAACCAACAAGTGGACGGCAACATTGAAAGTGAGCACATTGAAAAGTACGCACATGGCTCAGAGAGTTGTTACGCTTGCATCCTCCACTGCCGTCATAAGTATGTAATCCGAGACGGACCGTATGCAGGAACCTACTGTGAGGGACCTGAGTACACCAGCCAAGGTGCCTTTGGGATGCAAGTCGACTGTAACAATTTCGAGACCATCCTCGTAGGCAACCATCTGGTTAACATGTACGGGTTGGACACGCTGGAAACCGGGAGCCTGATCGCCTGGGCAATGGAACTCTACGAGAAGGGCATCCTAACGGACATTGATACCGAAGGTCTGAAATTGGAGTGGGGCAACGACGAGGCTGTGTTGGAGATGATCAAACGTATCGCCCTGCGCCAAGGGCTTGGAGACATCTTGGCCGAAGGACCCCTGCGGGCTGCTGAGAAGATCGGTCAGGACTCGCTAAAGTACTGCATCCAGGTCAAAGGGATGAGCAATCTGCACTCAGATGAGCGACCAACGCCCTCACTAGCACTTGGCATCGCTACCTCGTCGCGAGGGGCCGACCACTTACGTAGTCGTCCTGCGATCGATCTCTATCACCTGCCTGAGAGCCTCTTGCGCAAGATCTATGGCGGTCCGAAGCCCTATGATGGTCAGCTTTCCTCCGAATATACCTCCTATGAGGGCAAAGCGCGAATGGTGCAATGGCAGGAGATGATGTATGAGGCGATCGACAGCGTAGGGATCTGCAAGTGGCACACCATCTTTGTCAGCCCCAATTTGATTGGTTTTGAAGAGCTTTCCAAGCTGATCTACTACAACACCGGTCTGGAATTCACGGCTGAGCAAATCTGGGAAAGTGCAGACCGTGCATACACGATCGAGCGTCTTTTTAACATTCGTGAAGGGCTTACAAGGGCAGACGACTGGTTGGTGGATCGCTACTTCGATGAGCCAACGCCAATTGGTCTGCCAATCGTCCGAGGGATATCCATCGACCGTGACAAGTTCAGAGAGATGATCGACGAGTATTACGAACTGCATGGCTGGGATGAGAGCGGTATGCCACACGTAGAGACGCTGAAAAAACTTGGTTTGGATAATGAACCCTCCCACATGTTGTAGGAGCGTATAAATGGACAGGCTGCTGATAGTCGACCATGAAAAGTGCACGGGGTGCTTGTTGTGTGAGTTGGCCTGCTCGGTCAAGCACACTGGTCAGAATAATCCCTCTCACTCGCGCATCCATGTCCTCAAATGGCCGATGCAGGGATTTGAGTTGCCGATGGTCTGCCTACAATGCGAAAATGCCCCATGTGTTGCAGCATGCCCTAAGGCTGCTCTTTACCGTGATCCCCACATGTACCGAGTGACGTGGAATCCCAACGCCTGCATCGGCTGCAAAATGTGTGTGATGGTCTGCCCATTCGGAGCCATAGGCGTTGATGGAAACACCCAGCAGGTGATCAAATGCGATCTTTGTGACGGTGACCCGATCTGTGTGCGCTTCTGCGTTCCAGGCGCACTTCAGTTTAGGACTGTTATCGAGATTGATCGATCCAAGCAGCGAGAGGTAGGATTTCGGCTCTTCGAAACCATGGCGAAATCTTACACCGCCATATCACATAAAGACCCACCCTGACACAAATCATCTAACGACTGATTACTGGCTACTGATAATGATTGATTTCTGCCCATTGCTTGCAACTCAGTAAGGTTATAAATTATTGTAATGAGTGGATCAAATCTTTAGGATCGCGATTGAGAAACATCCGCTATCTTTAGTTGGTAAATCACCCGCACCCAGGAAAGGGGAACACCCGTGGGGTCAGAGGCACAGTTTCCATTCAACCAGCCGATCGTGTGGGAACCCAGTGAGGAGTATCTTCGACGAAGTCGCCTCAAGCGTTTCATGGATCGACATCACATAAGCACCTTTGAGAAATTATTGGAACGCTCTACCAGTGAAATTGCTTGGTTCTGGGAGGCAGTCTTTGAAGACCTGGGGATCGAATTCTACGAGCCATACACACAGGTTGTCGACCTATCGGAGGGCATACAATGGCCCAAGTGGTGTGTAGGTGCGAAGCTCAATATCGTCCACAATTGCCTGGACAAGTGGATGAACACCGAGAAAGAGGTTCGCATCGCTGTCCGTTGGGAGGGTGAAGAGGGCAAGATTCGACAGTTGACCTACCGTGAACTCTATCATGAAGTCAACCGAGTGGCCTCGGCGTTACGAGGCGCCGGCTTGAGCGCCGGGGATGCCATCGGTCTTTACATGCCCATGGTGCCTGAGATTGCGATCGCCCTTCTGGCAATTGCCAAAATCGGTGGCATCATCCTGCCTCTGTTTTCCGGTTACGGCTCTGGAGCCATCTCCTCGCGACTTGCGGACGCGGATGCCAAAGCAATCTTTGCTGCGGATGGACAATATCGGCGCGGCAAACCAATCGCCATGAAACCTGTCGTCGACGAAGCCCTGAAAGATCTCCCGTCCGTTAAAAAGGTGATCGTATATAAGCGCACGGGACTTGAGGTGCCCATGACCTCGGGACGTGACATCTGGTGGGATCAGTTTGTCGCCGATCAATCGACAGAAGCACCAACCGAGCGAACCAACGCTGAAGATACCCTCATGATCATCTATACCAGCGGTACAACGGGTCGACCCAAGGGCGCAGTCCACACGCACTGTAGTTTCCCCATCAAGGCGACACAAGACATGGCACACTGTTTCGATATCCAAGAATTCGATACCGTGTTCTGGATGACCGATATGGGCTGGATGATGGGACCCTGGCAGGTTTTCGGTTCACTGATTTTGGGAGCCAGCATGCTGCTTTACGACGGCGTGCCCACTTACCCTGATGTGGATCGGGTGTGGGCATTGGTAGAGCGACACGGCGTTACATGCCTCGGTGTGGCGCCCACTTATGTGCGCGCCATCTTGCCCCACGGTGACGAGCCGGTCAAACGCCATAACCTAAGTTCACTACGCATCCTGGGCTCGACCGGTGAAGCCTGGAACCCTGACCCGTGGCGTTGGTTCTTCGAGACTGTGGGTGGAGGTAAGGTACCGATCCTGAATTACTCAGGAGGGACAGAAATCAGTGGCGGTATCGTCTTGAGCAGCATCTTGCGCCCAATTAAACCATGCTCGTTCTCGGGTCCGCCACCGGGCATGGCCTCTGATGTCGTGGACGAATCTGGCAATCCTGTGCGAGGCCAAGTCGGGGAGCTGGTTGTGCGCCAGCCATGGATTGGAATGACGCGAGGCTTTTGGAGAGATCCGGAACGCTACCTCGAGTCTTATTGGAGTCGCTTTCCCAACGTTTGGCTCCACGGCGACTTCGCCGCCATTGACGAGGATGGACAGTGGTTCATCTTAGGACGTTCAGACGACACCATCAAAGTCGCCGGCAAGCGCGTAGGACCAGCGGAGATTGAAAGTGTGTTGGTCAGCCATCCATCCGTCGCCGAGGCTGCAGCGATCGGCGTTCCCGACGAAATCAAGGGCGAGGCTGTGGTCGCTTTTGCCGTGCTGCAACCCAACGTCGAACCGGATGCTAGTCTACGCGCCGAGTTGGAGGCATTGGTGGTGAGGGAGATGGGAAAACCACTGGCGCCTAAGACCGTTCTTTTTATCGACGACATCCCTAAAACACGCAATGCAAAATTAATGCGGCGTGTCATCCGCGCCGCTTACCTTGGTGAGCCTCCTGGTGATTTGAGCGCGCTAGTTAATCCTGAAGTCGTGGATGAGATCCGCCAAGCGTTATGAGAAATGTTGATGAAGGCCAATGAAGGTAACCATACAATTCTTCCTGCCTGAAATGAGAGAGGCGATAGGTGCTAAAGAGATAGAGATCAGCTTTTCAGGTGCTTCGGTTCATGATGTGATCGACCACTTGATTGCGCAGTATGGTCACAAAGCCAGACAAGTTCTTTATGATGAAGCTGGAAAACTGGACCCACTGGTTCAGATTCTACACAATGGTGAGGCGTGGATTCCCCACGATGAGCTTGAAACGACCCTGCAAGACGGTGACAACCTCGTGTTTATGATGATGATGGCAGGTGGATAAACGAACCTGTAGTAACCTGAGGCATTCGTATACTTCAAGATCACCATAAACTTACCTATGCTTCCTACGACTTGTGAACGCCGGTATTCACACTTGAAACCCTATTTTCAAATCCTTCATACTCGATCTACAGGGGTCAGAGAAAAGTCACTGCTCATACGGTTCTGTTTCCACAAACACTCTTGCTATACCAAGAAATCATCTCTCCTTAATACTTGGTCATATATATCTAGCGGAATGTCCCAAACACGCTCTCTATTCGGTGCTCAATACAGAAAGGAGGCAACAAGCGATCAGAACTTCACGGAGAAACCAAGCGATCAAAGCCATTATATAGACAGGGAGGCCCGCCTGATTCAGAGGCGCCTTCTCAGAAAGGGGTGAGACTGGATGAAGACCGTATTCGTCCACCCTGAACGCTGCATCGGGTGTAAGCAATGTGAAGTCGCCTGTGCAGTCGCCCACTCCCAAAGTAAAAATCTATTCTGGTCTGTATTCGAAAGTCCGGCGCCGAAGCCCCGCATTCACGCTGAGCCCGGACTCATCCTCAACACCGCCTTTCCAAATAAATGTCGACACTGTGATCCCGCACCGTGCATCTCTGCTTGTCCTACGGCGGCCATGCGTCGAGCGAAAGATTATCCAGAGATCGTCTTGATCGACGCTCGGAAATGCATATCTTGCGCCATGTGTGCGATGGTCTGTCCGTTCGATGTGATCACATACTATGCCTCGGTGGATGCACCTGAGAAGGTCACCGTGGCGACCAAGTGTGATCATTGCATCGATCGCCAACGGGAAAATCAGGGTCCGGCCTGTGTCGAAGTTTGCAAGGTCGGAGCGTTGGCATTCGGTGAAATCAACGAGCTCGCTAAAGCGGCACGTACCCGTTATTCACGGGTCGTCTCCGCTGCGGTGGGTAGGGTTCCAGAGGAACTCACAAAGCCACCGGCAGAGATCGAGGGTTGGCGGGCTTGGGGCGCGGTCGTGACAGGACTGAACACAGATGGGCGGAAAGGCGTGTGAACCATGACGACAATCAGTGGAGATGGCTTTAAAAAGAAGAGCATCGCCGATGACACTTGGGCGATGATGGAGATTGCACAGCGCGAAGGCATCGAGACACTGTGGGATCGGCTTGCGAAACAGGAACCACAATGCGGCTTTTGCAATCTCGGCACGAGTTGCCGAATATGCGCAATGGGGCCATGCCGTGTGGATCCCTTCGGTGATGGTCCCCAAAAAGGCGTTTGCGGAGCCGACGCTGACATCATCGTCGCACGTAACCTGGCGCGCATGATCGCCGCTGGTGCCGCTTCCCACTCGGACCACGGACGAGATATCCTTGAGACTTTGCATCGAGTTGGTGAAGGAAAGACGGACGCTTATTCCATAAGCGAACCAGAAAAACTCAAGACTCTGGCAGCAGAGTACGGTGTCACGACAGATAAAAAGTCGGACCAGGAGATCGCTGCTGATCTGGCATGGGAGATGATGGAAGATTTCGGAATGCGTCGGGAGAAGTTGCCTCTCGCCAGCCGGGCGCCAGAAGCGAGGCAGGAGATCTGGGAGAAGACCGGCACCTACCCGCGCGGTATCGATAGAGAAAACGTGGAGGTCCTACACCGCACGCACATGGGTGTTGACAACGACTGGGTCAACATCCTGTTGCATGCCGTTCGCACCGGATTGAGTGACGGGTGGGGTGGTTCGATGATTGCCACAGAGCTCTCGGACGTGCTTTTTGGAATCCCCACACCGAAAACCACGAGCATGAATCTGGGAGTGCTGAAGGCGGACGAGGTCAACATCATCCTTCACGGACATAATCCCATGCTCTCGGAGGTGATCGTAGCTGCTGCCCAGGACCCGAAGATGCTCAAACTGGCAAAGAAGGGGGGAGCGAAGGGCATTAACCTGGCCGGCTTGTGCTGTACAGGAAATGAAGTTCTCATGCGTAAGGGCATTCCAATGGCCGGCAACCACCTCATGCAGGAGCTATGCATCATGACCGGCGCCGTCGAGGCGATGGTCGTGGATTACCAGTGCATCATACCTGCAGTGACCGAGACAGCCAGTTGCTATCACACGAAAGTGATCAGCACCTTCGACAAAGCCAAGTTCCCTGGAGCGGAGCATGTTAGTTTCAACCCCGAGAATGGGTTGGAGATAGGGCAACAGATCGTCCAAACCGCAGTGGAGAATTTTACCAACCGAGTCTCGGAGCGAGTACACATTCCTGTCGAGCCGGCGCCGGTGATGGCAGGCTTCTCCATCGAATCCCTCCTCGAAGTCCTAGGCGGAACACCGACCCCACTCCTTGATGCCATCAAAGAGGGCGCGATTCGCGGCGCCGTCGGTGTTGTTGGTTGCAACAATCCCAAGCTTAAACAAGACCTGGGGCACGTGGAACTGACGAAACGGCTGATCGAGAACGACATCCTGGTCGTTGTCACTGGGTGTGCTGCGGTTGCGAACGGAAAAGCGGGACTGATGATGCCTGAAGCTGCGGAGACAGCCGGAAAAGGTCTCGGTGGTGTATGCAAGGCGCTGGGTATCCCGCCTGTGCTGCATTTGGGCAGTTGCGTCGACAATACACGCATTCTGGTTCTTGCCGCGGCGCTGGCGAACACACTCGGCGTTGACATCGACGCGCTTCCACTCGCCGGAGCTGCACCCGAATGGTACTCGGAGAAGGCGGTAGCTATCGGGGCCTACGTCGTCGCCTCCGGGATCTACACGATTCTAGGGACTGCGCCACCGATCTTCGGCAGCGCTAACATTGTCAAGCTCTTGACAGAAGGCTTACAAGACGTCTTTGGCGCAACGTTTGCCGTCGAGCCCGACCCGAATCGTGCCGCAGTACTCATCCGGCGGCACATCGAGAAAAAGCGTGCCAATCTCGGCCTTCCCGCGCTCGATCCTGAGAGCATTCCCATGCCCGAGGTTGAAGTTGCATTGACCTAGTACATGCTCGATATTGGCTAGCTACTAGATTCTCCCTCCCTACAAGATTAGGAGGCGCGCATGAAGGTTGTAATCGTTGGCTCTGGACCGGCAGGCTTGACGGCGGCCGAGACACTTCGCGCTCAAGATGATCAAGCCGACATCGTCGTGCTCTCCGCTGAGCCATACCCGCCTTATTCGCCACCCGCTATGGTAGATCACTTCCTCACCGGATCGGAAGCACATTTCTGGCGAGGGGAGAATTGGCCCGAACAGGTGAGAGTGAACTATCTCAGCGGTGTCGAGGCTGTCGGTCTCGACCCAAAGGAACGTAGGCTCCATCTCGCCGATGGCGAGCCGCTCGAATACGATCAACTGGTGATCGCTTCAGGGAGCCGCCTCTATGCCCCGCTCAATGGGGCTGAATTGCCGGGTGTGAACAACTTCAAATCCTTACGCGCTGCAGAAGCGCTCATCGGCCAGGTCAAGAAAGGTAAGGCTCGCTCGGCGGTCATCGTCGGTGCAGGGTTTATCGGTATGGAAATTGCTCTGCTTTTACGAGATTTGGGTGTCGAGGTGACGCAAGTCGAGATGCTCGATCAGGTCATGCCGCGTATGCTCGATTCGGAATCGGCATCGTTTGCACTCCAGGCCATGAATAATCGCGGTATCGACGTACGATTAAACACGAAGGCTGCCGCCTTTGTAGGCCAGAAGAAATCGCAAGGTGTGCAGCTCGAATCTGGAGACATCCTGAAAGCTGACATCTACATTGCCGCCACAGGCGTGAAACCGAACCTCGATTTCCTGGAGGGCAGTGGCGTGAATTTCGATTGGGGCATTCCCGTCGATGAACAGCTGCGGACGAATTTCTCCACGGTCTTCGCCGCTGGAGATGTCGTTGAAGCGCCGAATCGTCTAACCGGCGAGCGGTACATCCACGCCATCTTCCCCAACGCGGTTGAGCAAGGACGCATCGTCGGGTTGAACCTCGCAGGGCTGGAGGTGCGTTACGAAGGCGCCGACAGGATGAACAGTCTAAAACATCTCGATGTGCCCATCATGGCGGTGGGGCTAAAAGAAGGGGATGAAATCCTGCGGAAACGTCTCGATGGGGGTGTTCGCACAATTTACCTGAAAGATAACCGCATCGTGGGCTTCCAACTCATCGGAGACCTGCATCCAGCTGGAGTCTTTCGATCACTCATGAATCGCAAGGACGACATCCGCTCCATAAAAGACCGCTTATTGGATTCGACATTCGGACAGGGTACGCTTGCTTGGGCAGCGATCTCGGATCTCACCATATAAGATCGCAGTTCAGGAAAACATCAGAGACAAGGAAGGAGCCGACCCTGATCTAGGAACTGGCTCCTGCTAGGATTACGACCCGATAACCGGGAGTAATTCCTTGGGGCGGACCTTTTCTCACCTATGGGTTTTCACCTTCCACAAGTTTGTCCGCAGA
>JABAOF010041747.1_pt1 | contig 15857 bp, 20 predicted proteins | sample 7062171 | NCBI WGS metagenome assembly JABAOF01 (sample SAMN14538628, study PRJNA623070) | marine sediment metagenome | biome: marine biome [ENVO:00000428]; feature: marine pelagic biome [ENVO:01000023]; material: deep marine sediment [ENVO:00002113] | place: India: Gulf of Khambhat ...
TCCTCTAAGTAGATTTTCGACCCCAACAAATTCCGCTACAAACTTAGAATGCGGTCTTCTGATTATATCATCTGGTTCACTGACCTGAACTATTCGCCCATCTCTCATTATGGCTATCCTATCCGCCAAGTCTAATGCTTCTTCAAAATCATGTGTGACGTGGATTGTCGTTCTCTCTGTTTGTTCATGAATCCTTTTGAGTTCAATCTGTAATTTTTCTTTCATTCTTGCGTCCAACGCCCCCAATGGTTCGTCCAGAAGTAACAATTTCGGTTGTATCGCCAATGCCCTAGCTAGCGCCACTCGCTGCCTTTCACCTCCACTTAAACAGTGGATACAGCGCTTAGATAAGTGAAATAATCCGACCAAGTCCATTAGTCTGTTTACCTCGTCCTCCCAATTGGAAGATTTCTCATTTCTTAACCCGAATGCTATATTCTCTTTAACCGTCAGGTGGGGGAATAGTTTATAATCCTGAGGGACGTAGCCGATTTCTCTTTTTTCAGGCGGGAGTCTTGTGACATCCTTTCCGTTTATCCATATTTCCCCATCTGCGGGATAATAAATGCCTGCGATACATTTTAGCAACGTTGTTTTTCCGCTTCCAGTTGGACCTAGGACAAGGAAGTACTCCTTCTCTCGGGCTTCTAGATTTATCTCCCTCAACGTAAAATCGCCAAAGTGCATAGAAAGATTTTTGATCTCTATCATATCACAGGACCCCTCCCTACGATTTTCTGAGTTATAAGTAAGACTGTAACAGCTATACCTACTAATATGATGATGACCGCAGCAGCTTTGGCAACGTCGGCAGTTGCGAAGCTAAGATATATTGCAATAGGCAGCGTTTCAGTTTTCATTCTCGTGGCCCCAGCTAAAGTGACGGTTGCTCCAAACTCGCCGATGGCTCTGGCCCATGCTATAACTGCCGCGGACAGCAAACCACTTTTACTTAAAGGTAACGTGACTTTAAGGAACGCTTTAAACTTGTTATAACCCAGGGTTCTGGCCACATGTTCATACTCGGGGTCTATATCATCGAATGTTGACTTTAGCACTCTAATTGCCAAAGCACTAACAACCACAAATTGTGCCAAGACTATGCCCGGGACTTGATAAATGAATTCTATTGACCAGTGCTCGATCATTGATCCGAGAGGTGTGCTGAGAAAGATCAGTAAGCTTGCACCCAACGCGACAGGGGGCATGACGATCGGTACGTTAAGAACAGCGTCAACGAGGTTCTTACCAGGAAAATTGAGACGAGAAAGAGCATAGGCCGGCCGGAACACACACGACTAGGCAAATGATTGTTGCAAGAGTGGCACTAATCACACTCAATTGGATAGCAAATAGAACCTCGTCAGACAGCAGCACCGTTATCAAAGCGTTTAGTTCAGCACACAAAAACACTGAAACCATCACCCCAACTAGAGAAAAGAAGAGGAAAAAAAGGGGAATTGCGGTCAAAACTTTGAACAGCCTATCGCCTGTGATGTAAGTTCCCTCCTGAGTGAGAGCCAACTGGCAATGTCCATATCTCTGTATTTCTGAACGCTGCCGAAAGTTCAAGAAGCGGGGGAACGATTGCGGTCGGCGCATATTGTCTTGCCTCATCTTCGGTTGCAATATAGCCGTGTTTTCTGAAAAATCCTTGTCCCTCATTGGAAAGTAAGAACTCTATGAACTTTTCAGCGTCGTTTCTGTTTTGGGTGTATTTTGAAATCGCCGCTGGAATGTAGGAAATCTTCGGTATATGGTTCTTAGGCTCTATGTATATACCCTCCGATTTTCCTGAGTACCAGCAATGGAAGACGCGCCATCCGATGATGCCATCGACGGTACCTAACGGGATAAGAGCGGCAGTCTTCGAGCAGCTTTCAGCGTGAACTACAATGTTTGGTTCCACCACATCGTACAGTCCATTAACCTCTAGAACCTCTTTGGCGTACCCACCAACACAAACCGATTCAGGATCTCCTATCCCCATGGTTATTCCAGGTTTCCCTAAGTCCGCAAGGCAGGTTATGTTTTCTGGATTGCCTTTCTGCACAATCAATGCCGGAACCAAATACGCAACTCTTTTCACAGTTTCAGCATATACTACACCGTCTTGTATCGCTCTTTTCATGTAATCGGGTGAACCGGAGATGTATAAGTCGCCCTTCCTTGAGATCTCCAGCTCTGAAAGCATCTTGCCGGACCCGCTGAAATGAAGCTCAACTTTTATTCCAGTTTTCTCCTCAAAAGCTTCAGCGCATTCTTCTAATGCGGGTTTGCCAGCGGAACCGCAGAAAGCGATCAGTCTATAACCACTCTGCCTTTGACCAATGAAATAGTAGTATCCGAAAGCCGTGCCGGCGATTACTATTAGTATGATCGCATGTGATGAAATCGTACCTCCTTTCGGCACGGTTTGCTTCATAAATAGCCCTTTTCCGTTAATAGTAGTATTTTACTTTTTAAACTTTTGTAAACAAAATTCGTTTACCTTAATCTGGAAAACTGCCGTGAAAAAATGATTCTTAGTGAAAAAACCTAAAACTTAACTCGCGTGGAAGCTTAAGAGAACCGGTGAAGAAAAAGAGCAGGACAGATACTCTACATAAATCTTACAACTTCGACGGTCTTTTCGTCAAAATGTTAGTGCGTGAAACTAGTGAGGGAGTTCACGTTTAAGTGGGGCTGTACGGAGCGTCTTCGGACCATTCACGTAAATATTTTTTAAATACTTTAGGAAACTGTGAGATTATATCAAAGATTTTTGTCGCGGTAGATGGACTTGCGAATTTCCCGGCCACTCGATTAGCCTTAGCGGCAATGATTGCCGCTTGGAGGGGCTCATAACCGGCAGACAAAAACGACGAAACTAAACCTGTTATAGTATCGCCCGTTCCACCGATCGCTTCAAGTTCTGGGATGTTTGGCTCATCTATCGTTGCAATAACTTGGCCTTCTTTTGCGACGTGATCAACTGGGTTTTTGACCAGCAATACCTTTGGCGCATTTCCATACTTATACGCTTGTTTAACCAATTTTGGAATTTCTGTTGTGTCAACTTCAAAGATGTAGTGTTGAACGTAAGCCGGATGGGTTGCATCAGGATCAGCTAAAAAAGCCATTTCACCTGCGTCGGGCGTTAGGATATCAAATCTTGGAGCGAAACCAGTAGCTTTTACTGCATACATTGAACCGGCATCCGCGATCAAAATTGGTTTTTTATTGCATTTTTCAATCGATTTCATCACTTCGCGCATCAAAGTTAGGATTGGCAGAAGATAATGTAAAGAGAGAATGTTTGGAGAAATTTCAGGTAACTTCTCAATCAAGTATTTATAAATTGCTCTGCTACCAGAACCTTCCCCAAGGTCGCTAGCCGTAATCCAGTACGGCCCCTCGATTCCTAGATAGTTACAAGTTACGACAGCCGTACTTACCATGGCTGCCGTACCCATTGTGCAAGGAATCCGAGCATCTTCGAGGATCAGGAATCCATTCTGAAGTTTCGGTCTACCAGCAATCAATGGCAGTTCTTTAATCGGAACCGTGCCTGCGACAGCTAGCATCTTGTCTCCCCGTAGATTTTCAGGGCTTCCTCAAAAGCCCTATCCGTTAAATAGGCACAAAGTGTACGGCCAATCTCATTGGGTCGGGGGGCTTCAGTGATTTTTTTGTTAACCAATTCTACATAGAGGTGGGGTATATCCGGACAGCCGCCGCCGGAAATATTTCGAATTATGCCTGTTCGTTTTTCAATAGCGATTTTCATCTGCCCTGCTCTCACCATGATGGAATCGCCAAAGTCTGTCGTCTTAACAAGTTCCAATGGCTCAATTCCGGGCGCATCCACTGAAACGACATCCATATATTTGATTTTGTTGTCTCTAAGGACCCGTTCAACCCCTAGGCGCTCAACTATGTCAAATTCAACCGCTAAATCACACCCTTTACGAAACTCATGAGGGGGCACAACGGCTTTTGCTATATAACCCACTTTTTTGAGTGCCTTTTCAGCTTTAAACGCCTCGCGTACCTCATAGAAAGCAACTAAACCTAAGCCCTTCTTGGACTTCATTCTTGGCATCTTTTCTTCTACGTCTTACTACCTCTTTAATCTTACTTTTGCTGCAATCTGGCTTTAATTTCGACTAACCTAGCAAAGCATGGATAATTGCGTAAGTAATTGGAACACCGAGCCAAAACCCAATTACGTAGACGACTGAACTTTTGTTTCCCTCACAAGCCATGATGTGGTGTCTTAATGGACAGCCGCCAGACAGCGTTGAAAAGAACCCAACTCCAAAACCACCGATAATCACGGCCAGAAGAGCTGGCGCCAGATCCTTAGCTTTGGCACCTAAAATTGTTCCTGGGATGGCAGATACTCCCTTATAGAAAGCCCATGGAAATGTTTCGGCTGCGAATATCGCTCCAGTTAATGATAAAATTACGTAACCAATAACAGCCCCTATGAAGAATGCGATTACGCCTTTAAGCAAGTGAGTGTCTCTAAATAAGTAGAGATCCCTATACGCTCCAACAAAGCACTGTCCGGATCGTTGAGCTACGATACCAGCAATAAGTCCAACGATAAAAGTAGCAAGAGCAAACGCGTACACATACAAAGTTTTAGCCTCCAGCCCTTTTCAACACGAATTCAGATGCAACAATCGCTCCAATCGCTACTGAGAGAATCCCAATGAATCCCATGACATCAAAATAGGCTGCCCTTAGTACTATTCGAATTGGACAAGATCCAAGTATTGCGGCGAAAAACACAACTAAGATTCCACAGATGAAAGTCAAAGCAGGATTAATCGTCTTCCTCCAAGAAGCTTCCTTCGCTATGATTGCTGCCAAAGCTGCGCCGACGATTATTCCAAAAACCGTCAAAACTGGAACGATGACTGAAATCGGAGCTGGCGTCATCCATGGTATTAATCCCTTGAGGAACCAATTCACGAAATCTCTCACATGGCAGAACATGCAAAAGCCATAGGCAACCGGGCCGATTTTATAAGCTGGAACTCCTTCAACCGTTCGTGGCAAAGCATAATATACAGCTTGAGCCAAAGCTGCTGAAAGTCCGATAATGAAACCAGAATGCCAAGCTTTTAGTTTCGGAATTTTGCTGCGCATATTATTCTCCTCCTTTTATGCAGATTTATTCTAAGATTTTTTAAGCTTTATGTGCGCGCGTTTGTCAGGTCATGCGGGAATAATGGCTAAACGAAGCTCCGTAGATATCGAAATACATACATTACCAGTCATTGAAGGAGCTACTCAACTCTCGAAAATATTTGGGTTTGGTCTAGAACAAGGAGAATCCGCTGAAACTTCAGGAGGCTTACTTATTTCGGTTGCTAAGGAAAAGAGGCGGTCCTTAGTTAAATCGCTGACTCAAAAAGGTATTCCAGCGTATGAAATCGGCGAAACCAAATATGGAACTGGCAGAGTTTACTTGAAGAAAGACTATGAAACAATTAATATCAGGGAATAAGACACGCCAGAATCAAGAATCTTAAGCCTTTACATATGCACAGGCGGTGTGAGGCCAATACCGCATATTCCCTCGAATTTCATCTTTCCCAGGCTTTAGCTTCGTTGCTTAGCTGTAGCCACCGACATAGACCAATCTCAGCGTTACCGAAACAAAGCCGAAATCCCTAATTCAGTACGAGTTTTCATTATTTCGAGCTACCTTGAATTAGAACTTTCGGTCAGCGCTGACTATCCCATAAGTCTCCAGCGACGAACGCGGCAAGTATTTGATGGCGAGCCTATCGCACGAAGCGCTGAGAACGTTACCCTCATTGATGAAGGGGCAACACGCAACCCTTAAGTTTACACAGCAATTACCCAAACAGTAGGAGTATCAATGGATGGAGCTTGTACCGTTTCAAGAGTTATACGAAACTTTTCAGCTAAGGGAAAAGGAGATAATAACGCTAGTTGGCGCTGGCGGGAAGACCACCGTGATGTACGCATTGGCCAAAGAATTGGCACGCATGGGAAAAAATGTAATCACCACCACGACTACACAGATCATGTTGCCATCTGAAGAGGACACAGAGCTCCTAATAACCGATTTAGACGGGAAGATACCTCCTGACGCCTTCTCCAGGTACAAACACGTTACCTGTGTAGCTCGACCACTTAAACATGGCAAGGCTAAAGGAGTAACACCAGGCACGATAAAAAGATGGCCCTCTACTTTGGATGTGGACTACATCATAGTTGAGGGGGATGGATCGAAGGGCAGGCCACTTAAGGCGCCAGCTGACTATGAACCAGTAATCCCCCTTAACACAACGCTTTACGTACCTATGGTTGGAGGGGATGCGTTAGGCAGGGAGTTGAACAGCGAGAACGTTCATAGGCCACACATCGTTGCCAAACTAGCGAGTGTCAGTATAGGAGATAAGGTCACTACACGAGTGGTGGGAGATGTTATCAAACATTATCTCGAAATGCCACCCAACTCATCCCGATCACTTGTATACATAAACAAGGTTTCCACCCAACATCAAGTTGAACAGGCCATCTCAATAGCCAACGAACTAAAGGGTGTAAACGTGGTGTTTGGTAGCGTGTTTAAGAGAAAGTATTGGCTAGTGAAACAGTAAACATCGAGGACAAAGAGAGAAAATCTAGGCTTTACTCGTTCAAATCGTCTAAAATTACTCTTGGTTGTGGGAGTAGACAGTTGACATGAGAATAGCTTTTGCGCGCGTTATGGATTTTGCGTGCGCGCGCTATTAAAATCCAGCGCGGTTAGACAAACGTAGCGATTAGACTACTACCAGGAAGTTATGCGCGCGCGCTCGCAAAATACTTACGTTCGATGCTCGAACAATAACAAAATATGAAAAGGAGGATCGCAAAGGTACATAATAAAGAGAGGAAAAGAGGCTTCAATAAAGCAACAAATTTTAAATTTTCTGGCACATCAGATAGAGATGGTTCGTGATTATTTTGATCTCCGCTGTTTTGTTGGCTGCAGGCAAATCAACGAGAATGCCCCCCTGCAAACAGCTTTCGGAAATTCATGGACTAACCATGATCGAGCACGTACTTAGGAGCATTCAAGAGTCAAAGGTTGATGAAATCATAGTTGTTCTAGGCTTCATGGCTGACGAGATCTTGAAAAGAGTGCCTATGAAAGGGGTGAGAATCGTATTAAACCCAAGGTATGAGGAGGGCCAAAGCACCTCATTGAAGGCTGGTCTAAAGGCTGTAAACAAAAAAGCGGAGGCTGTGATTTTCTTCCTATGCGATCAGCCATTTGTAGAGGCCTCCGTCATTAACAAAATCATCAGCCAATATGAGAAGAACCGTGCACCAACTCTGGTTCCAACTTACAAGGGCAAGAGGGGAAACCCTGTTTTGGTCGATAGATCCTTGTTCGACGAAATTATGAGCATCTCTGGGGATACAGGAGCAAAGCCGGTCATAATGAGGCATGATAGAGCGGTAAGAGAGGTAGAGGTTGACTCCCCAAGCGTATTGCTTGATATCGACACGATGGAGGATCTAGAAGAATTCAAGAAAAGGTGGTATGGATGAGCAATATTCTACGGGTAATTAAAGACTTACTGGACAGCGGGGAGAGGTTTGCAGTGGCCTCCGTTATCAGGGCCGAAGGTTCCACGCCGAGGACGGTTGGTGCCAAGATGATCATTAAGGAAGACGGAAGCATCTTCGATACAATTGGAGGAGGAAAGGTCGAGGCATTAGTGATATCAGATGCACTAAGAACGCTTAGAGAGGGAAAACCACGTGTTAAAAGATACGTATTGGAGAAAGAGCATCCTGAAAGCATTGGCATGGTCTGCGGGGGCTACATGGACGTGTTCATTGAGCCAATGGAACCGAAGCCTACACTCCTCATATTTGGCGCCGGACACATCTCGTTACCACTAGCGAAGCTAGGAAATGTGGCGGGGTTTAGTGTCACCGTTGTTGATGACAGAGAGGAATTCGCGAACAAAGACAGGTTCCCAGAGGCTGAAAGGGTGATTTGTGACAGCTTCGAATCCGCAGTGTCCAGTATCAGAATTACTCCGTCAACCTACATCACCATAGTTACTAGAGGACACCGATTTGACACCTTTGTTCTAAAACAAGTAATCAATTCAAAGGCTGCCTACATCGGAATGATAGGAAGTAAGACAAAAGTGGAAACGGCTTTTCAGGAGTTAAAGAAAAGCGGCATCCCCGAAGGTAGGATAAAGCAGGTCTACGCTCCCATCGGCCTCGACATAGGCGCAGAGACGCCGGAAGAGATCGCAATCAGCATCCTATCGGAGATCGTGAAAACACGACGAGGAGGCTCCGGAGAATCGTTGGCGCTGAAAAGGTAAGTGAGGATTGCCATGAAAGGAAAACTGGTCCTAATAAGAGGAGGCGGGGATGTTGGGTCTGGTGTTGCTCATAGATTGTTTAGCTATGGTATGCGTGTTGTTATCACCGAATTAGATAAGCCAAATGTAATTAGAAGAATGGTCTCATTTGCTCAGGCAATTTATCAAGGTGAAATAGAAGTTTTGGAGGTAACCGCAAAAAAAGTTAACGATTGTAGAGAAGCGTTAGAGGTGTTAGAGGAGGAAAAGATTCCGGTTCTAGTTGATCCAGAGGGAGATGCCGTAAGGGAATTAAGGCCAGACATATTAATTGATGCAAGAATGGCTAAGAGGAACTTAGGCACAAAAATCACAGATGCCCCCATTGTTATCGGTCTCGGGCCGGGTTTCACAGCCGGCAAGGACGTACACGCGGTCATAGAGACAAACCGTGGTCCCAAGTTAGGGAAAGTAATTCACAGAGGGGAGGCAGAAAAGAATACAGGGATACCTGTACGGATTATGGGATACACCCTTGAAAGGGTGTTAAAGGCACCGGCGGATGGAACATTTAGGTCTGACAGAAAAATAGGTGATCATGTAGAGAAGGGTGAAATAGTGGCTTATGTCGATCAACATCCGATAACAAGTAAGATATCAGGCGTACTAGGAGGTCTGCTTTACAGTGGTCTTGAAGTTGAACGTGGGCAAAAGGTTGGTGAAATCGATCCCAGAGATGTACCTGAATATTGCTTCATGCTCTATGACAAATCGATAGCGACAGGCGAAGGAGTCTTGGAGGCACTATCGACCCTGGAAAGAGGGGCTCTTAAGAAGCAATGATGGCGGTCCAAAAAACTCGTTATGAGTCTTTTGATGCGCGCGCGGTGAGTTATAAAAGGATCTATAGTCGTAGTTTTTAACATAGATAAGCTTCCGGTGTAGGAATAAACACGGTGTATTGTGGAGAATCACGAAACGTTTTTAAAATCTGGTGCGAAAAATTGCGTGGTTGGTATGTCTAGGACAGTTCTCCTCGCCTTCGCACTAATATTTTCGTTGTTTGGAGCACTGGTCTTGGCCCAACCTGCTTGCCCTACATGCCATGGCACCGGACATATGAGTAATATTCCTGGTCTAGAGAAACTTCAGCTAATCGGCTTCGACACCACGGTAAAATACGAATTTGTCGGATGCGATTTGTGGGTCGTATACGACATAACGGTCAATGCGATGATGGCGAATGACAGCCCTATTCCGGTGGAGGGGCCTCTGTTAGTTTCTATTCGAGACAATGAAACTGGCACGATGTACTGCGAGAAGGTAACATTCTTCGAGGTTCCTGCGAACGCAGCAAGCCACACCGTGTTAGGTAAGGTGGATTTTAGTATATACTTGGAGGGTCTGCCCGGGATACCTGTTTTGGACATTGATGTTAGTTTGCCTAAGGGTGAGAAGATCGTTTGTCCAAGTTGCGGCGGGGGATGTAATCTTCCCTTACTTATATGGCTTCTCGTCTACCTCGGTTTGCTGGGATAAGTAAGCCCTCTGAGTATGCGAGTCTGCGTGCGCTGGGGCATTAACATGGACATAAAATCCTTTATAGAGAGCTTGCATAATTAGCCGATGGAGAGTTCAGAATGGAACCGGCGACTAGGGTGGAAAACGGGTTAGTAGCCGGCTTTTTTGCAGGTTCTTTCGCATTTGCAATTTATTCTCAACAATCTATCCTGGTAGGCTTGTTCGTCGGATTCATGATAGGCATTTTAACCCTCGCCATCTTTGTAACAAAAAAGATGGATTTGATTAGGCGCGTTAGCATCATTACCCTCTCCATCATCGTATGGACTGGATTTTTCTCCATTGCAGCAGATCGTGGGCTTGAATTTTTTATGTTTTGGGCCAGATCTCACAGAAGAATTCCTTTGATCCCAGCTGCTGGCCCAACTTCCAAAGGAGTAACGCTCTATCCATGTTTGTTCCTGGTGAACCAGATCCTTTTCGGGATGGCTGACATCCAAAGCGTTGGGTTCCGTGTCATCTGGCCGCCAACTGTTGGAATCTTCTGGGTGAGTATTGGGCTATATCTCTTCACTGCCCTCCTGTTTGGAAGGGGTTGGTGTGGATGGATGTGCATCTTCGGCGGTGTAGTTGAAGCATTTTCAGGTGGCAAAAAGAAACGATGGACTCTCTCCAAGTTTAGGAAGAAGTTTACTTCTGAGGACAAAACTCTTCTCACTGGACTAAGAGAAGAAGTCAGAGACATCAGATATGGGGCTCTGATAGGAATCTTACTGGTGTCATTTATGTTAACCTGGAACGTGTTCTGTGTCCTTTGTTGGGCATCTTGGTCTTTGAGCACACTTCACTTGTTAGCGATCTTTGGGATAATTCTGATCTTCGCCGTCATCTTGCCCTTTATGACCAAAAAGAGAATTTTTTGCCTCCTCCTATGCCCGGTCGGAGCTGTTGTTGGGCTTCTGGACAGAATATGTCCCTTCAGCGTGAAGATTGATAGAGATAAATGTAACCTTTGCTATGACTGTGTACCCATATGCCCGATGTATGCCATGGCGCCACATAACATAGAAAGAGGAAAGCCGAATTTGGACTGTATCAAGTGCGGCAAGTGCATGGAAGTGTGCCCTAAAGATGCGATAGGCATGTACCTTCGAGGGACTTCAATAAATGCTGAAGCCTTTTTCGTGCCACTAGCGATGGCTGCCACAGTGATATTCTACATATGGTTTATAATGGCGATTTTCCAGGTGGCGCCTCCATGGCTCGGCCTCTAGTTGGAGGATAAGAATTGTATATCGTCATACTGGCTGGGCTAACGCTTGGGCTGGGTGTGGGAGTGTCCTGCATGGTCTTATGTGTGCCTGTTCTAGCCCCGCATATCGCCGCTGATCACCCAGTGGCGAAGGGGGGTTTGTACGCTTCACTACTCTTTTGCTTTGGTAGGCTTGCTTCCTACTCCACTCTCGGCGTGTTATCCAAGCTCTTCGGAGAGATTGTTCCTTATGGGCAGGCAGTTACTGCGCCCGTAGTCCTCACGCTCGGGTGCTTGTTAGCATTGTATGGGCTCTCTATCTCGTTCGGTTTTCGTTCGAGCATCGGTCCAAAAATATGCAAGTTTTTCAGAAGGGGGCGATCAACGTTTCTCCTTGGGCTTCTCGCAGGCTTGTCACCTTGCTTGCCTCTATTAGCGGCAGTGATATATAGTGCAACGCTTGCGAACATGGTTGAAAGTGTTTTGTTTATGATGTCATTCTGGTCTGGCTCATCGATGTACACGCTTTTATTAGGCACCGTAGTTGGAGCGGTTGCTGGCATCTGTTCCAAGCGCATGAACGTAGAAAGAATCAGAAGGATAAGCGGTGTTGCCATGATGGTTGTGGGGCTTGTATTCATAATCGAGGGAACTACCTTCATAGCTGGGCCATAAGTATTTTCAGATTTTGTCCAAATAGGAGCTTATTTTAAAATCCGTCACTAAGCAAGACAACTCAGTCTCTTCCCGATCGCTTTAACGTTTTTGTGCGAGTAATGGAGATAACCTTCTTCCCTCCGGTTCCTCCTCTAAGTCTGTGCAGCTCTAACAGCCCAAGCCGGATCCTATCAATCAAGGAGATTTCTACCCTATGATCGTGTGCAACATCGTGATGAGTACTCCGAGTATTAATTGGAAATAGGCTATGCCCGCAAAAAACCCTGCCAGGTAAGCGATAGCGATTTTTCTCCCCTCTGAGACCATAACGAATTGTCTGAAAGGACAACCATCGGCTAAAACTGAGAAAAACCCAAGGCCCAATCCCCCCATTGCAACTATAACCACCGAGAACACCGAACCTATATCCCAAAATAGAGGATAATCAGGCATCGCGAAGCCGCCGATCGAACCAAAAATGAGGAAGCTACCGAAGGATCCGACAAACAATCCGATAACCGCCTTGACAAGCCAGGTATCTCTAAACATGTAAAAGTCTCTCATTCCACTAACCAGGCACATTCCGCACCTCTGCCCAAGGTAGCCGATCACGATGCCGCCCATCAAGGTTACGATAGCAGGGATAGCAACCGTCATCTTCTCACCTTCCATTTAGCATACTCACAGGCAAGCACCACTCCAACCACGATGAAAAGAAGAGCAACAAGCATTTCCATACTACCATAGGCCACGGTGGCTGTAACTTTGATAGGGCAGTAGCCCAGCATCATACCGAAATTTGCCACCAGAAACCCTAGTACGGCTGCTCCGAGGGGGTCTCTAGCGCGTCTACTAGATTTGAAGTCTTTGTGTTGAAACGCTGCGATCGACCCGCCAACCAGGACCCCGATGGCAGTTAAGAGGGGGAACACTCTTGAAATCGGATGAATAAAGAAGTTTGTTCCAAGGGCGTAATTGGCAACCCAGCTGAAGAGGTCGTTTGGATGCCCTATCATACACACAGTGAAGACTTCGGGAGGAAAAATCCTGAGGACGGCTTGCCCTATAGCTATCCAAAGCCCGATTACGAAACCAGTAATCAGGGGTGACACTTTAACCATCTAAAACATCGCCTCCTTGCCATGACTTATTATGTTTAAACACCCTTTGATGACGTTTGATCTTTCACCACTTTCCAGGCTTCAGGGATATACGGAATGATCTCTGATATCTTGGTTGCGGGGGTAGGCTTGGCGAGTAAGCCTGCAACTCTGTTTATCTTGGCTGCGTATATAGCCGCGTCAACCAGGTCGTGACCAGCATAGGCCAACGCTGAGACGATGCCGGTAATTGTGTCTCCGGTTCCTCCAATCGCTTCTAAAGCCGGGACGTTTGGCTCGCGTATCGTTTCGATAATCTCTCCGTCCTTAGCTACAAAATCGACCGGGCCCTTCACCAAAAGAACACTAGGGGAATTGTTGTGTTCATAAGCCTGTTTTATCAGTCTCGGGACGTCTGTGGTATCGATCTCAAAGAGGAAGTGGCTCACGTAGGCGGGATGCGCGGCATCTGGGTCGCCGAGAAAGCTGATTTCTCCCGGGTCGGGCGTGAATAAATCGAATGTTTCACAGGCTCCAACCGCTTTAGCTACCAACATGGAGCCAGCATCCGCAATCATTGTAGGCTTGCTCGGCCAGTAATCCAACATCTCCATGAATTCAACGAAGGGTGTCCTTACCGGCAGGATGTAGTGCATCGTGAGGACCTTCGGCGATAATGTGAAGGCTTCCTCTGTGAGGAAGGCGTACACTTTTCTGCTTCCATCCCCCCTCCCTAGGTCACCGGCGATCACGACGTATGGAGCCTTTAAACTGAGAGCTTCGCACATTACTGCGGCTGCGGAGACCATGGAAGCCGTACCGAGCAAGATTTGTTCACTGGGCATAGAGTAGTCGTCTATGATGAGTTCGCCTCCTTTGAACTTTGCGAAGCCTTTTTTCATAGGTAACTCTTTGATTGGAGCCGTTCCCACCAACATGAGAACCAACTACTTCCTCCTCCACTTCTTCCTCCATAATTCAAGCGCTCTTTCATATGCCTTCTGAAGTGTATAGGCGCATAGCGAATAACCAATGCTTGACGGCTCAGGGCCATCTTCTAAAGTGTTTCTGACCATTTTAAGAATTAGATATGGAATATCCGGACAGCCCCCACCGGATATGTTCACAATCTCGCCAGTACTCTTATCGTAGGTGATCTTTATGTTTCCACACCTAACCATCACGTATTCGCCATAGTCTACTTCCTTAAACAGCTTAGTCAGCTGAAGGGGTCTAAGGTCAAACTTTTCGATAAAGAGCATGTCAACGAAATCTACACCCTTAACTTTCAGTTCCTCTTCGGCCTTAGCAACCTCGGTGAGATCCACCCCTACCGCCAGGTCGCATCCAGTCCTAACCTGAGGAGGAGGCGCGCCTGTTTTAACACTAAACCCAGCTACTTTAAGCGTATGCTCAGCCCGCATAGCTTCCATAAAAACGTCAAACAAAAACAACGCACTTTCCTTACGTTCTTCCTTCTCAGAGGAACCCATATTCTCCGCACCTTTCGTTTTCAATCAAATTTATCCGCTTCACCTATTTTTAGTTGTCTCATGCGCACATTTGTTTCTTGGTCAGCCACATACCTTGATCTCTTCTTCAGGTAGCTTTTCCTCGCTTCGTTTAATAAGCAATTTGAAATCTCGACCCTCATCCTTCTCTTCCAAGATTTCTTGTCCATGCTTTGTGGCATATCGAAGTATGTTGCTTTTCGAAACACGGTCATTTCCAACCACTTCGAGAACTTCTCCAGCCCCCATCTTCTCCAGTTTCTTCTTTGTTAGCAGGACTGGCATAGGGCAGGGTTTATTGCGGACGTCTAGGATTTCGCCCACATTTATCACAAGCCTACCTCATTATATGCTACTGCTCACTCCTAAACATTTTTTAATATCCTAAACCAGTTTCATACCTTCTGGGGGTGACCATTCTACCACCAAAGACGAAAGTTTCCGAGTTTCCGATTATCACTGTGGTTTCTGTGACAATCTTGTAGTTTAAAACTTCGCCCAGGGTAGTAATTTGCGCCTTCTCACCTTTACGCATGGCATTCGTAACGATACCAACCGGAGTGGCATCCCCTTTATATCTCATCAAGATGTCCACAGCCCTTTTGATCCGCCAGTCTCCTTCCCTGCTCAGCGGGTTATACAATACCACCACAAAATCAGCCTTGGCCGCATACTCCAAACGCTTCTCTACAACCTCCCAAGGAGTTGCTAGGTCGCCTAGGCTAATTGTTGCAAAATCGTGACCCAACGGTGAGCCCAAGAGCGCTGCGGCAGCGTTAGCCGCAGCTACTCCTGGCACGACTTTTACTGCCACGCTCACCCCCTTTTCCTTCAGAAACTGGAAGAAGGTGCTTGCAATCGCGTAAATACCAGGATCGCCAATGCTCACTATCGCCACGGTTTCCCCCTTGAGCGCCTTCTCTGCAGCCACCCCAGATCGCTCAATCGGCGTCATCTCTTCAGAGACGACCTCCTTTCCAGAAATATACTTCCTTATTAGACTCAGACAGCTTTTGTGACCTAGAACGCTCTGCGCGTTTTTTAGGGCGTTCACCGCCTTAGGAGCGATGTACTGCAAGTTTCCTGGACCAATACCCACTAGATATACGACGCCGCTCATCTCACATGACCTACTTTAACAGGTATTAGAGTAGCCTATACTAGAATAATCCTTGTAATCGTCGTTAAAATCTCTTTTCTCATAATAGAGTCATGTCTTTATTAACAGAGGTTCTGTTTTGAAGGACTATGTTGTTAGCTTCATCGTTGATGATTGAAGATCAGAGATATCGATATCTCGCGCGCAAATGGTACAGAGTACAAAATGTTGGGTGGCCTCAACACAGTTCCTCATGATGGCACAGGGGTGGTTTTCCTAGAACTAAGAGGTCAGCCCTTATTTTCCTTCTGACGAGCCAATATAGCAAAGCATGCATGCATGCTAGTCCATCGTGAATTGCATATCTCTTGATGT
>JABAOF010005882.1_pt2 | contig 15851 bp, 13 predicted proteins | sample 7062171 | NCBI WGS metagenome assembly JABAOF01 (sample SAMN14538628, study PRJNA623070) | marine sediment metagenome | biome: marine biome [ENVO:00000428]; feature: marine pelagic biome [ENVO:01000023]; material: deep marine sediment [ENVO:00002113] | place: India: Gulf of Khambhat ...
AAACGAACGCAGCGTATTTTTAGCATCGTACTCGGCTCAATCGCCACAATTTCACTTTTGGTAGGCGGGATAGGAATTATGAACATTATGTTAGCGACCGTCAGCGAGCGAACGCGTGAGATCGGAATCCGTCGCGCCCTCGGCGCCACCAAACGCGACATCATCGTTCAGTTCCTCTCAGAAACACTTATGCTGACTTTCATCGGGGGCGTCCTGGGAATTGTCCTGGGCTCTCTCATACCGTTCTTGGTGACGCATTTCGGCAATATGCCCACGGTTATCACGGGGCTTTCGCTGGTCCTGGCCTTTGGCATTAGCGCCGTAGTCGGCGTGGTCTTTGGCTCGTATCCGGCCTATCGAGCTGCCAACATGGACCCAATTGAATCACTGCGACATGAATAGCCTGGTATTCAGCTGAGCCCGTAAACTCTGAGGTGGTTTTCGGCAGCAGTACCCACCTTAAAAAAGCAACGCCTTTACTCTGCTTGGTTCTCACTGCTGGCATTATTGAGACAAATCCGCGCATTTCTTTTCAACCTTTCAAGACCCAGGCGTTTGATGGGAGAATCATCGAACTGTGAATCGAAGTGTCGCTTCGTCAAATTCAATATCCGGCGCAGGTCAAGTTCGGCCCTTTCATCATAGAATTTGAACTGTTGATTTTTGCATACGGGTGCATGCTGATGCCAGGGACAGGCGAGGATACACTCGTCACAGCCGAAGAGGCGGTCGCCAATTTTTTCAGCCAGCTCTGACGGTATTTGACCTCTGTACTCTATTGTCAAATAGCTAATGCACCTTTTGGCGTTAAATTGGCCGTCCACCCTCAATGCCCCTGTTGGGCAGGCATCGATACATTTATTGCACTTAGCGCATCTGGCTGCGATTATATCCATAGATTCTTCCCCTCCGACTCCGCTCAGGGCTAAAGGCTCTTTTTGCTCAGAACCAAAGCTAATCGGCTTATCGGCTTGTAGTTTTAGAGTCGTTATTACTTCGCCGAGAAATACTTGGCCGCCGAGTTTAGGATTGATTAGCATATGATTTTTCCCAATGAAACCAAGGCCTGCCCGGGCCGCCAACGTCCTTTCAGCCAGTGGGACCGAATCAACACAGATTTTGAATTTGTGCCCTTCCTCAGCGATAGAGCTGACAAAGTCAATTAGTTTGCCCAATAGTTCCCTCATAAATCGATGATAGTCTTCATATTGGGCGTAGTGTGCTACTTTGCCCACCGCCGCAGTCGTGTGGCGAAGGCCGGGTGAACACTTTGGCGGTTTGTAGTTTAGGCCGACACATATTACTGACTTTGCATCCTCCAAAAGCTTAGTGGGATCAGTACGTTTCCGCAGGTTTTTGTGCATGTACTTCATCTGACCTGCAAAACCGGACTTCAGCCAGCCCACCAGCAACTGCGTTTGGTCAGTATCAATGGGTGCGGCTTCCGTTATGCCAACCAGGTCGAAACCTAATTCAATCGCTTTGTGCTTTATATCATCCGTCAAGCTCATCATCGTCGATTATACTAAATTGAACCGCAGATTACACGGACTGCCCGGTCAGTTGAATAGTTGACGAAGACTACATTTCCGGTTATCGTATAGCAGCTTTGAAAGTTGAACGTTAGTTAGTGTCGGTATTGCGCTGTTACGCGGTCCTGCGGCACGAACTAACGACTCGATAGCAGGGAATAATGCAATGTCTGTGGAAACTTGTCAACTCATCAGCTATATCGCGCCGGCAGCGCCTGCTACCCGGCAGCCGGCGACTGGTGACGAGCCGTTTCTTCGTCCGGAAATCGGTTTTACACCGAATTGGTATCGAAGCGCCCTTGGCATCGACTTCGGCCGGCGGTGGCATACTGACCCGGCATACAGGCACCAAATGCTGTTGGCCATGCGTGGCGAATTAAAACGCCGATTTCCAGACACGAAAATCGGCGGCATCGACTGCCCGGATAAGCCCTTGGATCTGTTGACTGGTACCTATGGCTGCAGCAGTGCCGCTGCCATCTACGGAGTTCCAATTGTGTACGCACAGGACAACTGGCCAAACTGCGAACATTCGTATCTAAGCGACGAGCAGGTTGACGACCTCGAACCGCCCGACCTTAATACAAATCCTTTCTTTCAGGAGCTTATGTCGCAGGCCGACTGGATCGCCGCTCACCAGGGCCGGGTCGAAGGATTCATCAACTGGCAGGGTGTGCTCAACAACGCCTACCGACTGCGCGGTGAAAAACTGTTCTACGATATGACCGACTCGCCGAAGCGCTGCCTCCACCTGTTTGATTGCATCTGTACCACGATGACCGAGGCGGCGAAGCTGCTTCACCAGCGGCAGCTGGAAAGCGGCGTGGAGATTGGCTTCTTCACCGTTAGCAACTGCCTGGTCAATATGATCTCACCCGAACTGTACCGTGACATCCTTTTGCCTTTCGACCGGCGGATTGCGGAAGCCTTCGGCTGCATCGGCATCCACAATTGTGCCTGGAACGCCGATCCTTACATCGACGACTACGCCACGGTTCCGCACTTAGGTTATATCGATATGGGATTAGATTCGAATCTTGCCCGGGCGAAGGAAGAAATCACCCATGCACGACGCGCACTGATGTACCCGCCCACAGACCTTGCTAACAAATCGCAGGATGCTATTCGAGCAGACCTGGAAAGGGTCGCGCGCGACTATGGGCCGTGCGATGTTGTTGTCGCGGACATTGAGGCTGGCACGCCGGATGAACGGGTCCTGGCGTTTCTTGAGTTATGCGGCCGGATTAATCACAGAATGGAGAATTGACAAATATGGAACTGAACTCGAATGTATTACCAAGACCGCTACGCGGCATTATTCCGCCGATGGTTACGCCGCTTCTGGACCGCGATACCCTCGATACCGCCGGCCTGAAGCGGTTGATCGAGCACATTCTTGCTGGCGGTGTGCATGGCTTGTTTATCCTCGGGACAACCGGTGAGGCGCCGAGTCTCAGTTACCGCCTGCGACGTGAACTCATTGAGCGCGTCTGCGGCCAGGTCAAGGGCCGGGTACCGATATTAGTCGGAATCACCGACACATGCTTTGTGGAGTCGGTAAACATTGCGTGCAAAGCAAGAGATGCCGGCGCACAGGCTGTCGTGCTGGCACCGCCGTATTACTTCCCTGCCGGCCAAGCTGAACTGCTCGAGTACCTCAAGCATCTAACGCCAGAGCTGCCGCTTCCCTTGTTTCTGTACAATATGCCAAGCTACACTAAGCTTGTTTTTGAGCCCCAGACCGCGCGGGCTGCGGCTGACATCGTCGGCATCGTGGGCCTAAAGGACAGCTCCGGCAACATGGGCTATTTTCACCAGCTTCAGTCCCTGCTTAAGGACTACTCGGACTTTTCACTTCTTATGGGCCCAGAGGAACTGCTGGCTGAGGCAATTTTGTTGGGCGGGCACGGCGGTGTCTGTGGAGGCGCCAACCTTGTTCCGAAGCTCTATGTCGACCTTTACAACGCAGCGTGCTCAAGGGACCTGCAGAAAACCGAGTCCTTGCACAAAAAGGTGATGCAGATCAGTACCACAATTTATAGTGTGGGACGGTATGAATCGAGTTTCTTAAAGGGGTTAAAGTGCGCGCTCTCCTGTGTGGGCATTTGCAATGACTTTCTGGCTGAACCTTTTCACCGTTTTCGTCGCGCAGAGCGCAAGATAATTCAGCGGTACGTAAAAGAGCTGGGAATTGTGCGGAAAGGACAGACGACAGAAAACAGATAATCTGACTTTTGAGATCTGGCAAAAGATTATGCAGGCAAGCCTCAACTCAATTGATATCGGCATTTTGGTTCTTTATTGCTGCGTGCTGATTGCGATGGGAGTGTACTACAAACGCAAGTGTCGTACGGCAGAACAATTCATGGTTGCCGACCGTTCTATTCCCGCCTGGGCGGCTGGACTGGCCGTGATGAGCGCCTATACCAGCAGTATTTCATATATTGCCACACCCGGCAAGGCCTTCGATAGTAACTGGCATCCTATCATTTTCTCGCTTTGTATCCCGCCTGTAGCCTGGCTGGTTTGTAGGTACGCCGTGCCCTACTATCGAAAGATGCGCCTGATCTCCGTTTACAGCTTTCTGGAGGCCAGACTCGGCTCCTGGGGACGAGTATATGCGGCACTGGCGTTTGTCATGTATATGATCGGGCGCGTTGCAGTAATTCTTTACTTAGCCAGCCTGTTGTTAAGCACGTTTGTTCCGTGGAACATCGCTGTTGTCATCATAATCATCGGCCTTGTTACCATTATTTATACACTGCTCGGTGGAATGGAGGCCGTGATTTGGACCGACGTTATGCAATCAGTGATTATGATTGCCGGCATCGTCTTTTGCGCAGTCAGTTTGTCTTTTCATGTTTTCTCGGGGCCGCAGCCCTTAATACAAACGGCTATAGACAACAGTAAGTTCAGCTTGGGCAGCTTGAAATTCACCCTGACTTCTCAAAAGCACCTGTTCGACCGAACGATATGGGTTATGATCATCTACGGAGTCACGGAAAATCTGCGCAGTCTGCTGGCTGACCAGAACTACGTGCAGAAATACTGCTCTNNAATCTGGATTGCGATGCTGATATACATTCCCCTTACTGCGGTTTTTCTTTATATTGGGACAACGCTCTTTGCCTTCTACTCCCAAGGCAGTGAATTAGCGGAGGCGGGGATAACCAAGGGTGATGAGGTTTTTCCGCATTTTATCGCCACCCAGCTTCCCATGGGCTTGAAAGGATTGATCATCGCCGCGATTATAGCCGCTGCGATGAGTACGGTGGATTCGGCCTTGAATTGCTCGGCGACGGTCTTGCTGCTGGATTTCCATAAACGGTATTTCAATCCGAATATTGGCGAACGGGCCAGCGTGGTATTTCTGCGTTTGGCAACGGTGGTATGGGGGCTGCTTGGGACCGGTGCCGCCCTTTTGATGATTCGGGCAAAGAGTATCTTGGATATTTGGTGGCAGATCTCGGGAATCTTTGGTGGTGCACTTTTAGGCTTGTTTATTCTTTCTTTCCTGCGAGTTCGCCTTCGTCTATGGCAGGGTCTTGCGTCGATCGCCGTAAGTATCGTCGTTATCAGTTGGGGGACTTTTGCGCGCAATTTAGCCAGCTCATGGCACTGGGCACAGTGCAACCTCGACCCGATAATCGTAGGTGCCGTAGGAACAGCGGCTCTGTGTGTGGTTGCTTATCTTTTCTCGTTAATGAATCGAAACCGTTGGTCACCAGCCGACTCGATCAAACCCGACGCCGCCGGACCTCCATAAAACTAAAAACCTAAAACTCAGAAATCAAAACTCGTCTCCCGCCCTATCCACGGACATGTATCCTCCTGAGGACAGCCTTTACAGCCATGCTTGACCGAGAGCATAGGCAGGACTATAAACGCATCGATGACAAATGCAAAAAGCAGTACCAATACCGGCCAAGAGAAGCTGTAAACGACAAGAGCTGCTCCGGTAAACACCGGTATCAGCCACAAAGGCACAATTACCGGTATATGTTTCTTGAACTTTTCATTGAAGCGATCGGCTGCTTTTCTTTCTCGAAGCTTCGCGGCTATGCGGCCATATCCACAAGGACAAGCTCGCGTGTCCCAATACCTGCAATATGGACAAACGAAAATCATAATCCATGATGCCCCGGCGATACCATAAGTCATATACGCCCCGCCCCCTATCAGCCCCCATAACGACCCTCTGAGGCTCACAACGAAAACAGCAGTCCCCAGCACTATCATAACCAAATATGGAAGGTTATTGATAAATGTCTGAGCGTGCGAATATTGACGGTCTCGGCCGTCGACAAATGTCTGTCTTCTATCTTCTATAGTCTGCCTCCTGACTTTTATCTCCTGACTTATGCCTTGATATCATAAACCATCAAAGCATCGCCGTGGCGGATATAGAGTCGGCCGTCACAAACTACAGGATGCGCCCAATGTTTGCCGGTTCCCTTTGAAACTTCAAAAGAGCTGACGATATCAAAGCCTTTGGGTGATGCTTTTACCAGAGCTACTGTCCCTTCTTTTTCTTCATAGCAGTACAACATGCCGTCGGCATAGGTAATCGAGCCCTTACATATCCATTCCTCTTCGTACATTACTTTTCCACTGTCCCAGTCAAGGCAGACCCAGTTGCCGTCTCTGTTGCTCTTCCAGTTCGCTCCGTAGATATAGCCGTCCACGATGACGACGCCGCCGTGATGGCAGTCGAGGGTCGTATCCACCCATTTCCTTGACACCTTACTGCCGTCCAGCGAAAGCTCCAGCATCGCCCCGCCATCATCATAGCCGCTCGTAGCGTATATGCAGCCGTTGTAATAGACCGGAGTAACAGGATTGATATTCTTAGGCTTCTCTTGATATTCCTCAAATTTGTCCACCCACAATACTTTTCCCGTATCGGCGTCCACTCCAACAACAGAGTTTTCGGTTATGTTCACAACCAGATGATTGCCGCCCCTCTCAACCAGGATGAGCGAAGAATAACAGGATTTTTCGCTTAATCCCTTGCTGGTCCAGACGGTTTCTCCGGTCATCTTGTCCAATGCAACGATGGTGGCGTCCTTTCCGCCAGGTGTGCATATGAGATTGTTTCTATCGACCAGAACCGATTCGGAAATGCCCCACCTGATATTCTTACCATCGAACCTTTTCAAAGTGTCCACCGCCCATTTTTCTTCGCCGGTCTTTGCATCGAAGCATACGACTCTGCCATGCCCGCTCATAACATAAACACGGTCTTGGTCAACCGTCGGCGTGGTTCGCACGCCCGGGCTCGAACCTCGCCACTCCGCACCATACGATTTCTTCCACTTTAGGTTCCCCTGCAGGTCATAGGCAAAAAGGATTCCCTCTCTACCTACCATGCCCGTAGTGTACAGAAGACCATCTGCGACCGAAACCGTTGAAAAGCCCGTTCCCAGCCCATCGATGGACCACAAGAGTTTTGGTCCGCCTTCGGGCCACTTTTTCAAAAGCCCGGTTTCCGAAGACTTGCCGTCACGATTCGGCCCACGCCATTGCGGCCAATCAGCCGCCTCAGCTGTACTGTAAAAGCTAAGTCCAATCAAACATAGTGCAAGACCAAAAACCGTCATAAATAGACATTCTCTAACTCTTCTTAACATATTCATAAACCCTTCCAAAAAAACTATAAATTTTCCGATGGATATAAATTATATGCGGATGATTGAAAGTATATTTTGAATCAACTGGACTAATCTATTCTCCACCTTAGCTGCCGACATCGACACAGACCAACTGCCCATCAGCGTTGCGGGCATAGATTCTGCCGTTCGCCAGGACAGGAACGGTCCAGCACCGGCCTTTCAATATCTGCGATGAGGCCAGCTCCTCGAATTTCTCAGGCGAAGCTTCGGCGATTACCAGCTTGCCCCTTTCACTAAGGATAATCAGCTTACCATCGGCAATCATAAGGCTTCCTTTGCCGAGCCTTGCCTGTGACCACTTTATCTGCCCAGTCTGGAAATCCAGACATCTCAATGTTCCTTCGTCAAACCCATAAATAAATCCCTGCCACAGCACTGAGCTGTTGAAATGGTTCCGCATGTTCCTATTTTGCCAAATCTTGGATAGATTATCCGGTCCGATTCTAAAAAGACCACAGCCTTTATTATATCCGGAAGAAACGAACACTGTATAACCTGAAATGATAGGGTCTGCGATATTAGCATCCCAGCTTGTCTTCCAAGGATATTGCCAGACTATTTTTCCCGTTGTCGCAACTAATCCAACAATTTCCCTGGATGCGAAAAGTGCCACACATTTTTGGCCGCCCACGGAGTAAGGCACAGCAGTAGCGTAACCAGGGGGACCATTCCCATTTTTCCATATCAGACTACCGTCAGTTTTATTAAGAGCCAGACCCTGGGTACCTGCATTAAGAATAACCATGTTGTCGATTACAAGCGGCGAGCTGGCAAAGTACCACGTTGGGTGTTTCAAGCCCAATTCCTTGTTCAGTTTCTTATGCCAGATTACTTCGCCTGTCACTGCCTTGAAACGAATAGCGTCACCATCCTTGCTGAACGTGTAAACCGCATCACCGTCTACCGTCGGTGTCGCGGACGGGCCGCCTTCATGTTCCTCTTTATATAAAGGACACGCGTAGGATTTCTTCCATATTTCTTTGCCTGTTTCAGCGTCCAGACAATAAAGTATGTCCCTATCGTTGATGTTGCCCAATGCATAGACTCGACCATTACTTACAGCCATCGAAGCAAACCCGGTTCCTATCGACTTTTTCCATGACACTTTCGGTCCGCCCTTTGGCCAGGTTGCATTCCAGCCGGTCTCGCTGGAGACGCCGTTGTAATTTGGTCCCCGCCAGTTGGGCCAATCCGCAGCCTCGGCAGTACCGTAAGAGCCTGCTCCAATTGCACTTATGCCAAGTCCGAAAGCCAGCGCCACAACGTAACCTTTAATTACTTTTGGTAATTCCATAACATTTGTCCCAAAAAACAATAAATTTCGACAAACACTTATACAAAACTTACGTCTGAATGTCAACCTTGTTCATAACACTATGCGTCACCAAAATATCATTGGCCTGAAAAGACTACTCATTCGGAGACTTAGGACTGCCCTTAAGTGCCAGTGCTCCCGTTGGACAAGCTGCTGCGCATTGACTCGCGCAGCGCTTAAGACCTTGAGCCAAAGAACGGTCAAACGGCACCGCCACCCGGACATCAAAGCCCCGGCCTATAAATGTCAGCCCAAGTTTCTCGCCGGCTTCAGCAGCAATCTGTACACAAAGACCACAATCTATACACTTGCCCGGTTCATAAATTACATCCGGGTGTTGAACCTGCTGAACAAACGACCGACGCTCACCCTTATACCGGCCTGGTCTGGCACCATATTCCTGGGCATATTGTCTTAGCTTACAATCTTCAGCCTTTCTGCAATCACAACGCAGGCACCGAGCCGCTTCTTGCCGAGCCTGCTCATCGGTAAAACCGTCCTCCTTTCGTGATGGCGTCATCCGTGCCGCTTTACTGGCGCAGGCCATGAATTCTTCTATTTCGCCGTCCTTGAGTTTGCCAATATGAATGTTAAACGCCTTCGTCGCTCCTGTTACTACCCCGTCGGACAAATACTGACTGATAGACACAGCCGCTTCTTTCCCGTCCGCCACCGCCCGGACCGTAAGCTTTCGGTTGCGAACAGCATCTCCCCCTGCAAAAACGCCTGCCAGATTTGTCTGGTAAGTTTTACCGTCTATTGCGATGCCGTTCGGGCCTGTTTCAAGGCCCATCAAGCCGGCATCGCCTGGTTTTAATCGGCCAACCGCCAAAAATACAGCATCAAAATCTTTGAGCAAATCTTCCATTGACCCCGCTGTCAGTGGTACTCGCCCCTGGCCCTGAAACTTCACACCTAATTTCTCAATCAATGCAATTTCCTTATCAAGTACCTCCCGCGGAAGCTCCTGCTGTGAAACCGCATACTGCAGAGCCCCACCCGGCTTTTCATGGTCATCAAAAACCGTGCAATTAAAGCCATCCTGTCGCAGATAATAGGCGGCAGCCAATCCAGCCGGTCCAGCCCCAATAATAGCTACCCGTTTATTCCCCAGCGGCTTGCAAGCCGGCATATACGGATTTGCAGATTGCAGGTCAACATCAGCGGCGTATCGTTTCAAAAGACAGATTGAGACCGCCTCATCAAAGGCATTGCGCCTGCACGCCCGCTCGCAGGGCTTTGGACAAATCCGCCCCAACACGGCAGGCAGCGCGATATCCTTCTTTACAATAGCAATTGCATCGTGAAGGTCACCGGTGGCAATCTGACGTATCATCAACGGGATATTCATACGGGCAGGACAGGTGGTCTGACACGGCCCGATGCAGTCACCTACATGGTCACTTAAAAGCAGCTCTAAAGCCGCCTTTCTTGCCTGACGGACTTGGTCGCAATTGCTTTCAACACGCATACCGTCTTCTGCCAAAGTTCCGCAGGCCGGCACAAGATTAGCCAGACCATCGACTTTGACAAGACACACCATACAACTCGTTGACGCTTTACACCCCTTCAGAAAGCACATTGTGGGAATTTCAATTCCCAGCTTCTCGGCGGCATCAAGAACTGTAGCCCCATCATCAACTCCAACCTCACGATTATCGATAATCAGCTTGGGCATCGGTTACTGAACCTCAACGGCATCTATCGGACATACACTCTTGCACGTCCCGCAGCGAATACATTTCTCAGCGTCGATTTCATGCTTCTGATAAGGCGTCATTGTAATGGCCTCAGCCGGGCAGTGCTGAGCACACAAAGTACAGCCGATGCAATCATCCGTTATCGAATACGTAATAAGTGCTTTACATTTCCCGGCAGGACAGCGTTTTTCAATATGAGCTTCGTACTCGTCGCGGAAGTACTTGACAGTGGACAGAACCGGATTCGGCGCGGTCTTGCCCAGCCCACAGAGGCTTGACTTTTTGACCATTTGAGCCAAATGCTCCAATTCTTCCACATCGCCTTTTCTGCCCTGCCCCGCACACAACCGTTCGAGGATATCCAGCATGCGCCGCGTGCCTATTCTGCAGAAAGTGCATTTGCCGCAAGACTGATTCTGCGTAAACTCCAGGAAATACCGTGCGATATCAACCATGCAGTCCGATTCATCCAGTGCCACCATTCCGCCGGAGCCCATCATCGCGCCAACATCATTAAGCGCTTCGTAGTCCACGCAAATATCCGCCAGTTCCGCAGGCACACACCCTCCCGATGGTCCACCCACCTGCACCGCCTTCAACTGCAATCCCCCCGCAATTCCTCCACCGACTTCCTCTATAATCTGACGGATCGAAATGCCCATCGACACTTCAATCAGACCGACCCGAGCCACCTTTCCTGCCAGCGCAAAAACCTTTGTCCCCTTGCTGCTGCTTGTTCCAAGCCTCGCAAAGGCTTGGGCACCATTGCGAATAATCCATGGCACGGCCGCGTAGGTCTCCACATTGTTAACAAGCGTCGGTTTGCCCCAAAGCCCGCTTTGGGCCGGATAGGGCGGCCGCAACCGCGGCATACCTCGGCGGCCTTCTATGCTGGCCATAAGCGCGGTCTCCTCACCGCAAACAAACGCACCGGCCCCGGCCGCAATCTTGAGATGTAGCGAAAAGCCGCTTTCCATGATGTTGTTGCCAAGAAACCCGCGCTGCCGACAGTCGTCTATCGCCTGGCTCACTCGCTTGATTGCAAGCGGGTATTCTGCGCGAATGTAAAAATAACCCTCATCCGCCCCCACCGAATATGCGGCTATTGCCATACCTTCGATGATACGGTAGGGATAAGACTCCATCAGCATCCTGTCCATAAAGGCACCCGGGTCGCCCTCGTCACCGTTACAAATTACGTATTTTTTCTTAGAACTACTACCTCGCACGGCAGACCATTTAAGATGTGTTAAAAAACCTGCGCCACCTCTTCCACGAAGACCGCTGCGCTCAACCGCTCCAATGACTTCTTGCGGCCTCAACTCACTTACACACCTTTTTAATGCCTTGAATCCATCATTTCGCATGTATTCGTCAAGCTCAACCGGGTCAATACGCCCGCGGTGCTCGGTAGCGATATGTATTTGTTTGTCTAAAAAATCCGCCACCGACCGGTCACGCACGTCGATTGAGTAACGCTTAACAGGTTCCCAGCTTTCGTCGGTAAGAATATTATCCAGTACGTGCGAAACCGTGTTCGAGATTTTTTTTCTTATTCCCTGGACTCTAAAGTGCCGCAGCACGATAGATTTTGCATCCTCTGGCTGCACCTTAGCGTAAAGAAACCTGTTATCACCGGGCAAGACCACCTCCAGCAGTGGCGTCTGGTAGCACATGCCGACACAGCCGACGCGTTTAACCGATGCACGCACACCCGTCTCATCCAAGGCTTGCCGTAGGGCCTTATGCAGTTTACCGCTGCCTCGCGCGACGCAACAGGAACCCAGACCAATGCGAATCTCTCCGTGGGAGTCGTCTTTCCAGCCTGGACGCTCACGTGTTTTTTGTAGATGACTTGCCTTGGCTTCTTCATATCTGAGGAAATCACTCAAAACTGTTGGAACAGTATTCGGGGTAAGGTGCCCATATGTAACTTCGCCGATCTGTACCGCCGGCGCCAATGTACAGCACCCTAGGCACGCCACCTTTTCCAGCGTAAACATTCCTTCCTTGTCTGTGTCTTGGTCGTCCGCGATGTCCAGGTGCCGGCAAAAAGCTTCATAAACCAAATCAGCCCCCTTGACATGGCACGCTGTTCCCACACAAAGGCGAATTATATGACGACCGGCCGGACGATGCCGAAACTGACTATAGAACGTCGAGACACCGGCAATCGACGCAGCAGTAATGTCCGTCAACTCGCAGGCCCGCTCGAGGGCTTCTTCAGGCAGATAGCCATAGTGGCCCTGCAAAGCCTGCAAAATCTCAAGCACCTTCTTCCGCCCGGTGCCGATTTTATCAACGGCCTGCTCTACAAATGTCAAATCCAGCTCGTCCATTAATCTCAAGAAACAAGACTCAAGAAAGACAGCTTTAGTCTTTAGTCTGTGGTCTATGGTCTGTGGTCTGTCCTATGCAATACAGGTTCTCCAGCCCCCGGATATAGATTCTGCCATCCGCGAAAGCAGGCGATGCACGACATTCCTCGCCCAGCTCACATCTGGTCAGTTCCTTATATTCGGGCCCGGCTTCAACGATAAACATAATTCCCTTTTCGCTCAAAAGGTAAACGAGGTCACCAGCCAGACTCGGTGACGCAAAGAAATACTCTTCCAGCTCTTTCTCCCACAACTTCGTCCCGTCCGCGACCTTATAACACATAAGCAATCCCTCAGTTGTTAAAAGAAATATCAGCTCACCATTACTGACCGGCGAGCAGATATCCGGTGTGCCGTCTTCGATACTCCAGGCAATATGTGTTTTGGTAACGTCACCCCGGCCGTCCGGCCGGAGGGCCACCAGTTTGGTATATGCTTCTATCGCGAATACCAGCCCATTGGCGTAGATTGGTGATGGTGCAATTTCACCGGCCAGGCAATTTACCCGCCAGAGTTCGGCGCCGTTAGCGGGGTTATAAGCTATAACCCAGGGGTCGCCGCAGGTTATTATCTGATGTTGATTGCCAATTTGGGGTACTATGGGCGATGCCCATGAATTTGGGACCGGTCGTTTCGTCTCCCAAACAATCTGGCCTGAAAATGCATTTAAAGCCATCAGCTTAGATTTCTCGTCCTCGGCCATACCCTGGTCATATTGAATCAGGAGCAGGTTTTGATACATCGCAAGCGAAGAGGCATACCCATATGCACTATCAGGTATCCCCAGACTTCGAGCCCAGACCTTTTTCCCGCTAAAGTCAAAGCAGCCGACGTCCCCCGTTACAAAAATGGCATAAACTCGTCGGCCATCCGTCACCATGGTAGGTGCTGCAAAGCCGGTATCCTCCATAACATCAAGCTCTTCGTCACCTTTGGGAGGGGTCGCGACATCGCCGGTCCACAGGAGTCTTCCCGAGAGTGCGTCAAAGCAGTACACCTGGAGTTTGTTTTCGTCGCCGCCGGAAAGAAAAACACGGTCGCCCCAAATAACCGGCGAACTAAAGCCCGAAAGCGGCACCTTAGTCTTCCAGATAATCCCTTCACCTGTCTTACCATCCCAATTAACCGGCACGTTTGTATAGGCGCTTGTCCCGAGTCCGCCTGGACCGCGAAAGCCAGGCCAATTCTTACTGATCTGCTCTGTCGAAGGATAAGAAGCGCTCACCACATCGGCCTCGGTAAAATCAATGCGAGGGCCCGTTATGAGAAACAACACCCCCGCCGCTAATATCGCCAAACCGGCAGTAACCGCCCATCGAGCCCGCATCGATTCGCGGACCTGCTTGTAGGGCTCGTCCCCGCGCAACTGCGGAGACGGCATCTTTTTTCTGAAAGCATCCGCCAGCTTTACGCCAACCAGGAACACCACCACACTGCCAAGAAGCAAATAGCAGCCTTTGCGCGAAAAATCCCGGCTCCGGATTTTGTCCTGCCTGAACTGCAAATCCAGTCGCCGGATTTCGTCCTGTTTGACCTCTAAATCCAGTTGCCGAATCCGCGACAGCAGCTGCTCATTAGGGGCGCCACGAATTTCTGTTTTGAGAGTCTCCAGCTCTTCTGCTCGGTTGGGGTCAGAGACGCTCCGTAAATCCAGTTCGCGAATCCACAACAAGAGCTGCTCATCGTCAGGCTGGTCTTGAATCTCTATCTTCAGATTCTCCAGATCTATTTCCCGCTTCGGTTCTATTATCCTGCTTCGAACGTAATTGAAAACAATAAGTGTAAGTATAATGACAGAGAACAGCCCCCCAACAATGGCCGTTGCCACTGCGCTTTTGTACCATGGATTTGTCGCTTCCATTAGCTTTTACCAATCATTTCTTTTGCTTTCTTGAGCCTGGCGTGTTCCTTCGGGCAATATTCAAAACATCGGCCGCACGCCACGCAGCTCGCCCTGTCAGCCTCGTAATCTTTCCTTTGCCGTCTTACGGACAGACCAATAAGCTTAAGGCCGATCACCAGACCCACAAATCCCCCAAAGAACCAGCCGCCCAGCCCAAACTCCGCCCGGATGTTTGAAGCCTCCTCGTAAAGCTCTTTGACCTCTTTGCCCGTTGCTCTAAATGCTAAACTGGCGTCTGTAGTTCCTTCGACCTTGCCTGTGTCCTCCAAATAAACCCGCTCAGCGAGCCTGACCGTTTCATGCATGCGGGCCGTCACCATCCTGACACTGGACCCCATCCATCCACCCAGGAGCATTAATAAAGGCAACAGAAGAATCAGAAACGCCAGTCTCTTTTGACTTTTGCTATAATCATGTATCGGCCAAGCGGTTGTCGGCTCTTTGATAGCACCAAAAGGACACGAATCTTCACACAGCCTGCACTGAACGCACTCATCGGGAGTAATACTCACCCGCCATTTTGACAGCCGCGACAACTGTCTCAGAATTACACCATAAGGACACACAAACCTGCAATAGGGCCGCCCTATGAACACACCTACCACCAAGAAGCAAGCTCCGAGAATTAAAACGTTTAAGTTGCCGCTCAAACGGAAAAACGAAACGAACGGGTCATACCTGCAAATCACAAAAGCACTGCCGGTGGCAGCAAACAGAACCGCCGCCCCCAAGTAAACATACGCAAACAACCGCAGCCCGCTCTCGGCCCAACGCGGAATCGGCACCGGCCGCAGCAGTACCAAATCCTGCATCGCCCCTAAAGGACATACTGCTGCACAGAAGGTCCTTCCGAAAAACAGGGTAAATACAAGCGGCAGCAGGAAAAACACGCCAACCACAATGGGCACGACATAGTCACGGTCGAATACCGAGAGAACAACATTCTGAATCGCCCCTATCGGACAGACACAGCCCTTTCGCCAAAAGCCGAAATAGAGCAATGAAAACACCATTAGAACAAATATTGCCCGTCGGCTGCGATTTCTCAAAACCAGATATGAAGACAGCGACAGCCCCGCCAAAAGCACCGCCGCGTCAATGTACTCGTAAATATCCTGCCGCGGATGCGGCGTGGTCGGGCTCGGCCGTTCATAATCACTTTCGAATTCAGGTGGTGGAAAGCGTTCAGCGGCTGTTACAACCGCGCATAAGCTCGTCAAGACAGCTACGCCGAATATAATATGACCCAAACGTATCATTAAGCGTGGTCCACCTTCTTGAGCAGGTAAGGCTTGTCGGCAGGGACCCGCTTATGTGCACCCGAAGGACAAGCTACAGCAATCGAGCATTC
>JABAOF010012947.1_pt1 | contig 15838 bp, 12 predicted proteins | sample 7062171 | NCBI WGS metagenome assembly JABAOF01 (sample SAMN14538628, study PRJNA623070) | marine sediment metagenome | biome: marine biome [ENVO:00000428]; feature: marine pelagic biome [ENVO:01000023]; material: deep marine sediment [ENVO:00002113] | place: India: Gulf of Khambhat ...
GTCATCCCTTTTCGGTTGACTATGAAGCGTCTTTCTTCTATCCTTCCAACCACTGAGGCGCAAAATCTCGTAGTATGTGAGGAGCACCATATGAAAACGGCGATGGTGATCCCATCTTACTGGACTCGTGAAGCCGCTCTTGGAACGAGGGAAACTGATGAAGTCTACGATCATCCGACCCCTCTGAACGAAGAGGGGACACTCCGAAGAGCACTCGAAAGCCTTAGTGTCCTCAAGGACAAGGACTTCGATCTGGTGGTCATTGCGGTTGCCAATGCACGAGACGTTGGAGAAAGGGTGGAAGAGAGGGTCTCTAGTCTCATTTCATCCATCGCCTCAGAGGTGCGAATTCGTCTTTTCAGCCACTCTCACCTACGCCGGATTCAGAAAGCTATGCTGAAAATCGGGGGTGAGAACTTCCTCGAACTTCTGAGTCTCCGTGGATATTCAAACGTCCGAAATCTCTGTCTGTTTCTCCCGCATCTGCTCGGCTCTGCTGTAGCGGTGCTCATTGATGACGATGAGGTGTTCGAGGATTCGTCCTTCATGGCCAAGGCGCGCGAGCACATAGGCGAAACGTTAGACGGAGACTCCGTTAATGCTGTGGCTGGATATTATCTTCAGCCTGACGGAGACTGGGTTCTTAAGCGTGAAAGAAGACCGTGGATGGAACACTGGGACCAGCTCGACAGGATGAACGAGGCATTTGAGCAAATAATCGGGCGGGGGCCACGCCTAAAGGAAACTCCCTTCGTGTTCGGTGGGAACATGGTCATTCATGCTGAGGTTTTCAAACACATCCCCTTCGATCCGAATGTCACCCGGGGGGAGGACATTGATTTCCTCATAAATATGAAGATGTTTAGGCATAAGTTCTTCCTCGATAACACCTTGTCTATCAAGCACCTGCCACCTGCAAAGTCGCATCCGATCTGGAAGCAGCTTCGCGAAGACATATTTAGATTCATCCGCGAAAGGACGAAGCTCCGCAATCAGGAGCCCGTGGAAAACATGGTCTATGTTTCGGCCGAAGAACTTGACCCTTACCCCGGGGCCTTTCTGAAAGACAACCTCGAGGACAAGATCTCGAAAGCATGTACGATCCTCGCTGATCATTATCGGGCCGAGGGAAATGAAGCCGATGCGGCGGAGGCTTTGAAGAATATCGAGATCGCGAGTATCGAGGCTGATTCTACGAAGAACCCCTTCCGGGAACTTCTCCGCACCAAGAAGCTATGGGAGGAAATGATGGAGTTCATCGAGCGACGCCATATACAACAGGGGTTGTGGGAAGTGCTAGCTTGGGAGTAAGCTTGTTGCTGCCTGGTGGCGTCCGCTGATTCTTACGGTGACGAAACCGAAATCGTACAATGCGAGGAGGTCGGCGCCACTTGGTTAGTGATCGATTAGAGATGACATCTTCAGGAAATGCGCGGGGATGTTTCACTACAGTAGACTATGGGATTTTAGAAAGTTTAGAAAATATGTTTCCTCACTGTTATATATATTTTAGTAGAAGAAGTAACAGGTTTTTCTCCCTAGAGAGCAGGCCAAATGGCCTGTGTTGTCTTCCCACCCAATCTGTTTACGATAAGATGCAATCGCAACCTCAATTGCCTGTGTTTTTCCGTTGATTTGCATCGGAAATCGTGAGTTGTACGGCCGTATCTGGAAAAAGGATCCAGCGAGAAACCCTCGGTTTTTCATCGACTGCAATAAGCGTGGGCGGTCATGAAGAAGAGTGCTGTGCCGCTTTGTGTGGTAAACAGGTCAGGCGATCGAAGCGCAGCCTTGGCATTCATTGCCCCCCAATGATTCGATTTGATGGAATTTGTTTATTCAATAAGTTGGAAGGCGCCAGGGGAGATCTTGCGGTCTGATCGGAGGTGGCCATGGACGTTCGCATAGTGCCAGCAGATGAAGTGATGGGTAGTTGCGCATGGTGTGGAAAGCATATCCCAGATGATACGCCGGTCTTCGGTTTTGGAGGGAAGGCCCGTCCAGGTGTGGATCTTTCGGAGTACGAGGGCAAGGCTGTAGAGATTACAATTGTGACGATGAACAGGCGAGTGCCCATGATGGTACCCTCGGCTGATTCGCAGGCAAAGCGGGAGGGGAAGGATTTTATGTTCATGGTCTGTTCCGAGGAGTGTGGAGAGGACGCAAAGGCTGCACTGGAGGAAGACATATCCGTCGGGCCCATGTTTGAGGGAATCCAGGGGTTATGAAACTGAAGGGCTTCCAACACATTTCTGCACATGGAGGCGAGACACGCTGCGCGTGAGTTACGCCATGAAGCAAGGTTACCTCAGTGGCCGTGCCTTCGCAGGGTTTTGCCGTGTGTCTGATGCCGGCTAGCCCAATGTTCAGTATCTCACCGAGCGCTCTTTGTTTCCGACTGAAGTAGACGGAAACGGTTGGTCCGTACGCCCTCTCACCTGTCTCGTTATTTATTCGCTGCATGCCTCTAAGCGGTTTCCCGCGACTCCCAATGATCCAGCTGACAGATCCAATTGTGCTCAAGAATTGAGGAACGCCCTCGCGTGCATTGATCTTCGATCCCAGCCGAGAGTAACTGACGAATACAAGCGCATTAAATGTCTTCACATTGGCTTTTAGGACAGTGCCCTACCACTCTCTCTCGCCCGCTCCCCTTCGGCCCTGCTCAGGGTCGCTCGAGCCCCCGGAATTCGCAAGGGATGATTTTGATTTTGTGGCCTGATTTTTTGAGAGGAAAAATCAGGCCACCCACCCAGCCTCTTCGGGGCAATCAAATACAGATTTCACAACGGATCGCGTGCTGGTACCAAATCAATGGGTACATGCGAACCATTGATGCGCTTGACCTGAATCGCCCGCTCAGCGATTCAGGTCAAAACTCAGAGATCTCAGCGCGCTCTGCGAGAGGTGGAAACTGACTTCATGCGCTTGCATCAGTATGCGCGCAAATTTCATTTGACACCTGATGAAGGCGGTCTTAGAATAGGGCCGGATCAATGAGTAGAGCAGAGGCCTATGGAGGGATTGAAGACTCCAGAAGGGACGCGAAAGAGACTCAGCTGAAGAATCTGTGAGCCAGAAGGAGGGTCCTGCGTATGATCATGCCCTTCGCCTACTTGAAACCGGGCACCATACAGGAAGCGCTTGAAGCATTGCAAACAGATAACTCCTCGCCCTTGGCTGGGGGGACAGCTCTCCTTGTCGATATGCGTGATGGGGTTGAGCGGCCCGATTTGCTTGTGGATATTAAGGGTCTCAGAGAACTCGACGCTTTCACCGTCGACTCGAAAAAAGGAATCACGATTGGCGCGAGAACAACCCTCAACTTTCTTGCCGAAAACAAAAAGCTGAAGGCCTTGTGTCCAATCTTCGCCGAGGCTGCTCTTGTCACTGCGACATATCAACTCAGAAACCAGGCGACCCTTGTGGGTAACATCTGCAAGGCTTCTCCAGCTGCGGATATGGCCCCCTCACTCTACATCCTGGGTGCCCAGGTGATGACAACCGGGCCCCGAGGGGAAAGAAGGGTTCCAATCGCCGATTTCATGATTGGACCGCAAAAGAACGCGCTGAAAAAGGGAGAGCTTGTGCTGCGGGTGGAAATCCCTTCAGTTCCCAAAGGGAAGATGGCTTATTTGAAGAAGCAGAGGATCAAGGGACACGATTTGTCTATCGTGAACGTTGCGGGTCTCGCAGATAGAAAATCTGAAACGCTCCGAATTTGCATTGGGGCCTGCGCAGAGACTCCAGTCCTGCTGGAAGGGACGGACCAGCTTTTTAGAGGGACAAGCGATTTAGACAAACTCGGGGAGCAAGTGGCCGATCTGGCGCTCAGCTCCATCTCGCCGATCGATGATGTGAGGGCAACGGCGGATTACAGGCGGGATATTGTTCGGGTTTTCGTGAAAAGGATGGTGAAGCAAATCTGCTCCTGATGGTGTGGGTGGAGCTGGCACTAACCTGGAGGGAGATCATGGAAAAGTTCGAGCGGGAGATCGACATAAAAGTCACGGTGAACGGGATCGCATATAGGGAGCGTGTTCCAGCTCACATGACACTTCTTCAGTTTGTCAAGGAGAGGCTATTTCTCACCGGGACGAAGGAGGGCTGTGGGATGGGTGAATGTGGTGCGTGTACGGTCATCATGGATGGAAGGACCGTCAACTCCTGTCTCGTTCTCGCCGTGGAGGCCGATCGGTCCAAGATTCGAACTATAGAGGGGGAGGCTAAAAGCGGCAGACTCACGGCACTTCAGAAGGCATTTATTGATTATGGTGGGGCCCAGTGTGGATTCTGTACCTCTGGGATGATCATGTCCGGTCAAAGCCTTCTGGAGAGAAATCCGAGGCCTTCCAGGAAGGAGGTTGTTGAAGCCATCGCGGGGAACCTCTGCAGGTGCACGGGATATGAACCGATCATTCAGGCGATAGAAGCGGCTGGCCGGAAGAAAAGGAAGTGAGGAGGCGGACGAATGGGGGAAAAGGGAAAGGAGTATAGATACATCGGGAAGGGCATTCCCAGGATGGATGGCATAGCGAAGGTGACGGGTGCGGCGGTCTATGTCCATGGTCTCGTCATTCCGGGGATGCTCTATGGAAAGACGCTCAAATCGCCCTATCCTTATGCGAGGATTGCGCGTGTCGATACGAAAGAGGCGGAGAGGATGCCCGGAGTCAGGGCCGTCCTGACCGGGAAGGAACTCGACTATAAGGTCGGGCTATACGTGCTCGATAAGGACATTCTTGCCAAGGAATACGCTCGATATCAAGGCGAACCGGTGGCTGCTGTTGCCGCCGAGACGGAGCTGATCGCTGAGCAGGCCTGTGAAAAGATCAAAGTCGAGTGGGAGGTTTTGAAACCGGTCCTCGATCCACGAGAAGCCATCACCCCCAATTCGCCTCTCGTTCATCCAGACCTTGGGAATTATGGCTATATGAAGGGGGTCTTCTTTCCCAAAGCCAAGACGAATATGCCTCATCACCAGAAGGTCAGAAAGGGTGATGTCGAGGAGGGGTTCAAAAAGGCTGATCTTGTCATTGAGAACAGCTTCTACAATCCGCCTGCACAACACGTGGCGCTCGAGACTCATGTGAGCATTGTCCAGGCACTCCCGGACAACAAAGTCCAGATCTGGACGTCTGCTCAGTCACCTTACACGGTTCGAAACCTCTTCTCTGTCTGCTTCGGAATCCCTCATGAGAATATCCGGGTCAGGGTCCCCTATGTGGGAGGCGGCTTTGGTGGAAAGGCGGGTATCCACCTGGAGCCCTTGTGCTATGTCCTGTCGAAAAAGGCGGGCGGACGGTCTGTGAAACTCAAAATGACCCGCGAAGAGGAGTTCAATACAATTCCCTCCAGACAGGGCCTCTATGCCGAGTTCAAGACCGGTGTGAAGAGGGATGGGAAGATTACCGCCTTGGAGGTGCGATACTACTGGGATGCCGGTGCCTATGCCGACTACGGGGTCAATATTGGGAGAGCCGCTGCCTATTCAGGGGCGGGCCCTTATGAGATAGAGAACTGCAGGATTGACTCATATGTCGTATATACCAACAAGATATTTGGGACCGCCTATCGAGGGTTTGGCCATGTGGAAGCCCTCTGGGGGATAGAGCGGAATATGGATATTGTGGCCCGAAAGCTCAGGATGGACCCGGTTGAATTCAGGATGAAAAACGTCCTCATGCCGGGGGCCACCACGATTACGGGCGAAAAGATCACCGACCATACCGGCAGGCCGGACAAGTGCCTCAAGGCGGTCGCCAAGGAGATTGGGTGGACCGGCTACAAGTCCGTGAAAGCGAGGGAAAAGGAGAAGCAGAAAGGCAAGGTTCGGGGGAAAGGGATCGCTTTGCTCCACAAAGCGCCAGCGATGCCGACATTCACCTCCACGGGCGTGATTCTCAAGTTCAACGAGAATGGATCGGTCGATCTGATGACTTCGCTGGTTGATTATGGACAGGGAACCTATACCGCATTGGCTCAGATCGCGGCGGAAGAGTTGAAGATGCCTGTCGAAAGAATCAATATCCCCTGGGACAGCGATACATCTTTCACCCCGTATGACTGGCAGACCGTGGCGAGTAAAGGGGTTCTGATGTCGGGCAATGCAACGATTATGGCCGCCCATGATTGTCTCAGGCAGATAAAGGAGATCGCCTCCCAGGTCCTCCGGTGTCCTGTGGACGAATTGGTCTGTGAGAATGAGCGGGTGTATGTGCGCCACAGACCGGAAGCATATCTGGAATACAGGCAGGTGGCGAGTGGCTATGTCTATCCTAATGGAAATTCCATCGGTGGCCCCATAATCGGACAGGGGAGGTATATTGCCCAGGGATTGACCCATCTCGACCCAGAGACCGGCCAGGGCCTTCCCGCTCTCGACTGGACGTATGGCGCCCACGGAGTGGAGATAGAGGTGGATGTCGAGACTGGAGACCTTGAGATCCTCAGGATCGCCTCGTCCTTCGATGTCGGCAAAGTGATGAATGAGAAACTCGTTCGGGGACAGATCGTCGGCGGTGTCATCCAGGGACTGGGGAGTGCCATCATCGAAGAGTTCCGTTTCTCCAAGAAGGGGACCGTCCTGAACCCCTCATTTGTGGACTACAAGATCGTCACATCCAAGGATATTCCTCACAAAATGACTCAACATATTGTTGAGACGCCACAGACAGATGGTCCGTATGGGGCAAGAGGTGTTGCCGAACATCCGATGATCTCGGTTCCGCCTGCCGTTGGGAACGCGCTTTACGATGCCCTTGGGATCGACTACTTTCGACTGCCCCTGAGTGCCGAGAGAATCTATTTCGGAATAAAGAGCGAAAAGAAGGAGTTCCACGATTGAGGGAACATCTGGGGATACCACAGACAATCCTGAACCTGAGCGCCCCATTCGCCTGCAAGTCTCCCTTTTATGGGTATGTTGTCTCTCTTAGGTGAGGCACTTTTCTCTCGTCCCCGGCATAAAGGTTCCATGGTGAGATAGCGATGAAGAAGGTTCTTGTCGAGAAGGAATCTTACTACGATTCTGTCTTCCTCATGTTGACGAGCAAGGCCGTGAGAGAGATCCCCGGGGTCCGGAACGCTGTCGTTGCCATGGGCACAGAAATGAATCTGGAACTGCTGAACGAGATTGGACTCTCTACCCCTGAGGCAGCGCATGCGACACCCAATGATCTGATCATTGCGGTTGAGGGCGAGAGCCATGAGGTTGTGGAGCTGGCATGCCAGACGGCAAGGGATCTCCTCCAAAAGAAAAGGAGGATTGTCGAGGAAGGCGCTGAATACCGACCGGTGAGCCTCGGCAGAGCGCTTGATATGGCCCCTGATTGCAACCTCGTCATTATTTCGGTTCCGGGGATATATGCGGCGAGAGAGGCGAGAAGGGCCCTCGAGAGGGGAAAACACGTGATGCTCTTCTCGGACAATGTGTCTCTGGAGGAGGAGATCGGGTTAAAGCGGATTGCCACTGAGAAGGGGTTACTCATGATGGGTCCGGATTGCGGTACGGCGATCATTAATGGAAAGCCCCTCTGTTTTGCAAATGTCGTAAGGTGGGGGGATATCGGCATCGTCGCGGCTTCCGGGACTGGGCTTCAAGAAGTGTCTTGTCATATCGATAGGCTCGGGAGCGGAATATCGCAGGCCATCGGAACGGGTGGAAGGGATTTGGTCAGCCGCAAGGTCGGCGGGATGACGATGCTGATGGGAATCGGGGCGCTTCAAGACGATCCCGAGACCAGCGTCATTCTTGTCATCTCGAAACCCCCGGCCGCTGATGTGGCTGAAAAGGTGGTCGCCAGGCTCAAAAAGACGGGAAAGCCCTCGGTGATTCACTTTGTTGGCCAGGAAACGACACGTTCTTCGAATCTCTGGTTTGCCGGAAATCTCGAGGAAGCAGCGACGATGGCCGTGAGCCTCTCGCGTGGAGAAGCATATCGCCCCAGCCCGTTTACCGTTCCCGAGGACCGAGTAAAACGGATTGTCGAAGGGCAGACCGAGGGGCTGTCACCGAGGCAAAGATACCTCCGTGGTCTCTACACAGGGGGCACTTTGGCCGATGAGGCGATTGTGGTATTTGAACGGGAGGGCTTGGCAATCCACTCCAATGACCAGGAAAAGCCCGGGCGGGTTCTGGAAGACCCCCATGTCTCCAAGGAGCATACGATCGTCGATCTCGGTGATGACGTGTTTACCCTGGGAAGACCCCACCCTATGATCGATCCCTCGATTCGAGCGGAGCGGATCGCGAGGGAGATGGAAGACGCTGAGGTCGCGCTGTTGCTCGTGGATTTCGTGTTGGGCTACGGATCCCATGAGGACCCGGTTGGAGCCATTCTCGAGGATCTTCGGAAGGCGAGAAAGATGGCCGAAGATCGGGGAGGCTATCTGCCGATTATTGCTTCTGTTACGGGGACCGAGGGCGATTTTCAAGACATGGTTGATCAGCAAAAGAAACTCGAATCCGTCGGCGCCGTGGTCATGCCGTCAAACTACCAGGCGTCCCTTCTGGCACTAAAGATCATCAAAGGGAGGGCTCAGAAAAACCGGAAAAGGAAGCGCTGAGCCAAGAGTCGTTATTCGTTGTCTGTTGTCCGTGGTTCGTTGCATAAAGGTGGGATTTACGCATCCACGGCTATTCAAGAAACGGGCCCAGGGAATTTCACTTCCAATCGAATGACGTGAATGGGTCGTCGCAACTGACGACCGACAACCGACAACTGACATCTTGAGAAGGGATTTCCGAGCAGGGGAGAGCGACTTTTTCGGGCTGTTTTGGAGGGGTGCCCTGATGATGGACGTCAAGAAGATTAATGACCTGTTCAAACAGGATCTGGTGGTGATCAATATGGGACTCGAGTCCTTTGCTGAGCAGCTCCGAAAAGAAAAGGTGAAGGTCCTGCAGATGAACTGGAAACCTCCAGCGGGAGGTAACAAGAAACTCGTCTCCCTTCTGGCAAAGTTGGGTCGGTAAAAGGAGCCTGACGATGAAAATGAAGATGGAGGAGGCGAACCAAGAGGCTGCCTCCCGGATTCTCAAGGCGAAACCCACCCTACTCGATATCTCTACCGCCGGCCAGGCGATACCGGGGATGAAAAAGAATATGATCCTCCACGCCGGTCCGCCTGTCACTTGGGACAGGATGTGTGGTCCAATGCGAGGGGCGGTGATTGGCGGACTGATGGTGGAAGGCCTGGCTGATAACAGGGAACAGGGAGAGGAGCTTGCTGCCTCGGGTGACGTTATATTTGAACCCTGCCACCACCATTCGAGCGTCGGCCCGATGGCGGGCGTGGTCACCTGGAGTATGCCGGTCTGGGTACTGGAAAACAAGCCCTTCGGGAACCGGGCTTACTGTACACTTAACGAGGGCTTGGGAAAGGTCTTGAGGTATGGGGCCTTCTCAGATGAGGTGATCGACAGACTGAGGTGGATGGCAGAGGAACTGGCCCCGATTCTCCGGGAGGGGCTCGCCCGGCATGGCGAGATCGACATGAAGAGCCTCATCTCGCAGGCACTCCAGATGGGCGATGACGGACACAATCGGAACCGGGCTGGAACTTCCCTTTTCATCAGGGAACTCGCCCCCCATATCGTTCTCCTCGACGAAGCGCGGGAGAAGATCTCCAGAGTCCTCGCTTTTGTAAATGGAAATGATCACTTCTTCCTCAATCTGACCATGCCGTCGTGCAAATGCACGGTGGATGCGGCAGCAGGCATCGAGGGCAGTTCGGTCATTGTGACGATGGCGAGAAATGGGACGGATTTCGGCATCCGAGTTTCCGGGCTGGGGGATCGGTGGTTTACCGGCCCGGCGAGTGTTGTGGATGGGCTTTATCTCCCGGGCTTCTCCGCGGAGGATGCGGCTCGGGATATTGGAGATTCTGTGATTACCGAGACCGCAGGGATTGGTGGATTCGCCATGGCCGCGGCTCCGGCGATCGTAAAGTTCGTTGGGGGCAATGCCGTGGACGCGCTGAACTTCACCCTGCAGATGTATGAGATCACGGTGACAGAAAACGATGCCTACCAGATACCTGCTCTCGATTTCCGCGGAACTCCCACGGCCATCGACTTGGTCAAGGTCGTGGAGACCGGGATCCTTCCCGCCATCAATACAGGAATCGCCCACAAGGAACCGGGCGTCGGAATGGTGGGAGCCGGACTGGTCAAACCACCCGAGAAATGCTTCCATGATGCCCTGGAAGCTTTTGTGGAGAAGTATGGAGACTAATGGGAGCGCACGAGGTCAGTTTTCATCTCTCGCAGAGCACGCTGAGATCTTTGAGTTTTGACCTGAATCGTTGAGCGGGTGATTCAGGTCAAGAGCGTCAACGCCTCGTATGGTTCGATTGATTGGGTACTCCTACGCGATTCGTTGTGAAATCTGTACTGTATTGCCCCTAAGGGGCTGGGTGGGTGGCCAGATTTTTCCTCTCAAAAAATCGGGCCAGAGTCAAAATCATCCCTTGCGAACTCTGCGGGCTCGAGCGACCCTGAGCAAAGTCGAAGGGGAGCGGGCGAGAGAGAATGTTAGGGCATTGACCTGAAAAGCCAATGTGAAGAAATTGAATGCGTTGGTATGAGTGTCTTCATTCGATCGCAGGCTCCTTGTTTTGGGACTGAGCTTGGTGAGACAAAGACTACTGATGAAGGAGGTCCAGAATGAAATTCATCGATCTAACCGTCCCTCTGGGAATCGCAACACCGCCGTGGCCCACTTACGAGCCGTTACAGGTGAAGTACTTCAAAAGGTTGGCACCGAACGGCGCGAATGGGATGCTTCTGACCCACTCCAACCACGTGGGAACCCACCTGGATGGGGAGATTCATTTTTATACGCCGGGTAAGGACATCGCCTCCCTCGATATGGATTACCTTGTCCATGAGGGCGTTGTCGTCGACCTTTCGGACTGCACCACCGACTACGATCTCTATACGTCCGAGCAGGTGGAAGAGCGAGTTGAGATCAAGGAGGGCGACATCCTCATTATCCACACCGGCTTCCATCATTATGGTTGGGATCAACCGACCGCTGATGAAATCCGCTACATGGTCAAGCACCCGGGACCTGACCGGGAGTTTGCCGAATGGGCCAAGAAGAAGAAGCTGAGATGGATAGGCGTCGACTGTGGAAGTGCAGATCACCCCATGAATACGATCATTCGGAACTGGATGCCTCGCCAGGCCAAGGAAGCAGAGGCGTTTTTCCAGAAAAAGTTCGGAAGCAGCGTGGAAGAGGTCTTCGCCGATGACAAATACCAGCTGATGCATATCGAGATGTTCAACCGGGGTATCATCCATGCGGAGTGTTTGGGGGGTGATATGGATCTTCTCCTCAATCAGCGCCTCACCATCGGTTGTTTCCCGTGGCGGTTCGTCGATGGCGAATCCAGTATCTGCAGGATTGTGGGAATGGTCGAAGACGGCCACTATGAGGCATTGATGACCAAAAAGAAGAAAGCCAAGCTGACTCGGTTTGGAGACGTCGCCGGCGGGCTCAATGATTGGCTTCACGATGAGGCCAGAAAGCAGTGACTCGGTCTCATTGGGGAATACGCCTCGCAGGAGCTAACACCCAACAACTCATGATTTGACAAGAAAAATGGGAAGTGCTATAACCGCTGGAGCTTAGCAATACCATAGCAAAGGAGGCTTCAATGGATTTCGATCTTTTGATCAAGAAGGCCAGAACCAGATCCTCAGGAAAGGACTTCCTGGACATCGGAATCAAAGACGGTAAGGTCTCCAAAATCGGGAAGAACCTGAGTGAAAAGGCGAGTCAGATCATCGATGCCAAGGGGAAACTGGTCACAGAGTCTTTTGTGAACGGTCATTTACACCTCTGTAAAGTCTACACCCTTGCCATGGTTGGGACGGAAGCCCTCACCTCTTACCAGGGTGAATCCATGGGAAAAGCGATGACCGCGATTGAACTGGCTTCCAAGGTCAAGGAGCAATATGATGAGAGTTGGATCATCGAGAATGTAAGAAGGGCAGCACGGCTTGCCGTCAAATACGGGAATACCCATATCCGGGCCTTCGCCGATACCGATACCAAGGCGAAACTCGAGGGGGTGAAAGCCCTGATTAAAGCGAGAGAGGAATTCAAGGAGTCCGTAGAAATCCAGGTCGTTGCGTTCCCCCAGGATGGCGTCGTGAGGGATCGAGGGGCAGAAGACTACATCAGACAAGCCATGGACCTCGGCGCGGACGTCGTGGGAGGGATCCCCTGGATTGAGTACACGGATACGGATTCCCAGAGACATATCGATCTCATGTTCGAGCTGGCCAAGAAATACGATAAAGATGTGTCCATGCTCATCGACGACGCTGGAGACGCAGGCCTCCGGACACTGGAGATGCTTGCCGTAAAGACAATCAAGGAGGGCTGGGAGGGAAGGGTAATGGTCCATCACGCCCGGGCCATGGCCCTCTATCCTGAGCCCTATTTTCGAAAGATCGTAGCGCTACTCAAACGGGGAGAGATTGGGGTGGTAAGCGATCCCCAAACAGGCCCGCTCTATGCTCGGGTGAGGGATCTCTACGATGAAGGAGTTGCCATCGCACTCGGGCAGGACGATATTGCCGACGCCTATTATCCTTACGGAAGAAACAACATGTTGGAGGTTGCCTTTCTCGCATCTCATTTGATGTGGATGACCACCTTCGAGGAGATGGAGATCCTCTATGACCTCATCACCACGAATGCAGCCAGGGCGATGGCGATCAAGGATTTTGAGATGAAAGAGGGGAACAAGGCCAACCTCGTGGTGCTCGATGGTGAGAGCGTTTGGGAGGCCTTGAACGACCATGAGGCCCCGCTTCACGTGATCAAGGACGGAAAGGAGGTGACGATCGAATAAGAGATTCCCCGTGTTTTTTGTAACACGGGTCGAGTTGACGGCCAAATCAAACCTATCGAATAACAAGGGAGGGTTCAGTATGAAAAAGACGATAGTGGTTCTCATGATGCTTCTCCTTGCGGCTCCACTCGCTTTTGCGGCAGACAAGCCATTTCGAGTGGCCGCCATTTTTCAGACGGCGATTGAGGAGCCGTGGGATGGGGTGATCCATCAGGCCTGTCTCAGGGCTAAAGAAGAGATGGGGATCGAATACGAGTTCACAGAGAAAATCGCCGCAGCGGATTTTGAAAAGGTAGTAAGGGAGTATGCTGAAAGAAAATTCAACCTGATCGTGGGAGACGCCTTTCTTGCCGGCGAAGAACCATCGAGAAGGGTCGCCAAGGATTATCCTGAGATTGCCTTTGCCTTTGGTTCAGAGTTCGGTCCGGTTGCCCCGAATTTTTCCGTCTTTGACAACTGGATCCACGAACCGGCCTACCTCTCTGGTGTCATTGCCGGCAGGCTGACAAAAACCAACGTCCTTGGCGTGGTTGCCGCTATACCGATTGGAGAGGTAAACAGACTGGTGAACGCTTTCAAAGCGGGAGCGCTCTCCGTGAATAAGAATGTGAAGGTCAAGATCTCCTATATTGGAGGGTGGTTTGATCCTCCCAAGGCCAAAGAGGCCGCAATAGCCCAGATTGAAGCCGGCGCAGATTTGATTTTTGCGGAGAGGTTCGGTGTATTTGAGGCTGCCAAGGAGAAGGGCGTACTCGCCTTCGGCAACATGTCCGATCAGAACGCCCTTGCACCGGACGTGGTCATCACGGGGCCGGTATGGGATATGTATCCCACGATCAAGTTCTGCATAGAAATGGTCAAGAAAGATGCCTGGGTTGCTATGGACCTGGGTGAATGGTCCATGATGGCCAAGGGTGGAGCACGGCTTGCTCCCTTTCACGGTTTTGAAAAGAAGCTGCCTCCGAATGTCATTCAGGAAGTCAGGGATCTTGAGAAGAAGATTCTGAATGGAACATTCCGAGTTCCGGTTGATGAGCAACCACCGGTTTCGGACTAAAATCGAAAAAAGACCGCGGGGGATCTCCCCTGCGGTCTTTTCGTGTCTTTGGCCATGTCCAGCGGTGCTCAAGACCGCTCAAAGACCGGGGACGGGCCAATCCTCTGTGAGGGGGCGGTAATATTCCCCGGGTCTGACAAGGCGAAAGAGAGATTTCTTCGGCATAACTGAGAGACAAGGTACGATGGTCCTCAGGTGAACTCTGCATTTACCGGGTCCATGAGTCCTGAAGCATTCATGCCCGGGCATTCACGGTTTTCAAACTAAACATAAGGATTCTCCGGGGCGACTGATCCATGGCAAAAACGAAAACCCCTGTGGTCAGCATGCGTTCGATTCATAAGCGGTTTCTGGAGGTTGTTGCGAATAAGGACATTCATTTCGATCTCTATCCGGGAGAGATCTGCTCCCTCCTTGGTGAAAACGGCGCTGGAAAAACGACCCTGATGAATATCCTTTTCGGTTACTACACCTGTGATGCGGGCGAGATCCACATCAAGGGTGAGAAAACGGATCTCTCTTCACCGAAAGATGCCATCTCCCGGGGTGTCGGAATGATTCATCAGCACTTCGCATTGGTTCCCTCTCAAACCGTCCTTGAGAATATCGTGATTGGGACAGACTCCGGAAGGACTGTTTTTCTCGATCTCAAGTCGGCTCGGAACAAGCTTGTTCGCCTCCAAGAGAGATTCGGTCTTCAGATTGATCCTGACGCACGGGTGTGGACCCTGTCGGTGGGAGAGCAACAGAAGGTGGAGATTCTCAAGGCCCTGTATCGAGATGTGGATATTCTTATCATGGATGAACCCACGGCTGTCCTTGCCCCCACTGAAATCGAGGAGCTTTTTGGGACGCTGAGGTCACTTGTGAAAGAGGGTCGATCTGCCGTCTTTATTTCCCACAAATTGAATGAAGTGATGGAGATCTCTGACCGTATTGTCGTCCTGAGGAACGGTGAAGTGGTTGCAGAGAGAAAGACGAAGGAGACAAACACGAGAGAACTGGCGAATCTGATGGTGGGGAGAGATCTCCTCGAGAGAATTGAGAAAAAGAGAATCGATCCGGGTAATCCCGTTCTGGAGATTGAGAATCTCCATGCCCTGAACGATAAGAAACTTCCCGCAATAAAAGACCTTAGCCTTGTTGTCCGACAGAATGAGGTCGTGGGGATTGCCGGAGTGTCTGGGAATGGTCAGAGAGAACTCGCCGAGGTCCTCTTCGGGATCAGAACACCGACAAGGGGGACCATCAGGGTCAACGGGAGAAACCTTCAGACAGGGAGTCCTCCCTCGGCCATCAAGTTGGAGATGGGCCGGATACCTGAGGACAGAATCGAGACTGGGCTTCTGATGGATCTCTCCGTGGCCGAGAATCTGATTCTGGAAAACCACGTTTCCCCCGATTTTCACACGAGGGGTTTGATGAACTCCAAAAAAATCAATCATTTCAGCGACGATCTCATTGGAGCGTATGCGATCAAGACGGCTGGACGAGATGCATTGACGAAGAGTCTATCCGGTGGAAATCTGCAGAAGGTGATGTTGGCCAGAGAGCTCGCTGGAAAACCAGCCGTTGTGGTTGCCGCTCAGCCCACGCGAGGACTCGATGTTGGGGCGATGGAGTATATCCATCAGAGAATACTGGAGGAAAGGGAAAGAGGAGCGGGTATTATCTTGATCTCTGAGGATCTCGATGAGATCTTCGCTTTAAGCGGCCGCATCGCCGTGCTCTTTGAGGGGGAAATTGTGGGAGAAGTCTCTGTGGAGGAAGCTTCTCGAGAACAAGTGGGTTTGTGGATGAGCGGAGTTCGAAAATGATCGGGTTCAGGATTGTCAAGCGTGAGCCTCTGCCGGGATGGGCAAGAATCGTCATACCGATTGCTGCCATTGTTGTGACACTGATCCTTTCAGC
>JABAOF010004098.1_pt1 | contig 15837 bp, 31 predicted proteins | sample 7062171 | NCBI WGS metagenome assembly JABAOF01 (sample SAMN14538628, study PRJNA623070) | marine sediment metagenome | biome: marine biome [ENVO:00000428]; feature: marine pelagic biome [ENVO:01000023]; material: deep marine sediment [ENVO:00002113] | place: India: Gulf of Khambhat ...
CAACAGTTTGGTTTTAACTTTCGTGAAAAAACTTAATTCTTGGCATAATTCCAAGGTTTTAGACAATTCTGGCTCAGGTAAATTGGATTTTTTGGTATCATACCCAACATAGACGCGCTCGACTTCGAGAACCTTAATCCATTTAACCAATATCTCTAAATCAAAATCCATTATTGGTTCAATCGTAACACATTTTCGTTTATGACTTGTCCCTAAAAACCGTAAGAACCGTTGTGAAGTGCTTGGAGCTTTTGTTATTAATCCATAATCCCTATTTGTCTCAATAGTAGTCCCCAAAATTACATTTTCCGGGAATTCATACCAATTAAAGCAAAACGGATTTTTAGATTGAAAGAAAAATGTTCGATCAGGCTTTTCTTTTATTCTTTCAATTATTTTTTTGATCCATTGTCCCTGGGCAAAAAAAATATCTCCTGAAGAACAAGCCCATATAAATTCATCGCCTTGAGTTCTTGGTAATGATTGATTTAGCCTCTCAGGGTGGAAATGTGGCTCATAGTTATAGCATTTCATACATCGATTCTTTTGCCGCTTCATTTGTGCTTGGAATGATTTTTTACAATAAATACAATCGTATTCACATCCTATGAAGCAATTCCATCTAAATTTAGCATCTTGATACATATTTTTAGGAATCTTGGTCAATTTTACCAAACCTCTTTTTAGTATGTCTTATAAGATTATCAATTTTCTTTTTCACATATTCCTGATATTTTTCTTTATATTCTTCTTCATTGAATCTCTTGACTTTTTCTATTACATTTTTTAGGTTTTCCGTTATTTTTCCACTATTAAGAATCTGCATCCTTTCTGCAAAACCGAGTAAAATTAAATAATCGTTTTTGTTCCACATAATACCATTCTTACGTTTTTTTCTTTCATCATAAAACTCTTCAAGCAATTCAAGTTGTTCCTTTTTCAAATATACCAAATCTTTAAATCTTTTTATGAAATCTTTACAATGCTCTTCATTTTGGAAATATAGATTCCAGCATGGAAGATGTATTTTCTTCCTTCTTATTCGCTTCTCAACTTTTCCGTATCCTAAAAACAAGGCGATTTTCTCTAAGATCTCTTTGTTTGTTTGAATTATCTGAATCCTTCCACCAAGATAAACACCATGCTTTCTTCTTTTATCGTTAGATACCTTAATAGTTATACTCCCTTCTCCATCAAAGAAACCAGCTATATAATCTTTTGATATATTCCATTGCTTTACCGAATCTGAATACATATTACTTTTTGCTTTTGTCATCGTCAGCCTCCTTTTCTTGCCACTTCTCTATTTTTTCTACTTTAATAATATCATCAATAACTTGACCATCTGCTCCATGATCCACGATCCTACATAAATATCCTTCTATAATCTCAAAATTACAACAAGATAATAATCTTTCAATCAATTCATTCCAATCCTTCACGAACTCCTGCTTCTGTCTATCCAGTAGTGTGGTTATCATACATATCTTAGAATAGGCATTAGGGCAATTATCGTCTGTGGTCGGCTCTTTCATTCCTTATCCTCACCTTCCCACTTCTCTTTTAATTTATCATATATAGATGCTACATCTTTGGCTCCATAAAACGCATAAGTATGATCTAATCTAATGAATGATCTTAATTCTTTTTCAGCTTTATTTAAATCCTTCACGAACTCCCCAATCGCATCTTGCCATCCAAGATAATATGCAGCAGGGTTCCGTACTTTTCCTTCCTTATCTATTGATAGGTCTTTAGGTTCATCAATTAATATATTAACATCATGTTCAATCGCCTCGATTCTCTCTTTCAAAAGATTATACTTTCCTTTTGTAATATCATGATTAGCAGACACAATCTTTTCCAGCTCCTCAATCTTTCTTCCCAATGTTTCATGTGTCCAATTAACGCTCATTGCTTTCACCCTTCTTTAGAATTAAATGATATTTTCGTTCATAATAAAACACCATTCTGGTCATCCCTACTACGAGACCAATCAACATCCCTAAAAGAAAACATAGAACATAATATTCAAACATTTATGCTTCACCATCCTTAATTTTCCAAAATACAGGTGGGCGTCCGCGTTTCCCATTATTTTTCGTGTATTTCTCTACTAATCCCCGCTCAAGCAATTTTTTTAGATTGTCATAAACTGTTGTCCTCTTGTTATAGGTTTCTCTCTCTATGAGATATGGTTTTTGAAGATGCCTTCCTATTTTTGAAACATATTGGCTATGTGAATAAGTATATGTATCAAAACCAAATAGACGGCAAATTTCATCTCTTTTTAGCGTTCCATTAAGCGCTAAAGCATTATAAATATCTTTTTGAATTTCAGAATCAAATTCAATCTCATGCGTTAACATCTTTTAGCTCCCTCCCTGAAATCTGTATTTATTCATCGCACTATTAGCGATAATGTTATTATATGGATTCTTTTTCGAATCTTCCTGTTTAGGTTTCTTACCTTTATTATTCAGCACTTCCTTAACTATTTCCTTTAAGTCCTTATCTTCATTGGTTTCTAAATCTCCTAAACGGGATACAGGAACATATCCATAATTTTCAAGAAAAATTAATTCTTCATTCGAACCAGGTTCTATTGGAATATTCAATAATTTTCCATTGATAAGCCGTTTTTCCCAAAAAATATTTCTTGGATATACTGTCTTTTTATTTTCCAATTTCTTTACTGTGCGTTTTGCTTGCGATTCATCAAGAGCCATTTTTTCCATTATCGCTTTAACCTTTTCTTCTAAGCTTCCTATGAAGGGATTTTCTAAGAAATCAATCATCTTCATAAAGTATGACATTGAAATATTCACACATAATCGTAATGCTTCGCTTCTGGATGCTGTCATACCCATCTCTTTCATTTTATCGAAAAATTCAATTTGTTTTTCCGATAAATTTATTGTTGCTATTTTTAACGCTTCATTTGTATTATATGACTCTTTCTCTCTTTTTCCAGCCATTATTCATGAACACCTTTCTTTAAATTAAGTTCTACAATATCAATATTTTCTAAAAACCATCGTGATAAAACTGGTCCGCATTCAGGACAAAATATTTTATCCTTATTTTCAGCATAAAATTCATTCCTACATAAAAGACAAATTTTTTCCATTTCGATTTTCACCTCTATTTACTCTTTTTTTTCTTCAATTATTTGATTCTTTCTTAGAATCCAATTCATTACCACAAGTCCAGCAGTTCTATCTTTCTGAAACTGAACTTCATTTTTAAGCGTAGATTTTGGAATCCACATTTCCACATCTTGACCAAATATATTCCTGGTATTAATTAATAGCGCTTTATGCGTTTCAGCTTTTAAAACCGCTGAAATTGTAGTGTGATGTTCTATTTCATCCTGGAAAGGATTAGATGATTGATGTGGTTCATCTTCTACTTCTTCCACTACTACTTTTATACCCAATTCATTCGCTATAAGATTAAGAGCGCCATCATCTGAAAGTAATCCCTTAAATTCCGCTCGTTTTGATAATACTAATTCTTCAAGTTGATCTTTTGATAATCCTGATTTTTCCATAATCTGTGTAATCAAATCTGTTGCTCTATTCTGAGGCATTTTCTTTGACTTCGGATTGTTCTTCTTTTTATGTTCTTTAATATCTTGTTGTAAAGCTTCTTCGATTTGTTTCTCTGTCTCTTCTTTTCTTTCCTGGATTGTTGGAATCGTCGCGCATTTTATTTTCTCATCAAAAAAATGAATTATCAAATTCCTTAATATTTCAATCTGAGCGAAATTAAGCGCTTTCGCATATTTATCAACATTTATCCAGAATGAACCCTCTTCGTTTTTACTGAATGAAATCTGCGTTTTCTGATTCTTATAATCATGAACGGTACTCCATTTGTCCTGAAGCCCTCCTAAAACTCTAAGAATCATAACCGTCTCGTCTAAAGAGAATTTAATAACTTTACCTTCTCCCTGGGATGGTTTTTCCCATGATCCATCAGGCTTCTTTTTAATGAATCGAACAAACCAACTGAGATCATCTGCCTTCGAATTAATGATCATTCCAGTTGATTGACCGAATACGCTATAAGAATGAGATTCCACCATTTCGTTTCGCCTCCTTTTTAGTTTTAGTAATTAAGAATTCAGTACAACAATCAATATATTCACGGTTATCCTTTTTATAATGCCTTTTTCCATCCCATTCCCCTAAATAGCGCTTGAAAACATGCCATCGCTTCCCATTACATCTATAGAGCTTTTGAGTCTCCGCATCAAAAAGCGGATTACCAGCAAGTTCATAGAATATATCCTCAACATCCGAGCCTCCACAGAAAGGGCATTTTACCTCACTCAGTTTGAAGGGGACTGGTGGCTCTGTAGAATATAATATTTCTGGTTTCATTATGGCGTTCGCCTCACGACTTTTATTTTATCTTTATATTTAAAATAAAATTTTATCGCTGATTGAATGATTTCGGTGTAATCTTTACTCGTTTCTGTATGCTCATCTTCTATTAATTCCCACACGTCCGAATCATACTGCATGTGAAACGGGCGTTTATACGTTTTTTTTGTCTTTTCCGTATTTTCCATACTTTTTCACTTCCTTTTGATTAATTTAATTTAATTTTAAAAAAAATCAGGATGTCAAACAGACATCCCTAATCTGTTTAATTTTCCGGGCTTTTTTCATCCCAAATTTACTCTGAAGCAAGATTAAAGCAGCGGGACTTAGAATCTCCATTTTGATTTTCCACCAATAATTAATCGTGATTCCACCAGAGACATATAAATTTTCGAGAAACGATAAATATCGCTCGGTCAATGGCATATATTTTCCAAGTAATAAGAGACAAAGAAAACAAACAATTTCATTATCAGAACCGTAAACTAAATGTTCCATTGCTGCCAAAAAATTTTCTTCTGAAATGATATTCTCTTTAAATCGATTCCAAACTCTTTTTATATCCTTGAGTTCTTCCAGATGCCAGAATTCATTTTTTACTGAAGTAGGATTCATCGGATTTGAACATATTTTTGATGGTAAACTCGTAAATTTATTATGTTCTTCCAAAACTGAAATAACCTCTTCACGCCAGTCTTTTTCTTTAATGACCTCCACCTCGTATTTCTCTTAAATGAATGCCTGGATTCTTTCTATATCCTTTTTTATTATTGAATTCTCTTTCACATATTGGACATTTAAACCTTTTACCTGAATTCGCTTCTTTCATGCCTCAAGTTCCTCTTCTAATTCTTCATCTATTGTAGCTTGTTTTCCCTTTTTTGATTTAGTGACTGAGCGCTTATAATTATCTATAGTCATTTGTTTTGCTTTTGGTAAAGTTAAAGTCAGTAATGAGACTCCAGTATCAACAAATGTAGCCTTATCCCAATCCTTTAAGGGATGCTTGTTTTTATCGCAACTAATAGTTATTTTTATTCCCGCACCATCAGCATCAATAAACGTCACAGTCCGAACATCATTAAGTCCATTAGCCTTAGTTTTGAGATCATCCCGGATTTGATTTAAAGTCAATTTTACTTCTATTGTTCCCATACTTTATCACTTCCTTCAATTTTTTTTTCGATTTTTTCCCCCTGGAAGGGATGAACCTTCAAAACAGGGAGTATATTTTTAAAAAAAAATTATGGTAATGCCGTTGGTGGTGGCTCAATACAATCATCCCATTCTTCCGGCATTTTATTTAATATTTTTAGGACGCAGAGTGCTAACATGCGTCGTGGATTATGGAGATCTCGGCTTTCTTTTCTAAGTTTCTCAACAAATCCATCCTTAAGATAATATTTTTGTTCTTTTCCGCTTAATGGAGTTATAATTGCCCATTTTGGTATCCAGGTATCCGCTCCAAGTTTTCCAGGTGCATCCTGTCGGATAATTACCGCTTTCTTAGTTTCTAAGAAAGAACTTACCAATGCTTCCCCATAAATCCAATTTTTACTTTCAACCATCTTTATTTCCCTCTTCTCCTATACAACGATTGCAATAATATTTCTTATTCCACTTAAAGCCTCGCTGGAAAGGGCTTCCACATTTGCAGCATATAACATGAAGATGATAGAAATGAATTGGGTAATAATTCGTAAGTTTCATTTTAACTTATCGCCTCCTTTATTTGATTTTTTATTTTTTTAATTATTCTCTCTATTTTTGCGATTAATTCATCTGTTCCTTCAGGAAGAATCAATTCGAAACCAATATCAACAAATAATTCATGCCATTGGCTTAAAATCCGTAATTCCTCAAGATCAAACGAAAAATCATTTTGCGGGAATTCCATTTTAACCGCAAGAATCACATCGTTAAATGAATAATTCCCATATTTACCTGTAGGAACTCTTGGCATTATTGCTCTTTCAACTCCTTAAGCATAATTCCAATTGAATCTGATTGCCCTGGCTCAATAGGACAAAAAAAAGGAAATCTACCAGTATTATCATAACGGACACCAACACAAAAGTAAGCTTGGTTAGAATCGATTGATTTCAAATCTGGATTCCTACATATAGGAACATTAAATTTATCGCTCCATACTGAGAAATTACATTCTCTTTTATTATGTAAATATCGCATTTGACTTTCGCTTAATTCATGAATTTTCATTTCTTTTTTTTCACCTCTTTAATTAATTCCTTACTAAATCCACATTCACAGAAGAGAAAAGCCCACAGATCATCATATTCGCCAACTGTTTTAAGATTTAAAGCTCCTCCACATCGAGGGCATTGAAATTTATTTATTCTCCAATATGAACAATTCAATTCCGTTCACCTCGTTTTCTTAGAATTAATTTATCAAGATTATTTTCCCAATAATCTTCTTCTTGCTTGAATGCTTCCCTTTCCTGCTTTTTCTCATCCTCTTGGTTAAAGTAATTTTCCTTACCGAGATACGCTTTTGCGATCTCGTTTAATACTCTGAATTTTTCAGCCCAGCTCATTGTTTTCACCATCCTTTTTTGTATAATTACATTTTAATTGCCTTGGTCCAGCTTCAAGGTCTTTATTATGTTCTAAATAGTGAGGACAATCAGACAAAATACAAACATCAATCTCTTGGTCATGATTTTTCTTTGGACAATGCACTAAGAAAATCACACTAATAGGAAGTTTCATTATTCAATCCCTCCATTGATATTTTTCTGCTAATGCTGGAAATATGATTGCTGCGATTCGCTGGTCTATTTTAGAACCATAGCGGGCAACATCCATGAATTCATTTTTATGGCTTTGTCCTTCTACAGCATCAATATAAGCAGCCCAATCCTCATACCCAGTATCATATTGATTTACAATAGCAACTACTAAGACTTTTGTAGATAATGCCCTGTAATAATAGTTTTTTGTCATTTTCTAAGCTTCTCCTCCATTTTCTAATTTTTGAGACAAGTCAGACTTGATCTTATCTTCGATTTTGTATAGTTGATCACTTATGAAATCGTATTTTGCTCTTAGATATTTCTTAATCTTCTCAATATTATCATAGAATTCATTATATCTCTCATAAAAGCGTTTATATTTTACTTCATGTTCACTTGGATCATATTCATCTATTATGCGTTTAATCGTCCTATTCTCTCTCTTTCTGAATCGTCTTTCTTGTATTTTATCAAGTTTCAAGCCTGAATAGTCTTTCAATTCTGTTTCTAATACCTTTCTGATTTCCTTATTATCCATTGCATCGAGTTCAATACATGTAGTTCCACCAGATTCACGATAAAATCTTTCTTTTTGAGCTTCGGGATACCCTTTGTCATCAGGTTCAAAAGAAGTGGGCAAATTGAATTTCTCCGCTTGCTCTCGTAATAATGCTACTCTTTCAAATTTATGGTGTTCACGCGGATATTTTTGGCGTACTCGTTTCATAAAAGCTTTAATCATATCCCATCCAGCACAATCCAGATCATAAATTCCTAACACTAAAATAGGTCTATTTGTTTTTTTCGCTTTCCTGCAAATATCTGTGATTCTTGTAAATGAAGATTGCCCTTTTACGACTAAGCAATTTGCTCCATATTTCATGCAAATATCTTCTATAACCGCTTTTACTGTCAATTTTTCTGTGACTACAATTATTTCATATGGTTGATTCGCAAATCTATTAGCAGTAAAGTCTGGCTCGATATTGATTGATTCAATGAAATCATTATATTCCTTTATCCTGTCTATGCCCAGATAAAAATGGTAATCTGAATTGACATTATAATAATAATCAGAAACAGAGATTTTTGTTCGTGGGGATGGTTCAATCATAAAATCATTTCGATTATCAAATATTAATTTCTCATCAACAAGCCCTTTCAATCGAGCATTTACGATTAATTTAGAGAGATTTTTATATTCCTGTCGTGTATTTAGGTATTCGCGAGAGCTATTTTTCGTTGGAATTTGTTTTTCTGATAATGGAAGCGTAACAATATAATAATGTACGCCTCTTAGCCAAATGACTTCTCTTTTTGTTCCATCTGGAAAAGTTGCTATAAATCCTTTATGTGGAATAGCTTCATAAAATTTTTTAGCAGCCCATTCCGTTTGACTTAACTTTTTCTCAGCCATTAGATTACCACCTCCTTATTCAAATAACTCATACATCGTTCGGTGCATGAGCTTTATTTTGCATAAAAAGAGATAGATTTTCCAATGATCTTTTCGGATAAGCCATTTCTGGAAATTCCACCACAATTTTCGCATTTTCATATCGCCTCCTTAAGAAGTTTGTTAATATCTTCTTGTAAACCAACTAAGCCAGAATAATTTAATTCTTCCTTATTTGCTTCAAAAAAACGCAAAATGTCAGCGAAAATACCATAGATTATATGGCTTTTATCATTCTTAACGAAATGATCTGCTAACCAATGGAAAAGGTCAGCTTTTTGCAGGAATTTCTTAGGAGTAGCCTTTCCTTCCCTAAGAATAGGGCAACTTTCAGGTGTGCAGGTTTCTGGACACCTCTCTTTTTCATAATTACTACAATTAGACACGATACACATCACCTTTTTTTAGTTTTTAGAATTTTTTTAGTGTCAGAATTTTCTTATGAATATTCTGTATCTATATATATAGATACAAATTAAATATTTAAATGTTCTGATGAACATTCTTATGATCGTTCTGAAGCACTAAAATATTATATGAAGGTTTTAATAGTTTTTACATTATTTATTAAGTAGAATGCCAACAAATGACCAGAAAAATCTGCAGAAAAAAGAGCAAAAGAAAGCATTTTGGTTTGAAGCAACTCCAATTATTCATACAAGAAAAAAACTCTCCAATGGGAGTGAGCAAACCTATTATGTGATTTCTTTGCCAAGTTGGGCAATTAAAAGAGGTGAAATTGATCTCAACAAGAAATATAGAATCGAATTATACCCTCTCGAAGAATAAAAAATAACTTTTTTTTTCTATTAATCCTCAGAATATTCATAAGACAATTCATCAGAAGATTTTTATATTTGTTATGCGTATTCTATATGTATGGAAAGAGTAAACCTAACCTTACCTAAAAATTACAAAGCGAGATTTGAAGAATATTCCAAAAAAAGGGAATTGCCTCTTTCTGAAATTCTAAGACGTTGGATTGATGAAAAAATACCAGCAGAGGAGTGATCCAACTGCAAATTGATCGACAGGAACATGCAGAAAGTGCCATCGCAAAAGAAATTCTCGCCAATGATTTAATTTATTGTCTCGAAGAGACGGATGAATTTGCGATTTATAATGGTGGAGTATTCCATAAAGGAAAAGAAGGAAGAACTGAAATCCGGGAACGGATTACGCAATATGCAGAAAAAAGTGAATATGCTTGGACGGATGGTAATGGCGTAGCACATACCAAGCCATATCATTTGACTATCGCAAAACGCCGCGAAATAGTTGAACAAATTAAAACAAGAAATTTTATTTCGCTTAATGAATTTGATAATAATCCCAAATTATTAAATGTAAAAAATGGCGTAATTTCTCTTGAACCTTATAAAAAAATATTACCTAATCCTAACACTGAAGATGGACATTACGGTTCTGGCGATAAACTCATCACAGAAGAAGGATATGGAACTTTTGTACCTCATTCTAATTATGGATGGTGTATGGATCCATCAACATTTATTAATGGACAGCCGCAATTTCATCCACCACCAAAATGTTTTATTCAGCTTCCAGTAAATTATAATCCTAAAGCTGAATGTTTGGAAATCGACCAATTTTTAAGCGATATTTTTGGTTTTGAACGAGTTCCTTTTATTTATGAAATGATTGCATATTTTATCGTCCCTACAATAAAATTTGGAAAGGCTTTTATTCTCTATGGTCCTACCAAGACAGGGAAAACGAGTTTCATAAACTTGATCCAACAATTCGTAGGTGGGGATCATCCTGAAAGGATTATATCTCATGTAAGAGTACAAGATCTGAGTGAGCGCTTCGAAGCAGAAAATCTAAGGAATAAATTACTTAACATTTTCGATGATTTAAAAGAACATAAAATTATTGCTTCGGATTTCTTTAGATTGTTTGTAACAAATAAAACAATCTCAAGTGCAATTAAACACGTCCAAGGGAATGTCACTTGGCGTAATTATTGTAAACAATTATATGCTTGTAATCAATTACCTGTAGTTCCAAAAAAAACAGGGGATGAATTTTGGAATCGATGGATTTTAATTCAATGTTTTAATGAATTCAAAAATGAGAATTGTAATATTGAAATACGAGATCAAAAATGGAGCAATCAAGAATTATCAGGATTATTAAATAAATGTATCCAAGCCTGGCAAAGGTTAGAAAAGCGAAAGAAATTCCCTACAGAATATGATGATATTGAACGAGTGAAAGGGACATGGCTGATTGATGTGAATCCTGTTAAACTCTTTGTAGATGAGCGATGTGATTTTTATAATGAAGCGTTTACAATAGGATATAAGGAATTCAAACGCGCTGTTAATAAATTCCGGGAAGAACATAATGCAAAACCAATTACGCAAACAATGTGTACTCAGAGTTTAGGAAGAATTGATGATAAAATAGAGAAAAAGGAATGGGGAGCGAAAAAGAGAAGGGAATATGGAGAAAGATATTATTATAAAGGTATTCGAATTAGACCTGAATTCAGAGCCGATGAATTAGAGATTAAGCCAAAAGTGAGATTAGATGATTATGCCGACGAAAGGAGGTTTGATGTATAAGATGGAAGTATGTGCGGATGATGAGATTTATGAATTAATGAAAAAGCTACGCCGATATTATCAAATGGATAAAGCGCATGAATTTAATATGTTTGGTCTTTCGATTGAAAAAATTAAAGAATTCCTGGAGAAAGAGAAATGACAACATATTATGGCAAAATAGATGATAAAATAGTTATAGAAGGAATTCAGGCAACACGATTTACATGGTATGCTAAAAGAGAAGGAAAGGGAATTCGTATATTAATTCATAAAATAATAAATATTCTTAATGGAATAGCAGATTTCCTTCACTGGCTTGAATCGGGATATAAATTATGTTGTATTTTTGCTTATATCCGAAAACAAAAATACCACATTAAAGGAATACAGCACGCCTTATGTTATAAATGTTTTAAACAGAGAATTGAAAAAAAAAATGACGGTTAGAATATTTTTAAATGATATAGAGCTTATGGGAAGCGTTATTCTTGGATTCTCTACGGCTGAACCTGGAGCAATTCATGAGCGATTTAAAATAAACTGTTTATTTTCTTCTGAAGATGAAAGTTATGAACGATTTCGGGAACTTGGACATGATTGGCTTATGCTCCGATATGAAGACCGAAACGAAGGACAAGAACTAATTTTTGAACGGCAAGCAATTATTACATCAATGAGTATGCGCCCTTATCTTCCACCAGAACAATTATTTCCAATATTTGAAGAAGATTTCCCACATGTACCTGTTATAACCAGACCTCATTTTGTAGAAATGATTTTGTCTTTAGAATGCCGTCCAAGAGCGATTATTGGGCAATCTCTTAATAAAATGGATGAAAAATATCCGCATAAATGCTTTTCACCTACATGCAAAAAGCAGCTTTACTTCTCTCATGCTTTTGAACAAGCACATAAAGAAGGCTTTACTGAAAAGCAATTTAAAAAAATATGGAAATCGAATAGAGTAGAATTCTATTGCTGCGATTGTTATAATGAAAAACAACGAGAAGTACCAAATGGTTGGGAAAATCATTTAGCAATTTCTCTCTCTCAAAATAATAGAGAACATTCCACCCTAAGTTTAGATGATTTAGCACGGGATTTAGAACGAGAATTAGAGGAGTTATAAAGAATGGAAGGAATAAAAAAAGCATGCATGAATTGCAATTATTTTTTCGCGGCCACTGAGAAAAGTATTTGCACGATTGATAAAGAGACAATTCCTGAACCATTAGAGCAAATTAAATTTTATAAAGCGTTCGAAATGTGGTGGGGCGTAGTTATATAATGGTTGAATGTTTGATTTGTACAGGTTCATTTGAGTATGAACGAGTATTTGATATTCCTTTTCTATGGGATGATGATTGCAATTTTGGAAAACCAATTTGTCCGGCATGCTTGAAAATCTTAATTGAACTTGTAAAAGAAAATAAGAAAATTATTAAGAGACGGAACTGAATTTGTGAATAATAAATATTTAATTGAAGATCCTTTATTCATCTCATCTCAATACCGAAATATGACTCAATTAGTTGACTTAATTGCCTTCATCGTACGAAGGAAATACAAAACACCTGTAAATTTAGACTCAGTTTTCAATCAAAACTATCTAAGATATTTTGAAACTATAAAATCTAAATTTGATACAAATGAAAACGGAGAAATCATTGGAAGTGGGATAAAGATATTTCCTTAAAGAAGGTATTTTATATAGAATCAGCAAGATAATGAAGGTAAGTGGCATTTGCCACATCTCTCCACTTTAGTCGCGATTGCGACTAACACAATTACTATATAGTTTTTNNGTTTTTCACATATTTAAACCTAATGACTTTTAAAAATTAGTGAATTGTTGTCTATCTCTAAAAAAATTAACGATTTCGCTCGCTTTTTGTCCAACGATAAATCCGAATCATAACATCAATTTCGTTTGGATTGAATTCTTCGCGAATATCATCCGCTATTTCCCGATAAATTTCTAATTCATACGATTCATATTCATTGTTGGACATTAAATAAATCACTAATTAAATCTTACTATCTCTCTCTTTTCTTTTTCTCTCTTTCTCTTAATGAAAATTCTCCGCAAGCCACAATTTTTCCAATTTTGGTGAGACAAATTTTCACAGGACTACTGGAATATAATTTAACTCTTTCCTCTTTAATCAATTTATCAAGTTGTTCTTCTTTTATTGGATATTGTGATAATAAAACTCCCGTATTTTCATCAAACGCCCTTTTTCTTAAAAGACTTACTAATAAATTTCCCGCTTCATCTCGCGGTGCAACCTCTCTATCAAATGAAGTATCCTCCAACAATTCTTTATCTGATGCCATATTGATTTCCTCCTTTCAAATCCTTTTTAAAGATCCTATTATTCTATAAATATTATAAATATTATAAATAATAACTTTTGTTTTTATATAATATAATATCCAAATATGTTGGACAGTCATGTCATAAGTCATCTCTAAAAATTCTTTTATAAATCCCACTCAATTTTTTTCAAGGACGAAGTGAAGTTCACAAAAAAAATTGATTCCTGGCTTTAAATTAATTGTCGGTAACCGGGGACTTATCCCTAAAAAAAAATGTAAATTACTCTAAAAAATCCTACTATCCTAATTTTTTTTTCACATATTGTGTAACAATATCTTTTCCTCATACGCAATATTTGCAAAAAAACTTAGGATCTTCGGATTTACCATATTTTTTTATCTCTCACCACTCCATGTAGATACATCACTTCCACTTTATATCGATCCCCCATTCCAATAATGTATCTATATACATAGCCTACACCACCGCTAACCTTATATACCTTAACACACATACTATTAAACAAGAAACCTCAGCCTGTAGAGGTTGTTTTTTCAGTCATGGGATTTTTTCAATCACGAGGTTACAAATGGGAGTTCCTATCCAGATAAACAGCCAGCGGCAATTAGTTTTTCAATACCTTAAGGACCATCCCAAAATATTAAAGATGTCTAAAAAAGCATCGAATTCAATGCTTTATAAAGCCTTTCCCGAAGAGGATGAAGCGGTCTTAAGAAGCTATAAGGCTCAATATATTAATGATTTAGAAGAACAAATTAGCAATAATTTAGCAGGAAATACTACAAATATTACAAATCTTGCTACGAATGTTACAAAACCAATAATCCCTAAAATCCCCAAGAATATTACATTCCCAGAGTTTGTGAAGAAATATGCTTATCCGCGTTATGGGAGTTTATTCATGGTTCAGGAAGAAATTTATGAAGTTATTGAAGCTAATAAATTTTCGTATGTCACGATCCCAAGAGATGAAGGGAAGTCAATTGATTTCGGTTTTATCTCTCAATATTTTATGAAGGTATTGGGATGGGATGTGCTTTACCTCGGCTGGACCGATAGACGGAAGGAAATTGCGGAATACATCTATAATTTTTTCTTAATGCGAAAGGAAGTCCAGGATGCGAAAATCAAAACATCTTCAGCATACCATTTTCGAACGATTGATGGTGGTCGATTTGATACCTATTTGATTACTTCCAAGGATGTTCTTGGAAAGCATAGTGATTATATGTTATCAAAACAACGCGGCCGCCCATTATTAATGATTATTGATGATCCGATTGATGAGACTTTCCGGGAAGAACGCCATAAGGAAATAAAATTAGAACGGAAATGGCGCTCTACACTTTCAAATATTAACGCTGAGAAAATTATCTTTTCCGGGACTCGAAAGTTTGAAGAAGACTTCTTTTATTTTATAGACTTGACCTATAAAAATCAGTTGGCAAAATATATTCGCAGCACACATTTAAAGCCTGGACAGAAGCGGTATAACGTGGATTTGAAAAATAATCCTCATAATTTAACATGTCCTGAGCGTTGGACAGAAGAGATGCTGATTGCTAAAAGAGCGGAAATTGGAGAATATGATTGGTTTGCGGAATATGAGCAAGAGCCACATCCCATCACGGGTGAAGTTTGGACTCAGGTTAAATATGAATTTGCTCCTAAACATTGGAAGGAATATGATGTAGCTGAAATTAATGTGGATTCTGCTACAACAACCAAAAAAGGGAGTTCATACACGGGGATTACTGTTGTATTGAAGGAAAAAGATTCTTATAATTTCCTGGTAATAAACGACCTTACGGGAATGTATGAATTCGAGCAGAAATTAGCCATTATTGAACGATTATATAATTTTCTTAGGAATAATTATTTCGATGCGAACGTCATTGTCGTTATTGAAAAACAAGGTGGTGGTGATGATTTATATAGCTCTGCGATGAGTAGAGATTTCAAGTTTGCCAGCCATGCCCATTTGGTCCATAGTACCAGGGAAAAGTTATCCAGGATCAGGGATTATCTTGAAGTTCCCATTCGCTCTGGACGGGTAAAATTCATTCATAATATCAGAACAAGCGAATTAATAAAGGAGATTCTCAACTTTCCATATTCGGCAAAATTAGATGCGATTGATTCATTAGCCACAGGGATCGCCTTTATTGAACAATTGCCAAAACCAAGAAAAACCGCTGATATGAAAGCGCTTTCTGCGCATTTGAAGCATCGAGTCTGGAAAAGAGAAATCCAATCCCAGGTTTTACCACAGAATCCATTACAGAAATTACAAGGAAAACATTATCGGAGGGAAGTATATTGAC
>JABAOF010022396.1_pt1 | contig 15822 bp, 13 predicted proteins | sample 7062171 | NCBI WGS metagenome assembly JABAOF01 (sample SAMN14538628, study PRJNA623070) | marine sediment metagenome | biome: marine biome [ENVO:00000428]; feature: marine pelagic biome [ENVO:01000023]; material: deep marine sediment [ENVO:00002113] | place: India: Gulf of Khambhat ...
AATGTGGCGGTCAGAGTAGCCAAAAGAACCAGTATAAATAGCCTTTTGTCGATTTTGGGCAAAGGTTCCTTTAGGTATGAAAGTTCCATATCTTTATATTGTTCCGTTCTCTATCTCTCCACTCGGTTTTTCCCCGGCCAACATATTACATTCGTTTACAGAAATTTCAGAACAGTTTCACACATTCAACACCCCAGGTGAAGTCAAATCGGAGGATCTGTTCCTCGTTGAGTTGTTCATTGGAATTTCATCTCCCAAACCGGTTATATGGGACCGTCAGCCCCGATTCTCTTGGAACTTCTAAATATTGACTTCAGAGATCTGCCATAACCGGATAGCTTGGATTGTCTTTGACTCTTGCCCGCCCCAAAACCCAACCACCTTATCAAAATCTTAGCAAGCAATTCCCAGAAGATTACAAACTTGAACACCAAGAGTGCCGGTCTCCCCAGATGTTTCCCCACGAAGTAAAACTGCGAGCGGTAAAACGAAGAAATGCCCAGAGAAAGATGTGGCAAGGTACTCTGTCCGCCAAAATGAATAATCTGGGCTTCCGGGTAAAGCATAACATCCCAATCCTTCCCTCGGGCCCTGCAACACAAATCCCTGTCCTCGCAGAAGAGGAATAGATTCTCATCCAATAATCCTACATCTTCCATCACCTGTTTTCTTATCAGCAGGCAAGCTCCCGAAACCCAGCCAGCCTTAAACGGGTCCCGAGATNNGGGGAGAAGGGGGTCTATGCACCGCCTATAGAATCTGCTTAGCCGCCCTGAGAACGAGCCCTCCTGATCCAGCCTGGACAAAACAAAGTTGATGGTGGTAGGCGGAGGGAAGGCAGCTCTCTGCAAGGAACCATCAGGCTTTAGAATCTTCGGGCACACTATACCAACGCGATCAGTTTTTTCCATGAACTTCATCATCTTGCCCAAAGCATTGTCTAGAATTATCGTATCGGGATTCAGCAGGAGCGCATATTCTCCGCGCATTATTCTGAGACCCTGGTTGTTCGCTACGGCAAAGCCCTTGTTGCTCTCGTTGGCCAGAACCTTCACCTGAGGAAAACGACTCTGGACCTCCTTTACACTACCATCTCGGGAGTTGTTGTCCACCATTATTATCTCAAATTCAACGCCATGCGTCTGCTGGTAGACTGAAGCAATGCAGTCAACAAGAAGGTCTTTGGTGTTATAACTGACAATTATTATTGACAGATTCGGCCTCAACATGGCTTGGCTTTCCGCATGTCAGGAACGCTAAATCCTTCATACCCTCTTGAAACGGTTTAATAACCATCGCACCTCATAGCCTGCGAAGTACCTGACCTTAATGACTGTTAGCAAGAACAATATAGCAAAAATCAAAGAGTTGAAAAGCAGCAGATAAAGATACTGCAGCTTGCCCAGATCGGCAAATGAAGAACTGAGCAAAAAAGTTAGGAAAAAAGACACTACCGCTGCACCTAGAGAGGCGGCCAAGGGCTTCAGGTAAACGAAGTGTATCAATTTGGAGAGCCGCTCTTTGAAATACTGGTGGTAGATCCTGATGAAATAAAAGGAGCCTGTCGATCCGGAAAACAAAAAGCTCATAAGCACCCCATTGAACCCAAGAAGCTGAATGAGGATAATGCTTAGCGTTAGGTGTAACGCCGCGACCACGACTTTGTACCTGGTCTCAAGTCCGGGTTTTCCGATTCCCCGAACGATACGGGTCCCGACTCCGGTGAGAAGATTGAGTCCGTACTCGACAATTAGCACTCGCAGGGTGATAGCTGACAATGAGTATCCCTCTCCCACCCAAGCTTTCATGATCCATGACGCTAAAACGAAGGTCAGACAGGTGAGCGGAAAAACAACCACGCTGACGTACTTGGATCCCTTGTAGTAAAGGCTCATCAATCTATCGTGCTCTCCCCTGGCATCCAGCTCAGACGCTGCGGGTTCCAATGCGGACAAGAGCATCGTAGGGAAGGTCCTAACCGCATTTGCCACCTTTTGGCCCAATTCGTAAAATGTGACAAAATTAACTCCCAGGAAGTAACTGATTATTATCTTGTCAGTTTGAAAGTGAATCAAAGAAGCCAGGTTGCCCAACTGGGTCTTAATCCCGAATGCAAACAGCTTGCGGAAGATATCAAGACGAATCCAAGAGAGGCCGACTCTTAGTTGGGGAAGCAGTTTATAAGAGAAATAAATGTTCGAAGATATAGTCAGAACGGCTATTATCCCGCTGTTTATCACCAGCCCCCTGATGCCAAATCCTTTCTCGAGAAAAAAGAAGGTGCCCAGTAGGTTCGGTATCGAGACGAAGACGAGAACCTTGTTTTGAATGTCCATGCGCTGCAGTCCCACCAGAAGTCCTTGGAAGATGCTGAACGTGTTGTTTACGGCAAACACGATAACCATTCCCCAAATCGCAAAAAGAGATTCTTGACGGATTGAATCCGGTATCTTCAAAAGCGAGGCAATCGGATTCCTCAGAACAAATCCCAGGATGATGAGAGTCACGGAAAAGCCCAGGTAGAATAGCAGGCCACAGCTGACCACTGAGTTTATCGCCGTCTGACTGTTTTTGGCGTGATACTCGGCTATGTATTTCGCAAACGAATTCCCGATTCCGAGATCCATGAGATTCAGATAATTGGCCACAACGAATACCAAGGACCAGACGCCAAACACTTCCGTTCCCAACTTGTGCAGGATGTAAGGAGTCAAGATCAGCATCACCACCATCAGCCACATCCTGCCGATTACGTTGTAGGTGGTGTTGCGCACGATCTTTCTCTCAATATTCTCCATTCTATGTGTCCTTGATTCCGGAACCCACGATTGACTCAGCTATCCTTTTACTCGCTCCCTCCGTCGTAAGTATTGTTCTGTTTGNNNTATTCTTGATTTTCTGCAATACGCTGTCAACCTTCAGTCCGACAAGCTGGTTAGCGCCGCCGTTGAGGGTCTCCACCCACTCGGTCTCTTCCCTCAAGGTGAGACAGGGGGTTCTCAAAAAGAAAGCTTCTTTTTGCACTCCGCCTGAATCGGTCAGGACGGCTTTTGCATTCTTCTCCAAGACCAGCATATCCAGATAGCTTACCGGATCGATTAGGTGAAGGCCGTCTTTTGAAAGTAACCTATCCAGAAGTTTGAATTCCGACAGTCTCTTTCTGGCCCGGGGATGAATAGGGAAGACGGTCCTTTTGCCAAGATTTGCCGCGATGCGGGCGATTTTCCTCAGGTTTTTCTCGATATCAGTGTTTTCCGCTCTGTGCACGGTCATCAGATAGAAATCCTTCTTTCTAAGCTTCAGCTTCTTCATGATCTTTGACCTCTTCTCCGCCACCAACAGATTTTCCTTCAACGAATCATACATTACGTCCCCCACCAGATGCACCCCTTTGGTTATTCCCTCTCTTTTCAGGTTCTTAATCGAGCTGGGCGTGGGACAGAAAAGCAGAGAGCTGACATGATCGGTCAGAACCCGGTTGATCTCCTCCGGCATGAACTTCACGAAACTCCGCAGGCCAGCCTCTACGTGGGCCACCGGAACGTTCTGCTTTGCGGCTGCCAAGGCCCCGGCCAGCGTGGAATTGGTGTCGCCGTAGACTATTACCAGATCCGGTCTCTCAAACAGCAGGACCTCCTCGATTCCCTTAAGCATCCTACCGGTCTGCTCGCCGTGTTCGGCAGAGCCTATCCCCAGGTTGTAGTCTGGTTTCGGTATGGACAGCTCGGAAAAGAAGACCCGAGAGAGTTCATCGTCATAGTGTTGTCCCGTGTGGAGAATGATCTCCTTGTGCTTCTTTCGCAGCTCCTTAGAAAGAGAAGAGAGCTTGATAAATTGCGGACGGGCGCCCACGACAGAGATAATTCTCATCGGCCTCGAGTGATCAACAATTGCCTATATTGTCAGTGGCAGCCGCTCACCTCTGCCACCTTGGAACTGTTCGCCTGCGAGTCAGGAACGGCTTCTCCCGGGGCGTTATTCTGAACGGCGAGAGCGCTCTTCGGAGGCTCAAGGCCGAGTTCGATCCGCCCCCTCCGCTCCTCGACAAGTAGCTTCCTCACCGTCCAATGCTCGGCCTGGTCCCCTGCCAGCCCATTGGATCGCACGCCGTCTAAGTGGCTCCCTTTACGATTTCGATGACAAAGTTCTGTTCTTCTGTAGTGAGCTCCGGGTATATGGGCAGGGAGATCACCTCCTTGGCTTTCCTTTCAGCTACCGGCAGGTCTCCCTCTTTGTATCCCAGAAATCTGTAGCATTCCTGCAAATGTAAGGGAACCGGGTAATATATCTCATGTCCTATCTGCTTCTCCTTCAAAACCCTGCGCAGCTTGTCACGGTCTTTGACCGCAATGGTGTACTGATGATAGATGTGATAATTGAAATCCTCTTCCTTGGGAGTGATTATATCCGAATCTCTGAAGGCAGCGTTATAAACCTGTGCGTGTTCTCTTCTTTTCTCTGTCCACTCGTCCAGATATTTCAGCTTGACGCTGAGTATGGCCGCCTGAATCGTATCCAGTCTGCTGTTATAGCCGACTAAGGCATGATAATACTTGGGTTTGGCCCCGTGAACCCGGAGGATTCTTAGTAGCTCCGTTATTTCCTCGTCATCAGTGGTTATCATTCCGCCGTCCCCGGCTGCCCCCAGATTCTTACTGGGAAAAAAGGAGAAGCAACCGAAATGGCCCATGGTTCCTGCCTTCTTCCCCTTGTACTTAGCCCCGATCGCTTGAGCCGCATCCTCCACCACCTTCAGGTTATGCTTCTTAGCAATCTCCATGATGGGGTCCATGTCCGCACACTGTCCGTAAAGATGGACTGGGATTATCGCCTTGGTCTGGGGGGTGATCCGATTTTCTATCTTCCCAGGGTCCAAATTGTAGGTATCCGGATCGATATCTACAAACACCGGGGTAGCACCGAGCCGGGTAATAGCTCCCGCAGTGGCGAAGTAGGTGAAGGTGGACGTGATAACCTCATCTCCTGGTCCCACTCCGCACGCCCTCAAGGACAAAAGCAGTGCATCAGTGCCCGAGGCGACCCCCACAGCGAATTTCGATCCGCAATACTCGGCCGCTTTCTCCTCAAAAGCCTTTACGTCCGGTCCCATGATAAATCTGGTGTGGGACAGGACTGAGAAGACCGCCTGATCCAGCTCCTCCTTTATGGAATTGTATTGTCGTTTAAGGTCTAACAGCGGGACGTTCATCTAATCCTCTAGCAGCTTTTGTGCACTCTTTCCACGTACAGCAACAAAACAGATTATCTTTAGTCTCTGGGTTGTCTTCTTTCGGTCAGCTACTGGTTTTCCAGAAGTTGATCCTCGGGCACATCCCTCCAGGGCTTGGCTGGCATACCCAGGACGATCTTTTTAGGGGGCGTATCCCTGGTGACCACCGCGCCGGCAGCTACCTGTGAGTCTTCACCGATGACCTTCCCCGGCAGAATGGTTGCGTTAAGTCCTATCCTCCCTCCCTTCTTGACCGTCACCCCTTTGAAGTGTTTGAATCTTTCCTTGCTCCGCGCCATGTAGTTGTCGTTGCTGGTGGCTACGCAGGGAGCTATGAAGCAGTGATCCTCCAGCTCAGAATAAGCGGTGATGTACACGTTTGTTTCCAACTTGCAGTACGAACCGATTTTGCAGAAGTTTTCGATAGCCACCCCCCGTCCCACGATGGTAAAATCTCCCACGCTGACGTTCTCCCTAACGGTGGAAAGATCAGCCACCAGAATCTTTTTCCCCAAGGTGGCACCGGCATAAATTACCACCGAGGTTCCGATTATGCAGTTATCTCCGATTTTAGCCGGAGGGAGTTCTTGCTCCTTGGTGGTAGCCGACCTGGCCGCCTTCATCTGCAGCTTGCCGATCACCGTATTATCGTCTATTCTGACTGAATCTCCGATTTGGGTTCCGGGATAAATGGTGACATTATTCCCGATGGTGCACGCTTTTCCGATCCTAACGTTCCTTTCAATAACGGAATACCTGCCTATTTTGGTCCCCTCTCCTATCTGAGCGGTTTTGTCAATGAAGTTGTCCATCATTCGACTCCTGGGAGTTTTCTGGTTGTGGTTGACGAGAAAATGAAATCTAGTCTATTCTAACCGGGGAGCCGCCCATCTTTAAGGATCTTTGAGCGGCATCCAAAACCTTCGACACGCGCAGACCATCTCTACCGTCGCTTCGCGGAGTCCTCCGATTCTGAACACAGTCGATAAAATGCTCACACTCGGTCTTCAAAGGCTCTGTCCCCGGTATCTGAGGAATCAGAACGTCGCCAAACCTCAGGCTAAGATACTCTCCATAAGTGTTGTAATCCTGTCTGGTATCCACGCCCTTGTCATAGATCCAGATCTTCTCCGCAGAGCGGGTATCGTCGAAAACCGCCATCTTCTTGTCTCCCACCACAGTCAGCCTTCTTTCCTTGTGCGGATCCAACCAGCTGACGTGAATGTGGGCCATGGTTCCGTCCTCAAAGTGCATGTTCACAAACACCACATCTTCAATGCCTTTGTCTTTCTGCAGATAGCACTCGCCCGTGGCGGTGACTGAAACAGGACTTTTTCCTAACAGGAAAAGGATCATGGATATGTCGTGGGGAGCAAAACTCCACAAGGCATTCTCGATGTCCCGCACCTTTCCTAAGTTGACCCGGGTGGAATAAACGTAATATATTTTGCCCAACTCGCCTTTGTCGATGTACTCCTTTAGTTTCAAGGTAGCAGCGTGATATTCCATGATATGACCTACCATCAAGATCCTTTTCTTCTTTTCCGCCAGCCGTACCAACTCCTCGCCCTTTTCTGTGTCCAATACCAGAGGCTTCTCCACAAACACGTCCTTGTCGGCAAGAATGGCTGCCTTGCACAGCTTGAAATGTGTGGCAGGAGGAGTAGCGATCACCACCGCATCCAGATTGGGGTTATCGATGATCTCCTTGTGGTTCTGGGTGAATTCAACCTTGGGGTAACTGGGGCAGAGGCTTTCAATCTGCTTGGGGTTCTCATCGCAGCATGAAAGCAGGACACATCCGGGCAGGTTGGAGAAGTTTCTGAGCAAGTTTTTGCCCCAAGCTCCACAACCTATCAAACCGATTTTGATCATATTCTACCTTCCTGAAAAACTTCTTGCCTCAACACCGCAGAAGGCCTGAATTCTATTTGCTTTTACCTCTGAAGGGTAGCTTTCTTTTCAAATCCTCCACATCCCTTCTCCAGGCGCCCAAAAGAGACTGGAGCGTCTCAATTGCTTCGGCATTCCTCTGTTTTGATCTCTTGAAATATTCCAGTCCAAAAATGAAGACTGTTGAGGCGAACAGGCTCAGCATACCGGAGAGAAGCACCAGCAGAGCCCTTTTGGGTTTGACCCTTCTTTCGGGAGGAATGGCCCTGTCCAGAACCTGAATGGTGGGAGTATCCTTTGTCTCCTGAATTTTATATTGTTCGTACTGCTGGGTCAGAAGTTCGAATACGCTTTCCTGAATTCTTACTTCTCGAACTAACCTTGCCAGCCGGAGGCTTAGAGATGGAACCTGTGCGAAAGGCACATCCAGAACTGTCTTATCCCCGGCATCCCCCTTCTTGTCTCCTGACTCCAAAATCTCCAGCTGCTTTTTTATTTCACTTATTTCGCTTCTCAGCGCCCTGACCTGAGGATTAGATGGCGAGAGCGTCTTGCTCAGCACGTTTAGCTTTATCTCTGATGAGATCATTTGAGCCTTCAACCCGGCTGCTTTTTCAATGGCGGCCTTCATCTGATCGTCCAGAAGAATGGTTTTGTTTTCCTCCTGAAACGTCCTCAATTCTTCCTCCGCCTGAGTTAGATCCTCTAAGGTTTGAGCTAACCTTTCTTCTATGAAAATCCGGGCACTTTTTGCCTGAGACGTGCTTGTCTGCCGGTTGATTCGATCCGTCTCTTCCACAAGGTGGTTGGCTACCTTGGCCGCTCTAACTCTGTCCCTGTCCTGGTAAGAAAGCGAGATCAATCCTTCCGCGGTCACGTGAATCGAGACATTTGAAAAAAGCTCTTTTAAAGCATCCTCCATGGATTCAGTGTGGTAAACCTTCATCAGGTTCTCTTTCTGCACCACCGCCTCCCCTACGGCTCTCGATTTCAAAATGGCAGCGATAACATCCGACGGAGTTGCCATGAAAGGCAAGGAGAAAGAAGTAGCAAGTCCGGAAGCTGACCCCACCAGCGAAGAACCCATGCCCAGACCCAAGGCAGCCTCACCCCCGGGAGGGAGGATGGTGGTGGTGGCCCGATACCAGCTGGGAAGCAAAAAGGAAATAATTGCCACGATCAAGCATACCCCCACCAGGTTCAAGAAGATGAACCTGCGGTAGCTTACCAGGATGGTCAGGTAGCTGTAGATGTTCGCTTTCTCTTTTTCAGTTTCTCTGCCTTCCATACTCCATCTCCGGACCGTGATCGCCCTGTTCCTCACTCGGTAGCTTGTTGTATAACCAGATAGATAGTAGCGATGTTTCCCAGCACCAGCATGGTATCCTTGAAGAATTTCCAATAGTCCCTGTCCGGCTTTTCAGGCACCAGGATGGTGTCTCCAGGATCTATTTTGCGGCGCTTGGATGGTTTGATCCTCTCTCCAGTTTGTCCTTTGATTATCAGAACCTTGTTCTTGCGCGCCTTCCAAGAGAAGCCTCCTGCCCGGTCAATATAATACTTGAAGCCTTTTTGCGGTTCGTAGGGGATCAATCCCGGATTTATCACACTCCCCGAAACATTCACCACCATGCTCTTTGGGGGTATATTTATTACGTCTCCGCTTTTTAGCCTGACGTCATATTCGCTCAATCCTTCTCCCAGGAGCTTCTCGAAGTTGCACGCCACCCTCCCGGGTTTCTGCCTGGATCTCAGTCTGAAATAGTCATATTCTGACTCGGTCATATCCGCAACCGGAATGTTTTTCAGTCTTTCGAATTCAGGGTCGACCACATTGTAGGAGCGGACCATCTCCGCCTCGGCCAGAGAAGCGTCAGGCGTGAATCCGCCTGCCCTGGCGATGACCTCGGAGAGCTTTGTCTTATCCTCTTCAATCTGGTACGCCCCGGGATAGAATACTTCGCCCTGAACTACCACCTGATCCTTCTTGTGAAACTTGGGAATGGTCCGGATAAATACTCGATCGTCCGGGAGCAGGTGTAAGTTCCCCTGGGGATTGCCCTCCGATAACACACCTTTTAGATCTATGGGAATGGTCTCGGTGGTGAGATTATCTGGATTGAACCTTATCAGCTCTGCCCGCAGGAGGTCGACATCCAGGGTCAGGCCGTAGGCCAGACGTATCAGGTCCAGCAGACTATCTGAAGGGCAATATTCGAACGTACCTTCAGACTTTACCGCTCCATAGATGCCCTCGGTATTGATGTTTTCCTCTCTGGTGGGCACGAAAATCGCGTCTCCCCCGAAAACAAATGGATCTCTGCTTCGGTCTCCCAGCCTCTCCGTTTTGAACACATCTACACTGAGGATGGTGCTGTCAGGGCGGGTGAGGAGAATATTCCTTCGGGAGGAGTTTTCCAGAAAACCACCTGCTTGTTGGATTACTTCTGATACTCGAGTGTTGGCGTAAACGGAGTATGTACCCGGCGTCTGGACTGCTCCCCCCACCGCAACCTTCACCTTGCGCAGCCTAATTAAGGTAACCGTCACCTGAGCGTTACGATAGGCTCTGAGAACAGCCTTCCGGATAACATTCTTGACGTCGGTCAAAGGCTTTTCCCCGACGGCGACTCTCCCCACTCTGGGAATCAGTAAGTCACCTTCCGGGGTGACGGTGAGAACGTAGTTGACATATATCTGCCCCCAGATGTCTATGGAGAGCTCGTCTCCGGTGCCGACTATGTACTCCGAGGGATCTATGCTTCTCTCCAGAACTGGCGCCGGCTCGGCTGGGACCGGGATAGAGGTGGGAACCGGTTCTGGCATATCGTCCTGAGCCAGAATCCGGTTGGGCGCAACTACCAGATTCAAGATAAACAGGAAGACAGTCAGAGACAATTTCAGAGGTCTTGATTGCAAACTGTGAACTCCTGCTTGAGATAGTCTAAAAAAGCCGAGTTATATGGCAGAAACATCGCACCGCAACTCGGCATGACTTTGCAAAAACAGACTTTCGTAAGCTCCAAAGCCCAAAATCGTTTCCGGCTCATACCTTGTTTCCTCAGCCATGTCGAAATTCCCGCGAAACGCGGGGCTGAGTAGCGAAAGCCTGGTTGAGTGAGTTATGAATCTGGATGCTGATACTTAAAGCTCTCAGACTGTCGCCTCAACCCAGCTCTCAAAAACTTTTTGCTTTGTGGAAGGTTCTCCCTCCTTTCTGGGCTTCAGAAACTCACGTCCCTTCGCCTTTTCAGAGCCTCAATTCCTCATTATACCCAGCCACCTCCACTCTGTCAAGAGAAAAAATCCCCCAATTCCCGCCGTTGAGCGTCGGTCAAGCATCCAGGATGCTTCAATCTCTTAATCTGAAGACCGGATTCGCAACCTCAATATCGGTACGTGACTAGCCTTGGCGCATCCCTGTGAACAGGCCCTTCCGTCGCTTCGCCGTGAGCCGCTGGCGACAGGACTTATGCCATGCCCAACGTGCGTATAATCACGTCGTTGACCGGGGCATACACCTAAGAAGTGCTGAGTTTCTACTTCGTTTCTGGCTCCGGCCAGATTTTCAATTTGACAAGGACGCTGGATTTATTTACTTTCGTTCCAGGGCAGGTTGTTATCCATGAAGAAAAGGAGACTTTATGACACCGCCACACCTTTCCACAAGAGCCAACGACATGCCTCCGTCGCCTATAAGGAAGTTGGTGCCTTTCGCTGACGAGGCAAAGAAAAAAGGCGTAAAGATCTATCACCTCAACATCGGGCAGCCGGATATCCCAACTCCTCCTGAGTTTATGGATGCTGTTCGGAATTATAAGGAAGAGGTCCTGGCTTACGGCAATTCCAAAGGAAGCCAGAAGTACCTCTCAGGACTGGTTGAATACTACAAAAGAAAAGGAATTCTCGTGGAAGAAAAGGACATCCAGGTTACCACCGGCGGGAGTGAGGCCATAATCTTCGCCATGATCTCTGTGGCCGATGCAGGTGATGAGATCATAGTATTTGAGCCCTTTTACACCAATTATAACGGTTTTGCCCAAATGGCGAACGTGAAGCTGATGCCGATCACTCTTCGAGCTGAGAACGGTTTTCGTCTATCGCCGCAAGAGGAGATCGAGGACAAGATTACCTCAAGGACTCGTGCCATCCTTATCTGCTCCCCCAACAATCCTACCGGCACGGTTTACACGCGCGAGGAGATGGAGATGATAGCCGACATCGCCAAAAAGCATGATCTCTTCGTGCTATCGGATGAGGTTTACAGGGAGTTCATCTACGAGGGAAAGCATACCAGCATCATGCACATGGAAGGCATCGCGGATCGTGCCATCCTGTTGGATTCGGTTTCCAAACGGTACAGTGCCTGCGGCGCCAGGATCGGCTGCATGGTGTCAAAGAACCAACAGGTGATAGATGCCGCTTTGCGGATGGGGCAAGCCAGATTGTGCTCGCCATCCATCGAGCAATTCGGGGCGGCTTCGGCACTCAAAATCGAAGATGACTATTTCGAAACGATGGCAGCAGAATACAAAAAACGAAGAGATACGGTCTACGACGAACTGATGAAGATTCCCGGAGCGGTATGTCTTAAGCCCAACGGAGCGTTTTACATTATGGCGAAGCTGCCGGTCAAGGATATCGAGGATTTCACCAAGTGGATGCTCACCGACTTCAGCCTGGATGGAGAAAGCACCATGATCGCTCCCGGGCCCGGCTTCTATGCCACGCCGGGAAAGGGTAAGGACGAGGCTCGGATAGCTTACGTTCTGAATGTGGACGACTTGAAGAAGGCCATGAGGATTCTGGCTAAGGGAATCGAGACGTACAACAAACGGTAGCATCTCAGAATCCGGAAAAGTTTTGGAAGTGAACGGCAAACTGTAAACCTCTTTCCGCAGAGAACTTCGAGGGTTAACACTTCACCATAACGATATGGACAAACGCTGTTTCATCGGAGTCGATCTCGGGGGCACCGACATCAAGTACGGTGTGGTTGCCGAAAAAGGGGAGGTTTTGCATAAGGGGAGCCTGTCAGCACAGGTCAACTTGGGAAGAGAGGCAATTCTTCAGAATATAAACAGGGCCGTCGAGAAATCACTGGCTTATGCAGATAAGAGGCGGATCAGAATAACAGGGATAGGAGTTGGCTCGCCGGGGACGGTAAACCTTCAGACAGGGAGAATCGAAGGATCGTGTCCCAACCTTCCGCAGATGGTGAATGTGAATTTGAAAGAATGGCTGTCAAACCATTTCACGTTCCCGGTATGTGTGGACAACGATGCTAATGTCATGGCTCTGGCTGAATTCAAATTTGGCGCTGCCAAGGGTTACAAAGATGCGCTCTGTCTGACTCTGGGCACTGGAATCGGAGGAGGAATAATCCTGGAGGGAAGGCTCTTTCACGGTTCTAACTTCGCTGGGGCCGAATTCGGTCACATGAGCATATGCCACAACGGGCGCAAATGCAACTGTGGAGGAATCGGCTGTCTGGAAATGTATGCCTCCGCACCTGCCATGGTAAGAGACGCGAAAAGACTTCTCCGAAGAAGCAGAAAATCAGTTATGCGTAGGTTGGTTAGAGGGGACTTGGACAGGCTTACAACTAAAGTCATCTTTCAAGCCGAGAAGGAGGGAGACGCTTTAGCGTCCACTATCATAAGCCAGGCTTGCGCATATTTAGGAGCAGGTATTGCCAGCGCAGTGAATCTTTTGAACCCTGAAGTGGTGGTGATTGGCGGGGGCGTATCAAAGGGCGGGCAGAGTTTCATTCGCAGAATTGAAAAAGAGGTAAAGAGGAGAGCTTTTCCGTCTGCCACAAAGGGTTTGAAGGTGGTCAAAGCTAAGCTAGGCAATGATGCAGGGTTCATCGGGGCAGCGATCCTGTGTGCGGAGGCAAATGGGTGAGGGGTCTTTCACCCTCCCCTTAATCCCCTCCCATCAAGGGAGGGGAAAGATATCTCCTCTCCCCTCTGGGGAGAGGAAAAAGGTGAGGGGGTGAATATAAATCTGATGCTTCGGGAATAGGAATTCCCGAAGCTTGGCATCGGCATTTCTCCCGCCTTTGGCGGGATCTTGAGACTAATGCCGATTCATCAAGAGACTAATCCATTATTATCTTGCTGACCTTCACTGTGTCGACCGTGCCGTGCAGGAAGTATAGGGTGCCGTCGCCGGAGACGATGAATTGTTGGCTAAATCTGAAGAGTTCTTTTTCAGAACATTCTGGCTTATCTCTCTCCAGGTCTATCTGTACCTTTCCATCGTATACTAACTCGTTACCCTTAAGGAGATATTTGAATATACGATAAGTGAAGCAAATGCCTATCTCCCTCTGGCCATACAGATTCTCTGTCTGATAGAAGTAAAAACAGTTGTCCTTGTCAAAACCTATTAGTGTCAACGGACGCTCCACCCACCCAACTTCCCTCATTTTATCATCAGCAAACTTGTACCATCTGAGTTCGTCCGGAAGAACAGCTACCGTATCGATCCGTCCCGTTTCAACAAAATCCTCCAAGCTTGTCCTCAATAGATATTTGTTTTCTCTGAAGTAGATGTCGTTTCCAGCTTCTTTTTGCACCACTCCTACATCGCGATAACCGTCGTTGTGGGGGATCCTTGTTTTCAACTTGCCTTCACTGAAGACGCGAATGCTCTGGAATGAGATTCCACCTGCATTGTAGACCCTGCCGCTTCGATCCACCGTAATGAGCCAATCCAACACAGGAAAAGGAGCCGGTTTTTTCTCTTTCCTCTTAGACTGTTGTTCAGCTACATCGGGAATTTGGTAAAGAAATCTTCCTTCCGATGAAAACTTCCTTATACCAAGGTTCCACAACCGGCTATACGGCATTGTAACATAAACATCCCCCGAATTGTCCACAGCTATGTCGCGTATGTCTAGCTTTCCCCGGCTCCGCTCTTCTTCGAATATTACTGGGAAGGTAAATATCCATTTCCCGGTTTTGTCATATTTCTGTACTCGGCTGCCTAACCAATCCAAAACATAGATATTGCCATCTGTGTCAATGTCAAAGCTCCTTGGTCCCTCTGGAAGCCATCCCTCATGGAGCTCCGTGACAAAGGTTGTATCAGAGAAACCACTATCCGCGACCACCACATCTATAATCTGCCCGCCTTCGATCTCCAGCGCATTTGCAGGCAAACCGTAGGCAACATGGAGAAACGCAAGAAGAAAGAGTGCTGTCGTTACCCTCATTCACGCTCCTCCGCTTTTTGCATCTTGTATTTACTCATCTGCTAAATTTACGCACTGCCCCCACCATGTTCTTGAGTTTGTTCTGCGCCTCCGCATTAGGCAAAAATTCCAATCCGCATGAAGGATTGACGTAAATCTTGTTTGCCGATATCTTTTTGGCGACCTTTTCAAACAAAGCGATCAGTTCAGCCTGGCTCTCCATCCTGATGCTTCTCGCATCCACGCAGCCTAGCCCGATTTCCTTTTTCCCGTCGTATTCCAAGAGCGCATCAAGGTTTTCCTTTTTGCTCACTACATCCGCCCCAATTATATCAACCGGAAGCTCAAACAACTCAGGCACCAGTTCCTTGATCGATCCGAAGTAAAGATAGAGGGCGAATTTGGCTTGAGTTTCCCCGGTGATTATCTTCAAAGACTCCTCGACGAGCTTTAACTTGTCCGGATGAGCGCACAGCGATGGCTCGTCGATCTGTATTGCCTTCGCTCCTTCCTGGACTAATCTCTCTGCTTCTTTATGCAATATCTGTGCAATGTCGAAAACCAGCCTTTCCTCGTTGTGATAAAATTCATCTATGGACAGCTTAGCAAAGGTGAATGCTCCGGGAATGACCTGCTTGACTTCATTCTTAGCATTGACCCTGGCGAACGTGAACTGATCGACCACAGAGTAGTTGCGAAATGAGACTTTCGATTTAATGACGGGCCGGCGATAGTAGAAATTATTGTCGAAGAACCTCAGCAGTCCGTCGATTTCGATTCCCTGGATGTTTCTGGCAAACGGTGCGACCAGGTCGTCCCAGCGAATCTGTCCATCCGTGATCAGGTCAATGCCAGCCTCCTCCTGCTCCCTTATCACCCTCTTGATTGTCTCCTGATAGGCCTTCTCCAACTCTTTTGCCGAAATCTTTTTCTGGTCAAACCTGTTGCGCGCCCTGCGAAGGTTTACCGCGGTCTTGTCCTCGGTTATCTTCGGGTAGCTTCCCACCACCGTGGTCTTGAACATAACCACCAGCCCATCACAGAAACGCCATTGCGAGAAGTCCCCCGCCAGAGGCGGGGACGACGAAGTCCCGCAAGATGCGGGACTTCGCTTCGCTCGCAATGACCGAGTTAATCTATTTATTCCTGCAGAAGGTCTTTGATGATTTTTTCGAGTTGATCGATCTGGAAGGGTTTGTTGATGACGCGGTCAACCTTTGAATCCTTCATTCTATCGCGATCAGGAGTCACTCCCCAGCCGGTTATGACCACCACCGGGACGCTGGGCTTCTTCTGTTTTACTGCCTTGGAGACATCCCACCCGGAGACGTCGGGCATGCCCAGATCAGTTATGACCATGTCGAAGTCGTCTTTTCCAAATGCGGCCAGCCCGTCTTTGCCACAGGCGGCCACTACGGCTTGGTAGTTCATTCTCTCAAGTACGCTCTCCAGAAGATCAGTCACGATGGGCTGATCGTCGATGACCAGTACCTTTTTC
>JABAOF010015541.1_pt1 | contig 15808 bp, 15 predicted proteins | sample 7062171 | NCBI WGS metagenome assembly JABAOF01 (sample SAMN14538628, study PRJNA623070) | marine sediment metagenome | biome: marine biome [ENVO:00000428]; feature: marine pelagic biome [ENVO:01000023]; material: deep marine sediment [ENVO:00002113] | place: India: Gulf of Khambhat ...
ACCAACCGCGTGAGCCACGGCGCCAGCAAGATTCCGACGCCGCTGAGGACGGCGGCGAGCACGAGCAGAAGCCCGAGGATGGTCCCGGCCAAACGCCGGGCATCGGACGTCGCGTTCCGGGCCAGGGCTCCGCTGTAAACGGGGACGAACGAGGCGGACAGGGCGCCCTCGCCCAACAGGTTGCGCAGGATGTTGGGAATGCGGAGCGCCGCCATGTAGGCGTCGGCCGCCAACGAGGTGCCCAGGAACGCCGCGATCGCGACATCCCGCCCGTAGCCGGCGATGCGGCTCAAAAAAATTCCCGCTCCCACAGCGAAAGCGGGGCGGGGTCGCCGGGCTACGCGGCTTTCGCTCTCACTCCTCACCGGGCGGCAGCGACTCCTGTGGCTTCGGTTTCTCTAACAGCTTTCGGATAAAACCCGTTTCGTCCTGCAGCGATTCGACGCTCTCCGACAGGTACTTCACCTCTTCCTCCAGCCGGCGCAGCCGGGCCTCGCCCTCAGCGCTACCTTCCCCTGACCCCAGCCGCCGTGCCAACGCTCGTCCGACCTCCGAGTCCAGCACGATCGCCGTTAGCGGTATCATCAACACCAGCAAAACCACGACGCCGAGAACCCAGACCATACTTCCGACACCTCACCAAATGTTCCCCAGGATTGCGAAACGTAGGCGGGTGCGCTTCCCGGGGCAACCCGCCTGGCGCGCCCGCAGCCTAGCCGTCGAGCGGGGTCTCGACCTGTTCATACAGCGCCCCCAATAGATCCTCACCGTAGCGTATCAGGTAGGGAAACACGTTCAGCATCCTCTCTTGAGCACGCCCGTGGGGGAAAAGGTTCGCCGCCGCCTTTTCGAGCTGGCTCTGCATCACCTGGTGCTTCTCACGAACCCGCCCTTGCAGCTTCGACTCCAGCGCGCCGATGCTCTCGAATATCGCCCGCTTGCCGCTGCCCATCGCGCTCCGGGCGCCCGGATCGAAGCTCAGGGCCGCCTGCTCGACCCGGCTCAGGGCCGAACCGAGCGAGCCGCGCAGCTCGGCTAACGCCGCTTTCAGCTCAGGTGGAGTCCGCGTCCGGATCAGCTCGCTAATAGTAGCGCTCGCATCACCGGCAAGCTCGTCCGCCTCGACCTCGTACTTGTCCAGCACTTTCTGAATCTTCGCCTCGACCAGGCGAAAGGACGAGCGCGGCACCACCACCGGCGCCGGCACCCCGTGGAGCGCGAAGAGCACCTGGCTCTGTGCCAGATAGGCGATCTCGCTGGGACCAACCACCGTGGCCACGACAGGGAAAGCTCGCGCCTCGCTGACCGGCCGCAGCAGCACGCCCGGACTTACACGCACCGGGTCATCCTCTACTATTCGCCGGAGCTCGGCCTCGCTGTATCGCTCCTGCGAGCGCCGCAAGCGCGCCCACCCGCCCTCATCCAGAATGCGATCGCGACCCAGGCGTCCAGTCAGAAACAGGTTCGTTGCCCCCCCGGCAACCGGAACCTGGGGCTCGAACCCGTCGGCCCGCAGCGCCTCCTCGCGTTGCACGAGCCGCGCTTCGCTCTCCTGGCGGCGTTCCCACTCCGACCAGAGCAGCTCCCGGGTTACGCTCTTGACGTAGGGGTGGGCCGTGCGGATGAGCAGGAAGCCGTACTCGCGGAGCAGGTGGCCGAGTGCTGTTTCGAAGGCGGCCGCGAAGCCGTGCCCCGGTTCGTAAGCTCTTCGAAGTGGGTCGAGAACGATGGCTTTAAATTCTGTATCAGGCGTCAGTTGACTTAGTTTATCTAAGGCCTCTCCGATGTCGACATCCAAGGGAACGCTTTCGATGGGTGGGCTGGGATCCGATTCGACGTCACCCGATTCGCTTCGGCTTATCTCGATGCGGACGATTCGGTTGTCGAGGTCGATCAGATGGGTATGGTTGACCTCGTTCCAATCGTGGTCCTCGGAGGCGATCGAGAAAAGTGGCATGACCGGGAGCCCGAGGTGCTCCTCGAGCCGTTGCGCCAGGCAGGCGGCCGTCAGCGCTTTGTAGAGCGTGAATAGGGGGCCGAGGAAGAGACCCGCCTGCTGGCCGGTAGAAACGAATAGGCCCCTTCCCCTCACCACCTCGGCCAGGCGCTCGCGCGTGAGCCCTTCCACACCCGCAAAGGCCTCGCTCAGCTTCGACCAGCGCTCAGCGGGCGATTCGGCGCGGATACGTTCGGCCAACTTCCGATAGCTGGAAAGCTCGTCTGGCGAGCCACCCTGGTAGAAGGCGCCGGCTCGGGCATCACCTTCCAGGTAGGCCAAACAAAGCGGTGACCCGCTAAGCGGCAGCCGATCGATGCGCAGGTTCATCTTGCTTGGCCCAACAGGATGTAGCGTGGGCATTCCCGGCAGGCCGGGCCCCCGTGGTAGTCACCAAAGGTTCGCTGGGGCTCGAGCGCGCTGGCGCGCAGCATCTCCTCCAGTTCGGCTGGCTCATAGAGGCGAACCCGCTCGTAGTAGGTGCTCTCGGGTTCGGGCTCGTCCGGCTCGTAGAGGCGAATCGTCTTCACGACCACCCTGCCCCCTTTTTCCAGGCGGCGTTCCTGGACGACACGCCGCCGGTCAAGGCGGCGCTCGTCCCGCGGTACCAGACCGCTCCGCACCCTCTCCGCGTTCAGAAAGTCCAGCGCGTAGCCACCCCCCGGCTTCAGCACCCGGCGCACCTCGGCGAGCACCCTCAGGTCCTCCTCCGGCTCGGCGAAGTACCCGAAGGAAGTGAAGAAGTTGACGACCAGGCCAAAGCTCGAGTCGGCAAAGGGCAGGTTGCGCATGTCGCCGCGAACCAGCAATAGCCCAGGGTCGCTGCTCTGCGCCTCGCGCAGGAGCGGCGCCGAGAGGTCGAGCCCGACCACGACGTGCCCACGACGCGCGAATTCGAGCATGTGACGTCCGGCGCCGCACGCCAGGTCGAGGACCGTGCCTTGCGGTTTTCCCAGGGTGGAGAGCACGAGCTCGACGCCGGCAACCGCTTCCTCCGCATCGCGGTGCGGGTAAAGAGCCAGGTACTCCTCGCCGAACCAATCCCGGTACCACTCGGGGACGCGTCGTGGATCGCTCATCCGCCTCGGTGATAGGGTTCGCCGCGTAGGATCGTACCGGCACGGTAGATCTGCTCCGCCAACACCAGGCGCGCTAACTCGTGCGGCAGCGTGAGACGGGAAAGCGCGACAACTCGGTCGGCCCGACGTCGCAGTTCCTCGCTGAGCCCCGCGGGACCACCCACCAAGAACGCGGCTCCGTCTCGACCCTCGACGCCCAGTTTCTCCAGGTAGGCGGCGAGGCGTACCGATGACCAGGCTTCTCCCCGCTCGTCAACGGCCACGACCGCCAACTCCCCCGGCACACGAGCCAAGAGCGCCTCCGACTCCTTTCGCGCCACGTCGTCTTCGTCCCCTCCGCGCCTGAGAGCGACGGGCCGTACTTCGGTCGCCTCGAACTTGAAGTAGTGGCGAATTCGGGACTCGTACTCCGCGATCGCCGCCGCCAGGGTGGGCGATTTCGGCGTGCCGACGGCGATGAGCATCACCTTCACCTCGTCCTCACCCCGACACAAGTAGCGTGTCCCGCAGAAAGACCTCGTTGTCCTTTTGCGGGAACTCCGTCACAAAGTGCAGGCCGCGGCTCTCGCGCCGCCACAGAGCACAACGGACCACCAGTCGGGCCACGTCGATCATGTTCAGCAGCTCGGTCGCGTCGGCCCAGCGCGCTCCGGAGCCGGCGAGCGCCCCGCTGGCCTCGGTTCGCTGCGCCGCCCATTCGCGTCGCAGATCGTCCAGAATCGCCGCTCCCTGCTCCATCTCGGCACGCTGCCGCACGATACCCAGGTGTTGCCACATCACATCTTTCAACCGTTCGCGCAAGACGGACAGCGACGCCTCGGGGAAGCGCGAGAGATCGGTCGGCGCCGGGGTAGCGCCCCGCGGGTCCGAAACGAAGGGGAGATCCGCCAGTATCGATGCGGCGGCTCGCTCCGCGAACACGACCGCCTCCAGCAACGAGTTGGAAGCCAGCCGGTTGGCGCCGTGGACTCCTGTGCAGGCGCACTCCCCGGCCGCGTACAGACCCGGTAAGCTCGTTCGTCCGTCCGCATCCGTCCAAACACCACCGCACAGGTAGTGTGCAGCGGGCACGACCGGTATCGGCTCACGCGTCGGATCGACGCCGCTGGCGCGACAGCCTTCGAGGATGTTGGGGAAGCGAGCCTCGAGCGCCTCCCCCGAGATACCGGTGGCATCGAGCCACACATGGGGCTGCCCGCTCCGTCTCAGTTCGCTGTGCACGGCGCGCGCCACGATGTCCCGAGGGGCCAGCTCTTGTCGCGCATCGTAGCGAGTCATGAAGCGCTCGCCCTGCCCGTCGCGCAGAACAGCGCCCTCGCCCCGCAGCGCTTCTGAAATCAGGAATGCGTGCGCTTCGGCCGGATACAGGGCCGTTGGGTGAAACTGGATGAACTCCATGTTGGCGACGACGGCCCCGGCACGATAGGCCATGGCCACCCCATCGCCCGTGGCGATCGCGGGATTCGTGGTGTGCCTATAGATGGCCGCGCTGCCGCCAGCGGCCAGCATCGTTGTGCGGGCACGGACTTCGAGTGCCTCACCCGACTCGACGTCCAGCACCCAGGCGCCCACGCAGCGACGCTCTCCAGCCAGGCATTCGCTGGCCAGCGAGAGCGCCATGTGGTGCTCGAGCACGCGAATCTTCGCGTGGGCGGCGACCGCCTGGTCCAGCGCGCTTTCGATCGTCGACCCGGTGTGATCGCGACTATGAACGACTCGGGCGTGGGAGTGTCCGCCTTCCCGGGCCAACGCTAGCGCCACGCCGTCTTTGGAAAACCTCACGCCCCAATCGATGAGGTCGGCGACCGCACCGGGACCGCTGCGCACCAGCAGTTCGACTCGCTCTCTGTGGCAGAGGCCGGCGCCGGCGCGCAGCGTATCGGCGACATGCTCCTGAAAGGAGTCACCGCGATCCGACACAGCGGCGATGCCGCCCTGCGCATAGTTGGTGTTCGAGTCGAGGCGCGCTTTCTTGGTCACCAGCACCACCTCGGCGTGTGCCGCCACACGCAGGGCGAAGCTGAGGCCTCCGATCCCGCTCCCGATCACCAGGATGTCGGTTTCGAGGGTTTTCACCATCTCGACTCCGTCGCCTTTCGGTTCGCCATCACTTGGGAAAGCAATTCCTCGATTCGATCGCCGCCTGCCTCCCACACCACCTCTTGCAACGCTACGTGGATATCGAAGTCGCCGCCCAGCACCGGGCCCAGCTTGACAGCGTCTTTGAGCGTCATCAAGACGGATTCGCCGCCAGCCTCACGCCGGATTCGCCGGACGTCCATGGGACCGTAGCAATGGTGGTCCGAGAAGGTGAGGCGTCGGGTCACGCTCACGCCCGCCTGGTCGAGCTGCCGCCAGAACGAGTCGGGCTGGGCCACCCCGGCGAGAGCGAGCCCGAAGCGAGCGGCCGCGAGCGACTGCCGCTCGCAGCGTCCAGCCCTCAACCCCGAGTAGGTCAGCGACTCGGTCAATCGAAAGTGCACGCGACCCACGGGAAGCTCCCGATACGAGTGACGTAAGCGCTCCGCGATTCGCTCCGCCATCGATGCGTCGACCGCCTTACGCGCCACCACCGCCATGGTCGCCCGCTGGATCGCTGCGAGGGGTTCGCGCCAGGGACCGCGTGGTAACAACCGGCGGCGTGCCGGCCAGCCGTCCGCCGCTAACAGCACAACGCTCGCGTCGGGACGGAGCGCCCGGTGCTGGAACGCGTCATCGAGTACAGCCACCCGCGCTCCTTCGCGCTCCGCCTGGCGCAGCGCGGCGCGTCGGTCGGCCGACACGTACACCGGCACGGACGGGTTGAGTATCCCGTGCACGATGACCTCGTCGCCCCCGTATCCTCGCATCACCACCGCCGGCCGCTCTCCACTGCGCTCGAGCCTCCGTGCGATCCAGGCCGTGAGCGGCGTCTTCCCTGTCCCGCCCACCGTCAAGTTCCCCACCACGATCGTCGCGATCGACGCCCGGGACGAGCGCAGCCATCCCCGGTCATAGCCCAAACCGCGTAGGGCGGTGCCCAGACGGAAGGCCCATTCCGCCGGAGCCAGACCCGCCGATATCAGCGAGTACACCCCCCCGCCATTCCAAATGCGCCGGTGCCAGCCGTTCATCGACGCTGGAAGTACATCCCGTCCACTTGCGCCTTCAGGCTCTCGAGCCGCGACTCCAGCAGCTCCGCATGAGCCAGTAGGTCGCGAACCGAACAGTCACGGGCGATCCGTCGCGGCTCCCCCACCGCCACCCGCACTTCACCAAAGGGCCGCGGAATCATGAAGCTGTCCCAACCTTCCACCCACCAGGCCTGCCGGCTTCCAGCCATCACCGGGACGACGGGGACTTCGGTGATCCGCGCCGCCTGCAACGCCCCGGGCTTGAGCTTCTCGCGCGGCCCTTGCGGTCCATCCGGCGTAATCGCCAACGAACGCCCGCGCCGCAGCTCACGGACCAGCTCGCGCAGCGCGCGGAAGCCGCCGCGCGTGCTCGAGCCTCGCACCGATTCGTAACCGAGTCCGCGACCGATGCGGGCGAGGTATTCCCCGTCCCGATGCTGACTGACCAGCATGACGATCCTGTGATCACGGAAAAGGTAGAGCAACGGCAGAATGCGTCCATGCCAGGTGACGAAGACCACTGGCTGTCCGGCCCGCCACGTTGATTCCAGATGCTCGTTCCCCGCGATCACGAATCTGAGGCTCGAGTAGACGGCACGAAACAGCGGCGGCCCGAGCTTGTCGGCGAGGCCGACGACGATGCGATCGCGGACTATCATCGGCCCCGACTCATCAGCTCCCTGGCCATCCCCGCCACCCGCCGGGGCGCGCCTGGCTCGCCCAGCCGCTCACTCACCCGGCGCAGCCCCTCGAGCATCGTCCGGCGCGCCACGGAGTTTGGGTCCAGCAGCGGCAGCAGCGCCTCGGCAATACGCGCCACCGGCAAACTCTGGATGAATTCGGGAGCGATCCGCTCCCCAGCCAGCAAGTTAACCATGCCTACGCTGTCGACGTTCACCAGCCTGCGCGCCACTCGATACGTCAGCGGATGCACCCGATGGGCGATGACCAGAGGCGTTTGCGCGAGCGCCGCCTCGACCGTGGTCGTCCCCGACTTGGTCAGGACCGCCGTGGCCGCGCCGAGGACCCGGCTGGAATCGGCGACCAGCGGAATTCCTTTAGCGGCCGTGTAGTACACGGCCGGCACGTGAGGGGCGCCCGACACCACCACCTGGACGTCGGGACGGCGGCGCTCCACCTCCTGGGCCACGGCCAGGAACGGCTCCAGCAGGCATCGCACCTCCTGGGGCCGGGACCCCGGCAAAAGCCCGAGAACCGGCCGCGCCGGATCGAGGCCCAGCGCCGCAATCGCCTCCCTGGGGCTTTCCCGAGCCACGTGGCAGTCCAGCAGGGGGTGGCCGACAAAAACGGCTTCTACGCCGAATTCTCGCAGAAAAGGCTCCTCGTGGGGGAAGACCACGGCCACGCGGTCGGCGTGACGGGCCAGGATCTGCGCCCGCTGGGGCCGCCAGGCCCAGAGCTGAGGCGCGATGTAGTAGAGCACCGGTATGCCGCGCCCGTGGGCCTGTTCGCAGAGCCAGAGGTTGAAGCCCGGGTAATCGACCGGGATCACCAGATCGGGTGGCCGGGCCGCGAGCAGCCGCCTGACCTGGCGACGCAGACGGACAAAAGAGCCCAGGCGTGACACGATCTCGGCCAGTCCCATGACCATCAGCGTGTCGAAGTCGACGATCGGCTCGACCCCCGCCGCGGCCATCCGCGGACCCGCCAGGCCGAACAACTTCGCTCTGGGATAGAACTCGCGCAGCGCCGTGGCCAGCGCCGCCGCATGCAGATCTCCGGAAGCCTCGCCCGCGGAAAGGAAGATGCGGGGCTCAGACACGCGAGCTGATATACCAGATGGCGAAGAGGACGAGGCCGAGCAGCAGCAACAGCGTGCGCGTCCTCATCCCCGCTCGCGGTCCGGCGCCCTGCGACTTGCGCTCACGCCTGATGCGTATCAAAGACATGCCGTTGATGCCTCTCGATGCGCTCGACGATCTCCAGGGCGACCTCCAGAGCCGTTCGGCCCGCCTCGGCGCTCACCCGCACCGGCGCGACTCGGCGCACCGCCTGGACGAACGCCTCGAGCTCCAAGCGGAGCGGCTCGGCTCCGTCGCCCCGTAGGCTGACGTGCTCAACGAACTCCTCAAGCGCCGCGCGGGAGGCCGCGTCGGCGCTCGGATTTTTGCGCCGGTAGAACTCGCCGCTCCCCGCCCCCAGGTCGAGGCTAAGATACCCGGTGGCCTGAAAGAAGCGAATCTTTCTTTGGCGTTGAATCGAGACGCGGCTGGCCGTGATGTTAGCGACCGCTCCGCTGTCGAACTGCAGCCTGGCGTTGGCGATGTCCACACTGCCGCTCAAGACCGACACGCCCACAGCTCGGATATCGGAGACCCGCCCCCTTACGAGGCTGAGGATCAGGTCGATGTCATGGATCATCAGGTCGAGGACCACGGGCACGTCGGTACCGCGGGGAGCGAAAGGTGCCAGTCGGTGTGATTCGACGAACAGTGGATTCTCCAGATAGGCCTCACAAGCGCGAACCGCTCCGTTGAAGCGCTCGATGTGCCCGACCTGTATCACGCGTCCGTTCGCCGCGGCCAAACGGATCAGCTCATCGGCCTCCGCTGTGCTCGCCGTGATCGGCTTCTCGATCAGCAGGTCGCACCCGTGTTCGAGGGCTCGCTTGCCCACGTCGAAGTGCCGGCTGGTGGGAACGGCGATCGTAACCGCTTCGACATCGCTTGCCAGTGATTCGAGGTCAGGGTAGGCCCGCGTCCCGAGCTCCTGTGCGACGGCCTGCGCCCGCTGCGGGTCGATGTCGTAAATCCCAGCCAACCGCGCCTCAGGCAGCTCTCGCAGCAGCCGGGCGTGGTGGAAGCCGAGGCTTCCTACCCCCAATACGCCGATGGTGACCGGATTCAACGAACCGTCAGACCGAAACCCCGCGCTCACTCGCCTCGATGAAGGCGATCAGCCGTTCGACCTCCTCGATCAAGCCGCCCTGAGACCGCAATTCTTCGATCGCCTGGCTCAGGTTCAAGCTCGAGCCAAAGAGAATGCGGTAGGCCCGCTTCAGCTCCTGACGCGTCTCCAGCGAGAATCCGCGCCGCTCAAGTCCCACCGAGTTCAGGCCGTACATCTGCAGGGGATTCCCCGCCGCCCGCGTGTAGGGGGCCACGTCTTTGGGCACGCGCGAACCGCCGCCCACGAATGCGTGGGTGCCGATTCTCACAAACTGGTGGATCGCGGTCAGACCGCCGACCGTGGCCCAATCCTCGATGGCCACATGGCCGCCCATCTGAACGCCGTTGGCGATGATCACATGATCGCCGATGCGGGAGTCGTGCGGCACGTGCGCGTAAGCCATCAGCAGGCAGTTGCTCCCAACCTCCGTCGAGCCCGAAGCGCGCGTCCCCCGATTGAGGGTGGCGAATTCGCGAATCGTCGTGCGATCGCCCACGATGAGAACCGTGTCTTCGCCCTCGAACTTCAGGTCCTGCGGATCGGTGCCCAAAACCGCGCCCTTGGCGATAAAGCACTCACGGCCGACCCGTGTGTTTCTCTCGATATACACGTGCGGCCCGATGACCGTCTGCGTTTCGACCGTCACGTTCGGACCGATTATCGCGTAGGGGCCGATGTGTACCCCCTGCCCCAGTTGCGCCCCCGGATCGACGATTGCCGTCGGGTGAACCTGGGCCGGAGCATCCGGCGCCTGCCCTTTGACGGTCGGCGCACTCACCTGTCCACCACCTGAGCCATCATTTCCGCCTCCGCTACCACAGTCCCATCCACGCGGCCGACTCCTTTCATTCGGCACACCGTCTTCCGCATCTGAACCATCTCCAGCTCGAACACGAGCTGATCGCCCGGCGTCACCGGACGGCGGAACTTCACCTTATCGAGCGACATGAAATATACGACCTTATCCTCCGGGTTTTCCACCGTGTCCATCAGCAGAAGGCCGCCGACCTGCGCCATCGCCTCGATGATCAGCACGCCCGGCATGATGGGGAGCCCGGGAAAGTGGCCCACGAAGAACGGTTCATTGATCGTCACGTTCTTGATTCCGACGATTCTCTGGCCCCGCTCGTACTCGATCACCCGATCGACGAGGAGAAACGGATAGCGGTGAGGCAGAATCTCGAAGATCCGCGCGATGTCGACCCGCCGGGCCGACCGCTGCTGCTTGACCTGCTCCGCGATCGCGCGCACCAGCTCGATGTTCGCCCGGTGTCCCGGTCGCTCGGCAACGATCTGCGCCTCGATCCGCTGACCCACAAGCGTCAGATCGCCCAGCAGATCCAAAACCTTGTGCCGGACGAACTCATCCTCGAAGCGAAGCGTCGACCCTTCGTGCAAGCCCTCAGGGGTCAAGACGACCGTGTTCACGGGATCGGCTCCCAGCGCCAAACCGGCGGCCCGCAGTTTTTCCGCATCGCGTAGAAAGCCGAAGGTTCGCGCCGGCCCGATCTCACAACAGAACGTCTCCGGGGTGATCGCGTACGAGGCGTGTTGGCGTTTGATCAGCGGGTGATCGAAGTCGATTGTTGCCGCCACCACGTAGCGATCATCGGGAAACACGGCGTAGCGCGACTTGTCCTCCTGCACCACGAAAGGTGTCGAGCACTTCCAGACCGCTGCCTCAGCCGCCTGCTTCTTGACCCCGGCCTCTGACATGAGGCGCGTGAACGGCTCGGCGCTTCCGTCCGTCGCCGGCGGCTCTTCGGCGTTCAGATCGACGATCAGGTTGTCGAGCCGCAGGCCCGCCGTCGCCGCCAGCAGGTGCTCCACCGTGCGAACCCGGGCGCCCTCGCGCTGTAGCACCGTGTGTCGCTCGACCTCCACCACCTGATCGATACGGGCCGGGACCTCCGGATTACCCGCGAGGTCCGAACGCCGAAATACGATCCCCCGATCGGGCTCTCCCGGTCGCAGGATCATTCGCACTTCCGCGCCTGTGTGCAGGCCACGGCCTGAAAGCTCGACTGTGCGTGCCAGCGTCTGCTGCTTCACTCGCGATATCCTTCCTCGCTCCGGTTACTTCGCCGGCAATTGTCCACTCAAGCGCTTTCGGCGCCCAGCTGCCTTTCGATCCGCCGAACCCGGCGCAGGATATCGGGCAGTTTCAAGAAGGCCGCGTTCGCTCGCATGACCTCATTGAGCCGACGCGCCGGGTGGCCGAACCAGGTCTCACCTGCTGGAATGTCGTGGCTGACACCCGACTGGGCACCGACCTGCGCCCCGTCGCCGATCTTCAAGTGGCCGATGATTCCCACCTGGCCGGCGAGGGCGACGCCGTCGCCGACGGTGGTGCTACCGGCGATACCCACTTGAGCCACGATGATGCAGCGGCGCCCGATCCGCACATTGTGGGCGATATGAACCAGGTTGTCGATCTTGGTGCCCGATCCGATGCGCGTCTCGCCCACCGAACCCCGGTCGATGCAGACGTTGGCTCCGATCTCGACCTCGTCCTCGACCACACAGCGTCCCACCTGCGGAACCTTGCGATGCTCGTTGTCCTGAAGCACGTAGCCAAAGCCATCCACTCCGATGCGCGTTCCGCTGTGAATGATGCACCGTTGCCCAACCACCGTGCCCGGGTACAGCGTCACCTGGTCCCTAAGCTCGCTCCCGTCGCCCACGGCACACCCCTCGCCGATCACACAGTGGGCACCGAGACGTATACCGTCACCCAGCCGGGCGCCGGCCCCCACCACGGTATAGGGGCCGATCATCACCCCCTTCCCCAGCTCCACACCCGGTGCCAGCACAGCCGTGGGGGCGATCTCCGGCTGCAGCGGTTCCTCCGGGTAGAGCAAGTGCAGCGCGTCGGCGAGGGCGCGGTGGGCGTCATCGACCCAGAGCAGGGCAGCCCCCTCGGGTGTATCCTGGGTTCCGCTCAGCTCACGACTGACGATGACAGCACCGGCGCGAGTGCCGGCAAGATACGGGAGGTATTTTCGCCGAGCAAGAAAACTGACGTCACCCGGCTCCGCTGTCTCTAGGGGCGCGGCACCGGATATCCTTATGGCAGCCTCGCCCTGCAGTTCGGCGCCCAGATGCACTGCTAGCTCGCCCACCGTCAGTTGCGTCCCCATCGGTCACTCCTGTGCGCACGTTTTGTTGTGGCCAAGGCCCGCGCGGGCATAGTAACAGCGCCCACGACGCCGCCTCGGGCCGTGGGCGCGCTCACGAAAGGTAAACGAGCCAGGCAAACGGGAAACTTAGTTTCCCCTGCCGTCCTTGGTCGTTCTCCGTGTCTTCAGCCGCTCGATGACCAGGTCGGTGATGTCCAACGCGGTGTCGGCGGCGATCAGCGCTCCCGCCGCCGCGTCGAAAATCATCGTATAGTCGCGCTCATCGCGCACCTCAAGCAGCACTGCGGTGATCATCTCGTAGATTGGCTGAACCAGCTCCTGTTGCCGCCGCTGAGCCACCTGCTGCAGGTCGTTCACGCGCTGCTCGTACTCAAGGCGCTTTTGCAGAATTTCCTGTTGACGCTCCTGACGCGCCTCGGGCGACAGCATCACCTGCTGCTGCTCGTAGGTCGTGATCATCTGTTGAAGCGAATCGGCCAACACCTGCACCTCGCTGCGCCAACGCGCGACCTCTCGGTCAAACGTATTTTGGGCCTCGGAGGCGCCCGGCGTCTGGGCGATGATGTCGTTGGAGTTGATGTACGCCAACTTCGTCTCGGACGCTTGAGGCTGGCCGATACCATTGTATCCAACCAACGCCAGCGCCAATACAGCCACGACCGCACTCGCTTTGTAACGCAACTCTGCACTCTCCTCTACTTGCGGACCCGCCCGCCGGCGGCGTGAGGCCGCGGGTCTGGCAGCCGATCCGTCCCTCCTTCGTCAGTTTCGTGCCGTTAGAATATCTGTCCGAACCTGAAGTGCAACCGCCAGCCGGGGTCGGGCCGGCCGAACGCATCGCGAGCGTCGATCCCGTAAGCGTAGTCGAGGCCCAGCGGGCCCACCGGCGTCACCAAACTCACACCCACGCCGACGCCACGGAAAAGATCGGTCGGGTTGATCCCTCCCGAGGATTCCCAGACGTTGCCGGCGTCGTAAAAAGCGTTCACGTAGAAGCTGCCGCCCAGATTGATCCCCACGTTCGCATAGAGCGCGAAATAAGATTCACCTACCCGGTCGAGCTGGCTGAATCCCGGTGTGCCCCGCGGCACATGACCGACCGGCGTGATCGTCAGCTCCTCGTAGCCGCGAAGTCGCGGTCCCACCTGCACGCCGCCCAGGAAAAAGCGCTCGAGGAAAAACGGATTGCGTCCGAGAATCGTTCCACCCTCCAGCCGCAACCCCAGCGCCATATCGATGGGCGTCTTAGCTGGATCGGAACGCAAGCGCGCGATCGGCGTGAACCACTCGCTCTCGAAGGTGAGTTTCCGGTAGTCGCCGTCCCCGCCGAAGATCCCGCCCGCGTACTCGAGCCCGACGGCATTGCGGCTGCCGGCCGTGGGAAAGAGCGGGTGGTTGCGCGTATCTCGGGCGATGCGCAATTCCATCGAGCTGCGTGTTCCGATGTTCAGAAGCTGACGCTGATCCAGATCGAGCTCGTCCTCGTCCGAATCGAACTCGTCGCGGAACAGCGAGTAGCGAACCGACAATCGGGTCCAGCGCGCGCCTAAGAGCGGTGTGCCGAAGATGATGCTGCCACCGGTCTGACGTCGACGTCCAAGCCCGACAAAACCGAAGCGGTCGCGCGAGCTGCGTAAACTCACACCAGCCGAGTTGCGGCTGCCGAAGAGAGAGGGATCGGTGTAAGCGACCTCGATGTCGTTCGTCCGCGCCCCGAACAGCCAGCGGAAGCGGCCTGATTTCGCCTGGCCGAACAGGTTCGGCTGCTCGTAGCCGATGAAACCCGCCATCCCCGATGTCGGGGACAGCGAGGCGCCGAAGTTGACGTTGCCCGTCTGCTTCTCCTTGATCTTGAAGCTGACGTTGATGTTGCCTTCTTCGTTCGGCTTAATATTGAGCGCCTCGTTTGGAGGCAGTGGCTCGAAGAAGCCGAGGCCCTGTACGGTCTGGTAGCTCGAAACGATGCGATCGTCGTTGTAGACATCGCCCGGCAGCAGTGTCAGGCGGTCCCGGATCACCCGCTCGTGCGTGTTCGTGTTCCCGCTGATCGCCACCAGATTCACATACGCCTGCTCGTTTTCCTGTATGCGCCATTTGAGGCGCACCCGTGGGTGTCCGTCTTCTCCTTCCGGCAGTCGCTCGACGATCGGCTCGATCTGCGAGTAGAGGAAGCCAGCGTTTCGGTACAACCGAGTGACCAGCTCAGTCGCCTCCTGCCACTGACGCGTGTTAAAGACGGGATCACCTCTTTCCCCGCCGCCACCGATCAGCGGCAAGCGCGACAGCAGCGAGCGGCGGCCCGGGGCGTAGCGGGCCTCGAGGAACTCGGTGGGGAAATGACTGTTGCCCTCGATCTGGAAATCGGCGATCCGGTATTGACGTCCTTCCTCGACTCGAATGACGAGCTTCGTCTTTCCGCTGGTGGGATCTACGATCATCGTGTCGCCGAGGACCTTGAAGTCGAGGAAACCACGTGATCCGTAATAGCGCGTGAGGTTGACCTGCAGGTCTTCGTTGTACTCGTCTTCTCGGAACTCGCCGTTTCGCCACCAGAAAAAGCCTTCGGGCTTCACCTTCATGGCCGATACCAGATCGGCTTTGCTGATCCGGGTGTTCCCCTCGAAATCGACCGCCGCCACCACCAGCCGCCGTCCCTCGTTAACTCGGAATATCAGACGGTACTCACCCGGCCTGTCGGTGGATGCGAACGACGTGTCGACCTGCGCGCGTACGTAGCCTTTGCGCGAGAGCTCTCGGCGGATCTGGTGTGAGGCCTGGTGTACGGCGGAAGGGTTGAGAGGCGCGTTCGGTTTGAGACCGGCCGTATCCCGGATACCGCCGGCCCCTACGTGCTCCAAACCTCGAAACGTGTAGCCGACTATGAAGGGGCGCTCCACCACTTCCACGAGCAAGGTGACGGGGCCCTGGGTGGCCGCGCCGAGGGCGAACACGCGAATGTCCTCGTATTGTCCGGTGGAGAAGAGCCGCTGAATACCTCGCTGAATGTTCCGTCCCGTCACGACATCCCCGGGCCGAACGCCAAAATCCGCCAGAACCACCGGCGTGGCCTGGCGGACGTTGCCGGTAACGCGAACGGAGTCGATGCGGACTCCGACCCCTTGGGCTTGTGTCTGAGCTGCGGTCGGCGCGGCCCTCGCCCCCAGACCGACGAGGGCCGCTATCAGTAGCGTGCGGGTCGAAAACCTCACGTGGTAAACGATGAAGACGACAGGACCCTGAACTCCAGACGCTCGCCGTCAGCGGACACATCGACTTCGATGGTGTCGCCCGGCGCCAGCTCGGCCATGAGGATCTTTTCAGACAGCGGATCCTCCACGTAGCGCTGGATGGCTCGCCTCAGGGGTCGCGCTCCGTAGGTGGCGTCGTAGCCGTGCTCGACCAGGAACTCGACCGCCGCATCGGTCAGCTGAAGCTTCAGCGCCTCCTCTTCCAGCCGTGCTCGCACATCGCGCATGAGCACGCCCACGATCTCCCGAATGTGCTCCTTGCTCAGCGGGTGGAAGACGATCATCTCATCGAGGCGATTCAAGAACTCGGGGTTGAAGACTT
>JABAOF010000664.1_pt4 | contig 15807 bp, 14 predicted proteins | sample 7062171 | NCBI WGS metagenome assembly JABAOF01 (sample SAMN14538628, study PRJNA623070) | marine sediment metagenome | biome: marine biome [ENVO:00000428]; feature: marine pelagic biome [ENVO:01000023]; material: deep marine sediment [ENVO:00002113] | place: India: Gulf of Khambhat ...
CAAAACAAATAATCTGGCAAATAACAACAGTGTGAAAAGACATAGAATGTGTGAACCAGTAAAGTCGAGTGACGTTTGAAACCAAAAGTGATAATGTAGGGTCATGAAAGAAACAGAAATTCTCTGCCTTTGGAAACGGTGATAACACGAGCGAAGAAGGTGAAGCCAACAATCAGGCAAGTGAAAAATATGAGGGTGAGGAGGCCACAAAGAAGCTAAAGGGACTTTTGGAGAGAATTATCAATTACGCGCCAAGCTTGATAATTGGCATAAATCTTCAGGGAAACATCATGATCTTCAATAAGGAAGCTGAGAGGATAACAGGTTATTCTAAGGAGGAAGCGATAGGAAAGAGCTTTCTCCCCATGCTCATAGCGGAAGCTCATAGGGACGATATCGCCAAAATATTCTATAAAGTAAACCAGGATAAACCCACTTACAACCTTGAAACGAGGATAATAACAAAAAATGGTGATGAACGCTTAATAACCTGGTGCACAGGGTCAGTGAAAAATAACGAGGATATAATAATCGGCGGGATTTATATAGGAAGCGATATCACAGATAAGGAAGATCTTCAAGAAGAAAAAGAATCCACCCCCTTAACTCAAGAAGACACGGAGGAGGTTCCTCCACAATCCGACCAAAACGCCGTCACAGCCGATGGTACAATATCTTCTGAGGAGAGCACATCGTCAGAGATGGAGTGGGAAAATGTTTTTAACTCAATTGCAGAACCAATAACCATAATTAGCAAGGAAAATAAAATCCTGATGGTTAATCCTACTTTTGCGAGAATGTTGAATCTTGAGCCTGAAGAATTGATAGGAAAAAAGTGCTGTGAGGTTTTCCACAATATGGAAAGTCCTATACATAGCTGTGTCCACAAAAAAGTTTTCGAAACAGAGGAGGCTTTTTCGGAGGAAGTTCGGGATGAAGCAACAGGTCAAACAACATTGATTTCATGCTCTCCATTTTACGATCCAAATGGGGAATTGATAGGATCGATACTCATAGCAAGTAAAATAACTAAAAAAGAGGAGCCGAAAGAAGAATCGCTGGAGCCAAAGAAATTGTCAAACATAAATTCGTTCGTTTCAGCTATCCAACATGAAATGAACAACCCGCTTGGTGGTGTATTGGATTTTGCAGAGGCGATAATGGAGGAGGAAGACCCCTTGAAGATTCGGCTCTATTCAAAGGAGATAATGGATTCGGCAACGCGGGTAATTCATATCTTAAGCTCATTGACACGAGAAGCTCAAAACCCAAAAGGTTACATGATGGAGCCGATCGACTTGAACGAAATCATCAAAACATCATTGAACACGATGAGCCAAAACGAGAAATTCGCAAATGTGGATATCGAGATAGATCTCAAGCCCATTCCAAAGATCGAGGGAAACCTGGACGAAATACAGCAGGTAATACTCTACCTAATTGTAAATTCCCTGGAAGCTATGAATGGTAGCGGCAAGATTCATATCTCCACTAGAACCTCCAACAGTGATGTTCAGGCCATAATCAAAGACGAGGGAATAGAAATTCCAAAAGAACAACTAAGCTGGATGTTCGAGCCATCCTCCATGCCCAAACCTGAGGGAGTGGACAAGGGAAATGAAATGACCGAAGTGGGGCTGAGGATGTTCGCAATTTCTACGATTCTTAAGAAGCATAACGCCCCTATAAGCGTGGAGAGTGAGGAGGGAAAAGGAAGGACATTCATCATTAATTTTCCCCATGTTAAGACTGGCAAAGATAACGTTTAGCTGTTTTAAAAACTCCCCCCTTTTAAAAAACCGACAATGTCCATTTAAAAGGTAATTCTTCATTTACTCAAGATGGTCAAAATGGATGGGGAGGTAAAGTTGATGAACAAAGTATTTAAATTTAAATAGTAAGAGGTGAACAAGGTAGAATAATATATTCGGGTGGAAGGAGGGGGATGGTGGGCGGGATTTCTTGACATTCCAGCCAAAACCCATCGATATATTTTAATACTCAGGGTAGATACATTAATTAAAAGGTAACTTATGCGATAATCGCATAATGATAGATAGGTGGGGAGTGTTTTGGCAAGATCTTCGCCAATGATGCAGCAGTACAACCGAATCAAGAATGATTACAAAGACAGCATTCTCTTCTTTCGCATGGGGGATTTTTATGAGACCTTTTATGATGATGCAAAGCTGGTGTCAAAGGAGCTGGACATCGCGTTGACATCGAGGAATAAAGGAGCTGAGAAGAAGATACCCCTTGCAGGAATTCCATATCATGCCCTAGAGCCCTACCTGGCCAAGTTGATCAGGAAAGGGTATAAAGTAGCGATTTGTGAGCAGGTAGAAGACCCGAAAGTTGCGAAGGGAATAGTTAAGAGAGAGGTGGTAAGGCTCGTAACTCCTGGAACGGTGCTTGAGAGCGGTATGCTTGACGAGCGCAATAACAATTATCTCATGGTAATTTCCAAGGAAAATGAGGTTTTTGGCCTAGCATTTGTGGATGTGTCCACAGGAGAGTTCCTGACTACGCAGCTGGAAGGTGAGAATCTGAACTCCAAGCTAACAACGGAGATAATCCGTTTCAAGCCTGCGGAGTGTATCCTACCAAAAAACTTGAGCAAGGATGAAACACTGCTTAAACTAATAAAAAATGTTGACAAGAATATTCTTATCACTGAGTATGATGATGAACATTTCCATCATGATAGGGCCTATCAAACCCTGAAATCGCATTTTAAAACCATAAGCCTGGAGGGAATGGGTTGTGAATCCCTCCCACTATCTGTTCAAGCTTCTGGTGGTGCGATAAGCTACTTGCAAGAAACACAGAAGGCGGGTTTAGAAAATATCGACGTTTTAAGCACCTATTCAAGGGCAGATTACATGATTTTGGATTCTACAACCCTCCGTAATCTTGAGATCATGCGAAATGTGAGGGATGGCTCATCTCAAGGAACTATGCTTGAGATTTTGGATAAAACCTCCACACCCATGGGCAGCAGGACCATGCGGAAATGGCTGACCCAACCTTTAATGAAAGTTGCCCCAATCAAGATGCGTCAGAACGTGGTTGAAGAGCTTTTTAACAACACCTTTCTCCGACAGGACTTGAAGGATTTTCTTGGTAATCTAAGGGATATGGAACGCTTAACCAGCAGAATCGTTTATGGGAGCGCGAATGCAAGAGACTTGATCGCGTTAAAGGAGTCGTTGAAGATCATTCCTGAGATAAAAAACGCCCTGAAAGAGAATCAGCCGAAATCCCTTTTACTCAGGCGTATTAGTGGGGAGATAAAGGAGCTTAAAGATGTGGTAGACCTTATTCAAAGAGCCATAGTGGATGAACCGCCCCTAACTGTTAAAGACGGTGGTTTGATAAAAAACGGATACAATGAAAGGCTTGATGAGCTAAGAGATATTACAAGAGGAGGAAAGAACTGGGTTAACACGCTTGAGAAGCAGGAAAGAAGGAGAACAGGCATTAAATCGCTGAGAGTTGGCTACAACAAGGTTTTTGGCTATTATATAGAGGTTACGAAGACGAATTTATCACAAGTGCCAGAAGATTACATAAGAAAGCAGACCCTGGCGAATTCCGAGAGGTTCATAACACCTGAGCTAAAAGAAAAGGAATCGCTTATCCTCAGTGCGGAAGAGAAGATGAATGCCTTGGAATATGAGCTCTTTTCTGGTGTGATGGAGAGAGCAGCAGAGCATTCATCTGAAATAAAAACCACAGCAAAGGCCATTTCAGAACTGGATTGTTTGGTTGCCTTTGCGGAGGTTGCGGTAAACAACGACTATTCTAAGCCAGAAATCAATGAAAACCACGAGATTGTGATTAAAGAGGGTAGACATCCGGTTATCGAGCAGGCTTTGTATTCGGCCTTCATTCCAAACGATGCAAAGCTCGATTGTGAAGGTAATAGGCTTATAATACTCACCGGGCCGAACATGGCAGGCAAGTCCACCTACATGCGCCAAGTTGCTCTGATCACCATAATGGCTCAGATGGGATGCTTCGTCCCTGCAAAATCCGCTTCAATAGGCCTCGTGGACAGGATATTTACTCGAGTTGGCGCGTTTGATGATTTGACTCGTGGCCAAAGCACCTTCATGGTTGAGATGAATGAGCTTGCGAACATCCTAAACACAGCCACTCCAAGAAGTCTGATAATTTTGGATGAGATTGGAAGAGGCACAAGCACCTATGATGGACTCAGTATAGCTTGGTCTGTAGGGGAATATATACACAATAAAAATAAAATCGGAGCCAAAACATTTTTCGCGACGCATTATCATAATATCACAGAGTTGGCCGAGATTTATGACGGTGTGGTGAATTACAATATTGCCATAAAAGAGGACAAGGACGGTATCATATTTCTTAGAAAGGTGGTGCCTGGAGGAACGAACAAGAGTTACGGTATCGAAGTGGCAAAGCTGGCTGGCTTGCCTTCTGAAGTGATAAACAGAGCTAACGAGATTCTGAGAACCATTGAGGAGGAGAATATAGTAAGGGTTAGTGATGAGACTGGTGGCAAAGGCAAAGAAAGTGCGGCCAGAGATGTCTTCCCTACTAGAAAAAAGCTTACGCAGCTGGTGCTATTTGAGCCAAATCCAGTTCCGCATCCTGTTATAGACGAAATTAAGAAAATGGATTTGAACGAAATGACGCCCTTAGAGGCGCTAAACAGGCTAAATGAACTGAAGAAGAAGGTCAATGAAAAAACTGAGGAGGAAGAGGATTCTTAATTTCTTTACAAAAAGAAAGTTAACTTTTTTTGAATGTTTACTCAAATTTGAGGAATTTATTGACCACTTTCTTGATCTCCTCCTGAACCGCTGTTATTTCCCCAGATCCATCTAAAATCTGCACATTATCGTAATTTCCCATACTCAAGAAAAGCTCCCTTACCTTACCCTGGTATTCCAAGGTTTCGAAGTAATTCAGTTCCTCTTTTCTATTGTTTGTTATCCTTGCCAAACCTATTTCAGGAGGAACATCCAATATTATTACCAAATCCGGCTTTGGTGCGAACTTTTCGTTTTCTTCTTTAATTTTGTTGACATCCAAGCCTAAAGCCCCCTGATAGGCCATGGTTGAATAATAATACCTGTCCATAATCACTATCTTTCCATTTTTCAATGCTGGATTTATATTGTTTTGTACATCCTCCATCCTATCCTTTAAAAACCACTGGCACTCTTCTTTTGGAGTGACATTTCTTCCATGTTTTGTAAGATTTTTAATCTTCTTACCCCAAAATCCGTTCGTAGGTTCTCTGAGTTGCTCCACCTCGTGTCCCTCTTCCCTTAAATGTTGGGCAAGCATCTTCGCATGGGTGGTCTTTCCCACACCATCAATACCTTCTATCGTGATCAATATTCCTTTCTTCGAGGCTGTCATATTTTCCCACAGAGGGTTTTAGTTATTTTAAGGTTATCCAAGGGTTATATTATCAGGGCTATGGTTCGATAAAATAAAAAAATCCAAATAATAACTTCTACCGCATAATTCAACCGATTATTTTCAAATCTCTTTTGAGTATTGCGAGCTTTTCCTTATCCAAGGCCATAGGATTCAAGGGAATTATGAGTCTTGCATCGTTAATAGCTATTAGTTCGTTAAGGCCGTGAACCATTTTCAGCACCCTTTGAAAATCGTTGTGAACCATTAGGTACTCCAACCCATCTAACAAAATCACAACCTCTTTGTTCGCTTCCAAGAAGTCCTGAGCAGACCGCAATAATGCACTGAGGTTGGTGGGCAAGATGCTGTTTTCATCTCTTGCTCTGCTCAACCATAATATTGTAACTCCCTCAAATGAATAATTTGAAATTACCCTTCCCGGGAAAGTTCTAGTTATGCACAATCCTGAATACCCTTCGTCGATCATATCTGAAAATATACCATAGCTTTTAGATGGATTCTCCTCCATAATCAAATATCCTATCCCTTTTTCCATGTCCTCTATCAGGATTATCTTTTCAGATTCCCTCAAAACTCTGTACCTATGCCATGTCAGAAGTGCAAAAGAAATAATAATTATTATCGCACCAAGCAAGATATAAAAGGGAAGTAAATCCTGTTCAATCATCACTTTTATCGTTAAGCTAGTGGAATTCACCTCCGGATAGGTATGCCCACCGAGGTCAGTATAATTTAAAACTGCTAAGGTTGAGATGGTTGCATCCTCTCTTAACTCCCTTACCTTCGCAAATACAACGAAACTTTTTTTCCCTGGATTGACAATATCGAAGTACCATTTTCTTATATTACCATCCTCAATTGTTGAGGATACTGGACTGTTACGTTCTTCAATATAGCTCACATTTACATCCAATTCAAGCTTTATTATGACATCTTTTGCATCTCCTTCGCCTTTATTATCGTAGAAAATCGTGTAGATTATTGTATCACCTGGTTTTACATCACCTTTATCAGCTTCTACGAACAATTCCATGTCAGGCGCAGCAATTGAGTAGTTAAGACCCATTTCTCTAATCACTGGTGAAACAGTGGTGTCTAATGTTGAGAGAGATACCTTGACCCGAATTTTACCCTCTAAAACGCTCACAGAAGTTAAATCACCATCAGCGGGAATGGGATGCCAAGTTTCGCCTGAATCTAAGGAATATGAATAATCAATATTCTGACCGTTCCGGATCTCATCTTTAAATAAATCAAGCCATTGTACAACATCATCATCGATAGGGCCATGGGTTACACCAGGTATAAGGTCTTCAGTTATAATTTCTCCGTATGGGGAGTATTTTTTATATGAAATGGAGACATCGTTAAGCCAGGGAGTATGAGGCTGTTGCGAGGTAGTTAGGGTTGCCATAAACTGTATGTATTGAGCATCGGGACTCTCTATCCCAGAGCCTGTATTCTTTGAGAGCGAAGAAGACCAAGGATTCCAAGAACCATCAGGGGTGGAGGAGTTCCCAGTTCTAGTTTTGAGTTCAATATCCCCACCAGGGCTTGAAAGGTCTACACCCCACCTTATCTCCTCCCAAATGGCAGATGAACCTGCATCAAAAACTTGGGATGTTAAGGTGCCGATAGGATTTCTAAATATTCCTTTCGCGGATATAGAAATGGTGAAATTTAATGGAGTCCAGCTTGAAATTGGAAAATCATCTGAAATATCTCCGGACATATTATAAGAATAGCCTTCAGATTTGGCAAAGATTTTCGCATTCTCACCGTACCAACCAATATAATCGCCGGCTTTGACTTCGATTTCACATTCAAAAGTGTTTTCCCCTGTTATAATATTCTCGACTTTTGTTTCATACATAAATATGAATTTATCTCCTACTTTTCGAAATGTCTTCATCTGACCTTTAGCAGGGGGTGTTATATTGACAATATTAACTGTCCATTCTGTTAATAATCCATCCACGTTTGCAGGGTTATTTGTGTCGATGACGGTTTCACCTGCCGATCTTTCTATGATATTAACATCACCGGTGCCCATTCTGATGTTCCTAGGCATGAGCTCCACTTCTCCATCACTTGAGGTCGTGCTTGTGATTTCGATATCATCTATGTACCAGCCGTAATCAGATACATCACCGTTTGTTGCAAAACGGAATCTTACAGAGAAACTCTGATTACCCCCGTAATTAGACAAATCAAAGCGCGCAATTTCCCATTTAGTGCTGTTGCCTGCGAAACACCAAGAGGGATGAAGCGGATTTTCTGGGTCCACAATAGTTCCTGTATACCCTGTTTTTGGGTCTATCTGTTCCCAATTTTCACCATCATCGATTGATACCTCAATTATTCCTCCATCGTTGTAATTGCTATCATCTTCAAAGTCATAATAATGCCAAAAGCTCATCTCGATGTTTTCATATTCAGTCAGGTCGATATTTGGCGATTTTAAATAATAATCGCTGGCTGTGCCACCGCTATCGTCGTATTTACCACCTATATTAGTGGCCCACACATAGCTGCCTGAATCGTGGTTACCGATAAACTCTGGTATTAATGATACATTTCCATACTGCCATTCATCCTTTCCTCCACTATTAATTCCGTGCACCCAATCGCTGTCCTCCAACTCAAAGTTCTCTGGATAAACCTTCTCCACAATCGATTTCTGAGTGACGGTTACATTGTCCATATCACCCTTTTCAAAATCTTTTTTCGATGTTTGATTCCAATTGTAATTATACAATCGTAAAACCACCTCATTAGCATCTATAGTGGTTTCTGTTGCGTTAAAATAACCCTCTTCACCGAATGCCCATATGGCCATATATTTCCCTGGGATTGGGTCCACAGAATTCACTACGGGTTCAGGAGCCTTTCCATAATAAGAAAATTGGGAGAAGGAGAGACACAAAAGTAACACTAAAATGTTGAACACAACGATGCTTTTCTTGAATAAGTTCTTTGTGTGTAGATTGCTATGCTGTGTATTAGAACGATTATTGCTCCTGCTGGCTGAAGAGGTTCTATTCCTCAAACTGGGTGTTACTTTCATACAATTGCCTTTTTTTAAGGTAATGAGCTTTGGTAACATCCTAACCCCCATACCAAGACATCCCGAGCAGGATTTTTATCTAATACCTCATTTGCATCCGTTCAAGCCGTATTTATACCTCACCTATAATAGCATTCCCATAACGTTTTAGGTGTGTTGTGGTATATAAATATATAGGTTTTGGCATTATTATCCTATCCTTTTGGGCGTATTTCCCATTTTGTGTGTGTATTTCTATTTTAGGTGTATTATTATGTGTATAAACTCAGAAAAGAAAAATTTTGAAATAAAAGGTCCAATCAAAGATTAGTTTTTTCTTGAGTATGAGGAGAGGAAGAGGAGATCAATCGAAACGATTTTTCCACAAAATTAGAGTTGTAATGCCAAGACAATCGCATAAATTATATACCTATAAAAATATTACGGGAATGATCGGGGGGAGCAAAACGAAAATACGCTGGCATGGTCATGCATGTTTTGAGGTAGGTGATGGAGTTACAATAGTGACAGACCCACATGATGGAAAGTCAATAGGTATAAAACCACCACATACCAAAGCTGATATAGTCCTGATCAGCCACGATCATTTTGATCATAATTATCCTAAGGTAGTGGAAGGACGCAATACAAAGATTCTCGAAGGGGAAATAGATACCACAAAGAACGGAGTGAAAATAAAAGGTGTGAAAACATATCACGATGATTCTCTTGGAAGTAAACGCGGAGATAATATACTGTTCAAATTTACTGTCGATAGGGTGAACTTTTGTCACCTTGGTGATCTAGGACATTTGCTGGATGATGACATTCTTCAACAGCTTGGCAATATAGATATTCTCTTCATTCCAGTGGGAAACGTATTTACAATAGGCCCTAAGCAAGCATGGAATGTCATACATACCATCAAACCAAATGTTGCAATACCAATGCATTATCGAGTAGGAGGACTTTCACTTTCCATAAAACCTGTGGATCCTTTTCTTGAGGAGGTGGAGGAAGATAGCATAGTAAGAGTTGGGAACGAAATGGACTTCGAGAGAGAAGATCTACCAGAAAAATTGGAGGTTTGGGTCTTCACCCTATGAATTCCTATTTTTTTTAAAAAAAACTTGATCTATACCCCTAGTGCTTCTTCTATCCTTCCCAGTTCAATGGGTGTTGTGGTGGAACCAACAATCGCCCCTTTTGTATTTGCTATGGCACATGCCCCCACCAGTGGAACACCATAGTTTGCTGTTCCTATGTCAGCGTTAACCTCGAACCTTTTTTTTAAAATATCCAATTCATGTTTAGAGGTATGAGGATGACATAATAGGCCTTTATTCGTCAAAACACATGCCGCGCCCACTGTTTTCAATCCTGCGATCTTGCCCTTTAAAACCTCCACGCCAAGCGTATCCTCGATTTCTCCAAGAGTGTCCTTTCCGATATCTGGATGACCCATGGCGAATCTATCGTTAGCAAGTAAGTTATTTCCCACCGCATTCAGAACATCAGGTATGAAAAGGATATTGAGCCTACTTTTCAAAGGTTTAAGTTCCCTGCTCTCGGTAAAATTTGTCACCACCATGCCCTGAGAATTCGAGCAGACAAGAACACCGATAATCGAGGAGTTTGCGATCGTAGTCTGGACCACCTCTACATCTAAACCTTCCTCGATCTGCGATATCATTTCCTTAGAGAACTCAGGCGGTACAATGGCAAATTCATCGTTTGCGTGACAGTAAACACCGATATATGGATTGCCATTGATATCCAATTTCCTGAGCAAAAGAACCCTACCTCATATGATATTAAGAATCATTCCTCGAGTGTGGACACCTCTACCAATCCATCCTCGAATTTTATGGCCTTCACACGAATTCTCGACGGTGGTTTTTTCATTCCCCTTGCCCAGATGCGGTCATTTACGCTGGCATCCACCCAAACATCGCTTTTTGGTACCTTCATATGCGATCCGATATAGGATCTTATGGTCTCCATGGCCACTCTTGCCCTCTTGGTCCTAGGCAGGTTCCTACACTTGGCAAGCGGAACAGTGAATATGCGCTCTTCCTCTTCTTCTTCTTCTGGCATAGTTTTCCACCACTATCATCTTCTCAGTTTAGAGTTGCGCCAGTTGTGCCTCTTCGGATGTCTTGCGAACTTACGGTTGGTTCTCATCATCACCCATGTTGGCACTCTTCGATTTCTTTTTGTGGCCTTTATCAGTCTTACCTTCTTACCGAATGGTTTATTCTTCGCCATTTTAAACCTCATCTCCTTTCGATTTTTATTTCCCTTTTCTTTGGCATTAGTCTGCTCAGAAGCTTACGAAGCTCATCGTCATCTATTTGGCCCACTACTCGACCTGATCTTGCAAGTGCTATGAGCTGATCTTCGATGGTCGAGACCAATTCTGGCCTCGCCGTCTTCAATCTGCCCAATCTCTCCCTTGCCTTTGGTGTCAGAATCTGCCTCATAATATTCTGCCTCTGTGCCTCTATAAGGCGTTGTTGTTCCTCTAACGCCTCTTGCTGTTGCGCCTGTAATTGGAGTTCTTGGATTTTTTTCTTTCTTATCGCCTCCAATTCCTCCTCTTCATCCATTGGAACCACTTACCTATTCAATACTTCGATAGTTCCACATTATCCTTAGCTAGTCCTTTGAATATCTCATTAGAGACATTATCCACAAGTGATCTCCCTTCTGGTGAGATCATCCTTCCCTTGCCTTTTTCATTTACCACATAGCCAAGCTCTTCCAACTGTTTCAACGCTGTTCTTGTAATGGATCTGCTTCCTTTTCTTGCTTTATAGGGTTTCGAGCCTCTATCAACCTTTCCGCCAAATTCTGCGCTCAACCTGATTACACCTATTGGGCCTTTCACATAGATTTTTCTTAGTATGGCTGCTACCCTCAGATACCACCATTCGGATTGACTCGGTGCCTTTTCCTTGTGCACGCCTGTTTTCACGTAATCCGCCCACTCAGGTGGCTTTATCTTACCTTCGCTCCTTAGCCTATGAGCGAGTTTGCTTATAAGAGGCTCCGCAGGAACATCGTAAACGTTCACCATTCTCATTCCTCATTTGAACTGTAACTTCCAGTAAGTCAGGTATTCCGTCATTAAGCGCTTCATCATATTTGATTGTTTCCCTGTTTTCAAGGGAAAAACAGGGTGTTGGAACGAATTCAATATTATTAGTTAATCGAGGATATCCACAAGTTTGATATCAAATATTAGTGTCTCATCCCCAAGAGGAAGCGGGCTTATGTTGTATTCCAATTTAATCATATCATCCTCTACTACTTTCACCTCTGCGCTACGATTTTGATAAATCCCTTTTGTACCGACCTCCACATCATGTCTCACAAGAATTCTGCCCTCACCACCGTTGTCTGATTGGTTCTTGTAAATGACCTCCGAGTCCCAACCATAGGGACTTATCGTTTGGTTCAGGTGGGGTTCATTGAATATTCTGACCACATCCTCACTTTGGTTCGCATAGTCTATGCTTGTGTTCCAGCCCCAGAAGTGATGCCTCATAACCACCCCTTCTATGGGATCTTCATTGTAATTCATATTGAACTCATTAAAGGACATCGTTTCTAACATCACAACCTCTTCAGTAATATTCAATGTCGCATTTGCGTACTCACCATAAGCTTTTCTTGGAGGTAATACCACGGTACGGGACCCTCCAACTTTCATTCCCACGATGGCCTCCCAAAAGCCCTCGACTGAGGTTATGTATTCGTCTTCAGGATCTGGGTCTGTTGGGCCCACATATACTTTAAGAGGTTCATATGATGCTATTACTTGGAAATCTGAAGTCTTTTGTATAGCAAAATTTCTTGCGATATCCTCTATAGAGGTGTCGAAAACTTTGAAATCAACGAGATACCCAAGATAGTCCACTTCTACTTTATCTCCAATAAGAACCTTTTTTCCCTCTTCGTCAATAACCTTGGTCGTTATCGATAAAGAATACTTGGTACTATCAACTCCTGATACCGCCTCGATTTTCACTTTATGGTCCCCTTTTGCAGCATCCTGGGAGGCATTTACCATGACGAAAATACCAAAAGACTTCTTTTTCGTAAAGTTCATTTTAGTTTGGTTCAATGTCACATCCCATCCAGAAGGCTTGCTGACAACGGAGATATCAACTGAATCGTTCTCGTCACGATTGTTTTTAACGATAATAATATAGGTTGTGGAATTGCCTGCATAGATTTTGTGCGAACCACCAACTAATTCGAGTTCGAGGGGCTTTTCCTTCTTTTCCTCCTCCTCGAAACAGCCTGAGACGGCGATGTTGAGAATCAGTAACACCGCCAGTAACGCCGCAACCTTCAACTTTATCATGATTTTGTCTCTCCTATAGGAATTGGATGAGAAATAGCGTATCAGCCTTCATCTTAAATATTTTTTGCTTTTTATCGGTATTATTGGTTTTTGGATATCTTTTCGATCCTCGTTATTAGGGTGGGTGGAGGGGGTTTTGGTGGCGAGGGAAGTTGTGTATGTTGTAGTCATCTAGATTTCTATTAAGTTTTTGGGCGGGTGGTGAGGGTTTTGGAAGGAGGGATAGTATTTTTATCTAAATCCTCTCCATTTCTTGTTATTAGGATGGGTGGTGGGGGTTTTGGATGGAGGGATTGCAAATATTTTTCTAGTTATTGTGGTAGGTATGGGGATTATGGAGGAGGGACTACCATCCCCTCTCCTGAAGTCTCTGGTCCTTTGGAATATCACTGATTTCTATGCCCTTCATAGGTTCGCCTAAGCCCTTAGAAACCTCGGCAATTACCTTTGGATCATCAAAATGTGTTACAGCCTCAACTATGGCCTTGGCTCTTGATTCCGGATCTGAGGACTTGAATATACCTGAGCCTACAAAAACTCCATCTGAGCCCAACTGCATCATCATGGCCGCATCTGCAGGAGTGGCTATTCCACCAGCTGCGAAGTTCACTACTGGCAATCTTTGTAGCTCTGCAACCTCCTCAACAAGCTCTAAAGGAGCCTCGATTTTTCTGGCTATGGATGTCTTCTCCTCTTGATTTTTTGCTTTCAATTCCCTAATCTCGCCCATTATGAGCCTTTGATGCCTCACCGCTTCAACGACATTCCCTGTGCCTGCCTCGCCTTTAGTTCTTATCATCGCAGCTCCTTCCTTAATCCTCCTTAAGGCCTCGCCCAAATTCCTTGCTCCGCAAACGAAGGGAACAGTGAATTTGTTTTTATCAACATGGTAGAATGGATCCCCAGGAGTAAGAACCTCTGATTCATCAATCATATCCACGCCCAAAGCCTCCAAAACCTGCGCCTCTACGAAATGACCTATTCTCACTTTGGCCATAACAGGAATAGTGACAGCATCCATTATCTGTTGGATTATCAATGGATCTGCCATTCGTGCAACACCGCCAGCCTCGCGAATGTCCGCGGGAACGCGCTCTAAAGCCATAACCGCAACTGCCCCAGAACCCTCAGCTATGCCTGCCTGCTCTGCGTTGGTGACATCCATTATCACCCCGCCTTTTTGCATCTTGGCAAAGCCTCTTTTGAGCAGCTCTGTGCCGTGCCTTAATTTCGTTAAATCAAGATCAAGAGACATGTTCTCCCCCTCTTGTTCCTTATGATATATATTCCCTAATAGTAGGGTCGGATATTTAAGCTTTGGTAAGATACATTGAGGTTTGGGTGTGGATCATTAGTGATAACATTTGAAATTTGTATTAATATCCGACTTGTCTAGAAGTAGCAAAGGATAATGCTATTCCAATTACCAATGTAATCAACAAAATGATTCTAATCAATTTCCCGATTCTATAGTTGCCTTTCATAGCTTTTAAATAACCATAAATGCCTAAAACTAAGCTTACAATTCCTACAACAAGCATTAATAAAAGGACTCCCCATTCAACACGAGATCCGCTTACAATTAGTAGGAATATAGAGGATAACATTATAGGGATAACCATGGCAACTCCACCTTCGATTAAACATGCGGTTTCAAGTTCTAGTTGAGAAATTAATGAAATATACCCGTAACCAATTAATGGTAGTGAGATGATGAAAAGTATCCACTCTAAATATTGACCATATGTATTGATTGCATATGCTAAAATCCAAAATATTATTCCAATTAATAATATTATTAAGCTTTTTGAATATGATTTCATCTTCCTTTGATTTTCTTTTTCATTTTGTTGCATTTGCACATCCTCTTTCAAAATATTAATTCTAGCCCGAAGTTCCAAAGATTGCATAGAGAACTGATTATATATTTAATTTTGGACCTCAATATTTAAGAAATTCAACCCCCCGCAAACTTCATATCCCAAGTTTACAATACGGTAAAGGTCAATTGAATGAAGGCGTTGTTGGTACTAGAAGATGGCACTGTCGTTGAGGGCAAAGGATTTGGAGCAAAGAAAACTGTTTTTGGAGAATTGGTATTCAATACCAACATGACTGGTTATCAAGAATCTTTAACAGACCCTTCCTATAAAGGTCAAATTCTGATGATGACCTATCCTTTGATAGGTAATTATGGTGTGAATGATGATGATTTTGAGTCCAAGGGAATACAACCTGAGGGTTTTGTGGTGAGCGAACAATGCCTGCTTCCAAGCCACAGAAAACAAAATAGAACCCTTTCAGATTTTTTGAATGAGCAAGACATACCAGGCATTGCAGAGGTCGACACTAGGGCCCTGACCATAAAGATAAGGAAACATGGCACTGTAAAGGCAGCTTTATCCACTTTTGAGGATGGGATCGATGTAGAGGGATTGGCAAAAAAAGTTAAAGAAATGCCCCATCCCACGACCAGAAACCTAGTAGATGATGTCTCCTGTAAAGATATCATTCGCCATAAAGGAAAAGGTAATACCAACATAGCCCTGGTGGATTGCGGCGTTAAAACGAACATTTTGAGGTTCCTTTTGAAATATTCCAATGTTACACAGGTTCCGTACAACATAAGTTCCGATGAATTACGTAAACTCAAGCCTGATGGCATTTTGGTCTCCAATGGTCCTGGGGATCCTGCACACCCAGAAGTTATATCCTCGACCGTAAAAATGCTGAGCGATGTTGCATCCGATTTTTCAATAATGGGAATCTGCCTCGGACATCAAATCCTTTCCATGGTCTTTGGGGCCGAGACCTTCAAACTCAAGTTCGGCCATAGAGGCGGGAATCAACCTGTGAAGGATATGGAAAGCCAAAAGGTGTACATCACCTCACAGAACCACGGCTTCGCAGTTAAGCCCGATCCTAAAGAGGAGTTAAAATTCACCCATTTCAACGT
>JABAOF010003694.1_pt1 | contig 15806 bp, 12 predicted proteins | sample 7062171 | NCBI WGS metagenome assembly JABAOF01 (sample SAMN14538628, study PRJNA623070) | marine sediment metagenome | biome: marine biome [ENVO:00000428]; feature: marine pelagic biome [ENVO:01000023]; material: deep marine sediment [ENVO:00002113] | place: India: Gulf of Khambhat ...
CAAATTTACACACAAATTCAAACATTACCCGTCCGGTTCTCAAACGCAAAAAAGACTTTTCAATAAGCCAAAAAATCGGTATATTATTGGGGGTTTAGACGATCGGTTGGAAGATGTCATTCTGGGTAAGGTCAACATTCTACCAGGAGTCGCCATGGCTTTAGGATTAAAGTTCTTTATTGCGCTGTTTTTGGTGATGTTTGTGGGCCTGGCTGCTTTTACCTACATTAACGTCAGAGGCGAGGCCGGCGCTCTTCTGGAACAGGTCGAATTGGCGGCCCTTCGGACTACCGATCTGATCAAAGAATCAATTCACTACAGCATGCTAATAAACCGCAAGGAGGACATTCATCAAATATTTGAGAACTTCAGCCAAATGCCAGGATTTGAAGCTATTCGGATTTACGACAAAAACGGGGAGGTCATTTTTACCACCCGTCCCGCCGAGGCATCCACCAAGGTTACCATAACTTCGGAGGCTTGTCAGGTGTGCCACCGTTATCCCGAGCCTCTCAAAGCCCTGGCTACGAAACAGCGCCACCGGATCATAACTGCTCCACATGGTCACCGAATCCTGGCTCTGATAAATCCTATAGAAAATGAGCCCGCCTGTTACGGCTCGGGCTGTCACCTGAACCCGGATGAGAAATCAATCTTAGGGGTTCTGGATGTACAGATGTCTTTGGCAGCAGTAGATGCGGACATAGCCCGCAACCGCCGTCAGACCATCTGGGCATCTGTCATCTTGGTGGTCAGCGTTCTTTTTGTAACCGGAATTTTGATCTGGAGTTTGATTCGCGCCCCGGTCCGTAAGTTGACCGACGGCACAAGAGCCATTGCCCGCGGAGACCTCGATTACACCATTCCTATTCACCGCAAGGACGAAATCGGAGAACTGGCGAATTCGTTCAACACCATGACCAAGGAACTGAAAAAAGCCCGTGAAGAGTTGGGACGCATTCAGTCTCACTTGATCCAGGTGGAGAAGATGGTTTCCTTGGGAAAGCTTTGTGCTACTGTGGCGCACGAACTGAACAACCCCTTGGGCGGAATCTTGACCTACGCGCGACTCAGTCAGAAGAAACTGAATGCACCAAATCTGACCGTTGAACGGATCTCCTCAATTCAAGAAGACCTGTCCATAGTAGCTGACGAGACGAGCCGGTGTGGGAGCATAGTGAAAAATCTCCTGCTTTTTTCCAAAATGCAGATAGGAGAATTCGCTGTAGTGGATCTGCACCAGATTTTGGACCGATGTGCGCAGTTGGTGGAACACCACTTGAAATTGAATAATATAGAGCTGACTAAGAATTATTGTAGGGGCGTGGCAGAAGTGGTCTGCGACAAAGATCAGATTCAACAGGCCTTTCTAGCGATCTTGGACAACGCAGCAGAAGCCATGCCTCAGGGTGGAACCCTGAGCATAATAACCAACTGCAATTGGCGTAAGAAGAGAGTCCAGATTCAGGTTCAAGATACAGGTTCGGGGATCGCTCCCGCAGATCTTCCCCATGTGTTCGAACCATTCTATACCACCAAGAAGGAGGGAAAAGGAGTGGGATTAGGCCTCTCCGTATGCTATGGTATCATAGAAAGACACGATGGCAAAATCGAGGTCACCTCAACGGTGGACCAAGGCACCACCTTTATCATTGAGCTCCCTCTTTATTCTGTCAAGGATGAAACAAAGGAGCGCCGCACCGAAAAATCGCAAATCGTCAGAAAGGCGCACAATAGGAGGCGAGAGTGATGGATGGCAACAAAAATGATAGACCGGCAAGTATCCTGGTAGTGGACGATGAACTCAGCGTGCGAGATTCGCTGACTAAATGGTTTACCGAAGACGGCTACAAAGCGGATTCGGCTGTTGATGCCAACGAGGCTTTGAAAAAACTGAAACCCGGACTTTGGGATATTATCTTCTTGGATATAAAACTGCCCGGCATGGACGGAATGGAGTTACAGCAGAGAATCAAAGGTATCGATCCCAATGCAACCATTATCATGATCACAGCTTACGCCACTGTGGACACCGCGGTCAAATCTCTTAAGGAAGGGGCATATGACTACGTCACCAAGCCGGTCGACCCGGATTACCTCTCCCATTTAGTGGCCAATGTGATGAAGCAAAGAAGTCTTGTTTCCGAGAACATTCAACTCAGAGAAAGAATCCAAGAACTTTACGAAATAGACCAGATCGTCGGGGAAAGTCCGGCCATGCTGAAAGTCTTTGACATGATCAAAACCGTGGCTTCCACCGATACCTCGGTGATGATCCGAGGGGAGAGCGGAACCGGCAAGGAGCTCATCGCCCGTGCTATTCATTCCAACAGTCCCAGACGGTTCTTCCCCATTATTACTGTCAACTGCGGCGGTCTGACCGAAGGGCTGACCGAAAGTGAGTTCTTCGGACATGAGAAAGGAGCTTTCACAGGAGCCTTATATCGGCGCAAAGGGAAATTTGAGATGGCCAATGGCGGAACCATCTTTTTAGATGAGGTGGGAAACATCGACCCCAAAGCTCAGACCGACCTTCTGCGGGTAATCGAGACTAAGCAGTTCACCCGGGTGGGGGGAGACGAGATTATCAAAGTCGATTTCCGCCTGATATGTGCCACCAACCGCGATCTGGAGCTGGCTGTTAAGGAAGGAAAATTCAGAGAAGATCTGTATTACAGGCTGAATGTCTTTTCCATCTCTATTCCCCCGCTGCGCGAAAGGCGCTCCGACGTACCCCTTTTGTGCAACTATTACCTTAAGAAGTTGGCCGACAGCATGAACAAGCCCACAACCGGTATCTCTGTTGACGCAATGGATAAGCTCAAGCAATACGATTGGCCGGGAAACGTAAGAGAGCTGAGGAACGCCATAGAGAGATCGTTGGTGGTCGCGAGAGGCTCCACCATTAGCGTGGACGATCTTCCTATCCCCCATGCGGCAAAGGCAAAAGTTAAAGACCAGAGCTTGGAGGCGGTGGAAAGGGCCCACATAGAAGATATTCTGAGGCAGATGGAGTGGAACATAACTCGCTCTGCCGAGAAGTTGGGAATCGACAGGGCTACTCTTTATCACAAAATCAAGAAGTATGGCTTACAAAAACAGGCGTGAAGATATACATACTCCCACTGCGTTTTCCGGATGACGACCTGCTGGAACATCTTTCCTCCGCTATCTCCAACATTTTTGAAATGTCAGTCTCCCTCTTGCAGGATCACTTCTCCCTGCAAGGAGGATATGATCTGGTTCGAAATCAATACAATTCCACCTGGATACTGTCGCAGCTTTTGGAAAAAGCCCCTGAACAGGACTCCAAGATACTGGGGGTCACCAGCGTGGATCTATATGTTCCAGTGCTGACCTTCGTTTTCGGTGAGGCTCAGCTGCGGGGAAAGGCGGCTGTGGTTTCCTCCTATCGCCTGAGAGATGAGCTGTACGGGCTGCCCGAGAATGCGGAGAAGCTGAGGGAGCGTCTGGAGAAAGAGGCTATCCACGAATTGGCACACACTTTCGGCTTGGTTCACTGTCGTGAACCGGAGTGTGTGATGCATTCATATACTTACGCTGAAGAAATTGATTTCAAGTCGAAGGAATTCTGCAACTCCTGCACCGTGCTGCTGGAAAAAAAGAAAGACGAGGCCCACCCGTAATACTCAAGTCTCTCTCCGCGTGACTGTCTGCCACCGCATCCGATACCTAAAGGACCGTGAACTTACCGAAGCAATCCCGCGATGGATCGGCTGCTATGATCTGTCCCCATCTCCTTTCTTCTGTCCGGGCTCCTGATCGTCACCCGATAAAGCGTTCCTTTTCTCCTTTTCCTCCTGTTTATCCATGTGGTATTCCATGGCTTTCTGTTTGTTCTTTTGGACCAGATCGTGCATGATCACCTGACTGGTGAAAGAACCCCTTCCTCCCGCACCTTTCAACCACCCTTTGGCCCAAGCATAGACGAAAAACACTATACCTCCAGCTACAAGCAAGACAACGAATGTTCTTAGTATCGTATCCATTCTTTCAAGTACCTTCTAATCAAAGTCAAGTATTAGATCAAAAGTGCTTCAAGTCGAGGCCCTCAAAGAACTCTTTATTCTCGAGTCTTCTCTTCGGCACGAGGGTGAAACCCGCCATCTCTCTGCCAATGCAGTATGATCGTGTTCTCCATCTTGAGAACCCATAATTGTCTTCTATACGTGGCCTGATGCCGGATAGGAGTTGGTTGAGGAAATGTCGTTCGTTACGGATGGCAACCAATAGACTTGTGCGAGGGAGCCCAGAATATCACGAATAAGAGGCGGTAGATAAAGGATTTTCTTAGTCGTTGGTTGTATCTGAGCTCCCTCTTCAGATCGTCAATCTGCCCGCTCAATCACTGAATCGACTTCCTTCTTCAGTGCGAAGCCGCCCATGCGAAGCGGTGTCGAAAGAAAGCTGGCTTCCTGTTGCCTGATTATTTTCTAATCTACGAAATTTCTCCGAATCCGTCAAGACCCCAAACGAAAATTTTTCTAACTTTTTTGTTCGCCATCCAGGGATTCGCATACTCCGCTCAGGGAAGGTGGTTTCCTGTGTCCGGACTTATTCTTATTTGCTCTCATTCTGCAAAGCCTATTTTTCTCGCCATCAAAAGCCCTTCGATCACCCGGTCCTGAGATAATGGACACCAACCACAGGATCGCATCAATGCCATCCCCCGTCAGACCTCACCTTTGACAAAACTCGTGCAGAAGCGCCTCACCTTTTGTGAGCAAGAGCGTAGTCAAAAACAGCTTGACTTGCAGAGGCAAATAAGATAAAATGTACAGGGAAGCGTTTTTTCTAAGAAAGGGATTTCTGGAAACTGGCTGGCTCTGAGTAAACCGCCCACCATTCGAGGCTAAGTGACGGCGTTACAAGTTCTCAGAGATAGATCTTGGCCAAACAGATAAATATCGATGCCGAGGAAAAAGTCTGATGAAACAGGCAGGCTTAGCAGGATTTGTGCCAGCAGGGATTCTTGCGATCACAATATGTATAGCTGCTATTCTGACGTGCACATCGACAAATAGTACTAAGGAGAAAACGCGTATGCGCCAGTTGGTCCCCGGTGAGATCTACGGGTGGAAAGGGTTGGAGGAAGTTGAGAGTTACGACAGACAAACCATTTTCGACTATATCGACGGAGCTGGCGAAATCTACCTGATGTACGATTTCCGGCAAGTGATGGTGTTCCGGCTAATCAAAGCTTCTGAGCCGACCATCCTGGTCGAGGTATTCGATATGGGGTCGCCGGAGGACGCTTTTGGAATCTTCAGCCATGCACGCGAGGGCGAGGAACAAGGCATTGGACAAGGCTCAGAATATCGGGGAGGCGTTTTCTGCTTCTGGAAGGCTAAGTTCTTCATATGCATAACTTCAGAACGGGAGACACCTGACGCTAAGAAAGCCGTGGTGGATCTTGCCCGGAAAATCGCCGAAAGGATCTCCGCTTCCGGTGCGTTGCCAAAGCTGCTTGATTATCTGCCGGAGGGCGACTTGCTGGACAAAAGCATTCGCTATTTCCATAAGCACACCTCGTTAAACTATCATTACTTTGTAGCCAGTGAAAACATCCTCAGACTTGGCGAGCATACCGAAGCGGTGCTTGCCAGATACCAGCCAGGGAGAAGTTATCTTCTTCTAATTCGATACCAAAACGAAGAAGAGGCGAAAGAAGCGCTGGATAGCTTCCTGAAGGCTTATATTCCGGAAGGAAAAGACTCTGGTGTCGCCGAAATCGACGACGAAAAATGGGTGGCAGCCAAGTTGGAGGGAGCATTGGTCCTTGTGGTTTTTGATGCTCCAACCAAGACCAATGCTCAGAATTTGATAAAGGCAGTTCAAAACAGACTCTCGGAGTCGAGCTCCGGACAAAGGGGAGAGTTATGAAAGACCAGAATAAGACCATAACCCGGCGGGATTTTCTAAGGGGAGCAACCTGCGCTACCCTGGCATTTGCCGTGGGTTTGTATCCAGAGGGAGAACAAGTAGTTGACCTCCCTCCGCCTAAGACAAGGGTGGTTCTTATTCGAGATCCAGAGGTAATTGGCGCCAAAGGACGCATCAACGCAGAGCTGATTCAGCGAATGCTGGATAAAGCCGTGACTTCACTGTTGGACAAGAAGGATCCTGTCGAGGCGTGGAAGCTTTTGGTAGGACCGAAGGATGTGGTGGGAATAAAAAGCAACGTGTGGAGTCCGCTCCCGACACCTAAGGAGCTGGAGCAGGCCATCAAAAAACGGGTCATGGATGTGGGAATTCCCGAGAAGAAGATCGACATTGACGATCGCGGCGTCCTACACAACCGAATCTTCCTTAATGCCACCGCCCTGATTAACGCCCGTCCCTTGAGAACTCATGGCTGGTCAGGGGTTGGCGGATGCATTAAGAACTACATTATGTTCGTGTCCAGACCTCCCCAATATCACGGTAACTCCTGCGCCGACCTGGGAGCACTATGGAACCTCCCCCTGGTCAAAGGCAAGACAAGACTTAACGTTCTGGTTTTGCTTAAACCACTCTTTTATGGTGTTGGTTACCACCATTTCGATTCGACCTACACCTGGGAATATAAAGGATTGTTAGTGGGAACCGACCCGGTGGCGCTGGATACCGTCGGCCTGCGTATTTTCCAGGCCAAGCGACTTGATTACTTCGGCGAAGAGCGACCTTTGAAACCTCCTGCTCATCACATCGTTTTCGCGGATACAAAACATAAGGTTGGCACCAGCGATATGCGAAAGATCGAACTGGTTAAATTAGGCTGGCAAGAGGGAATCCTGATCTGATCAGGTCTTCGCCGCAAAAGGAAATCCAGGTATGCTATGTTACGACAAGTTATCTCACGTCCCATTTCTCGCCGCTCAGTAACCCACCTCTGACCTAGTCCTTCCTTTCTCTGTCGTTCACTAATTAGGAGAGCCCGGGACACTCCTGACGGTTGTTCGCAAGTTACGCTAAATCATCTCACCCTCTGGAAGGAATATCCCATCAGCCCATCTCTTAAGAATGCACCTTCCTCGTAACAAGGAAGCCAAATGATTCTTCCGTTTACGAATTTCGGATTCTTCCAATCATCCAAGTCGACATTAGCTTTTTGGGATATGAGCCGAAGCCACAAAATCTCAGCCATTTTCTTGGCATCCTCTTCAGTGATGAAGACTCCTCTAACCCTCTCTGTTTTCACCGACCCAGTTTTAAAATCTGGCTGGGTACGGACGAAAGCCAACCCAAGATTCGGCAGTTTGACTAAGTTCTTCATCTCAAATGCCGGGACGTAAGAAAGAAATGGCCTGGACTTGTCCTTGATACTGAAAAGGCCTATCTCTGAAGGAAGAAGCTCGAATATGTCCTGAATCGAGGAGCTTTTCCTGTCCTGTAGCCTCGTCTCGAAAACCCAGAACGGATAATACTGCAGAGATCCGGAACAGCCCATCTCCAGTTCCTCTTTGACTTTCGCTATCTCGCCCCTTGTTTGATGGTAAGTACCTTCGTGTATTCTCCAAATCCTTTTGCAGTTGTTGCAAGGAAACACCACATGAAAGGGTGTAACTGGCAAATCCCACCCGCAGTCAGGACACCGATGAGGCAGAATCCCGAGCGCATAGAACCTTTCAACGTCTGCGGTTTCGTTTCTCTTCAACTCAAAATAGCCTGAGCCTTCCTTCAGAGTTCTCTTGGTTATACCGTCGATTACGTGGAAGAACTTTCCTTCGGGAGCAATAAAATTCACCACCCACAGCGGAAAGTAGATCAAAGACAGACGTTCCTCTATCAATCGCAGAATCAATTCGTCCTCAGGGGCTTTCTTTTTATCCAAGTAAAAGTTGAGTGCTCTTAAAGCTCTCTGTTTTGCAGCTCGAGAGTTTGTCTCTAAGGTTAGAACCTCCCCGTGCTGGTCCAAGCGGCCTCGATCTGTCAGGATCTTCAAACTCAGCCAGTCCGGTCTCATTCCCAGAGTGGCAATTCCGAGATGGTTGCTCTTATGCGCACAGAAGTTTATGTCCCAATCTTTCGTCGATACCTCCTCTTTTGGCGGTTCTTCGTCCGGCTCTGCCGGAATCGCTGAGAAAGATAGTTGCTCAACTACGCTAAAGAAGGCCTGAGCGGTGAACCTCCAGAAAGGGAGATATAAGAGTTGAATACGGTCCACCCTCCTGGACAAAGACAGTCCTCTCTCCTTCCTGAATCTATCAACCAGGAAAGGGATGGATCTCTTCTTGAATTTCGGCTCAAGGTAATATCTTAATATCTTCTTCTGTGATTGAAAAAGAAGGGGCAGATCACAAAAAGAACATCTGGCCACATTGGCACCTTCCAAGAGCTCGAAAGGTGCTCCACAGGAGGGGCAGCAAGCGGATACCTTGAGACGCTGCATCGTTTATTCGGTTTTTTCTCCGCAATTGAAGCAGAATTTTGTGCCCGGAGGCAAAACCGTGCCGCAGTTTTTGCATTTTATCTTTTCAGCCAAATTGAACCCACAAACCATACAGAAGTTGGCTTCAGCGGGCAGGTCTTTTCCACACTTTGGACACCTATTGATCACCACCAGCTGATGTCCACACTTATAGCAGAATCTCGACTGCTCCGGCGTATCAGCTCCGCACTTGGGGCAGGTTATGGTGGGCAAAGGATCGTGCTTAAGATCTCTTTGATCCGGAGCCAGGGCTTTGGATATCATGCTCGGGACCAAGACTCCGACCCCCATTCCCGCACCCATTCCTATCCCAGCCTGGGCAAAGCCGTTCCGATCTGATTGTGCCAGAGCTTTGGCCATTCCAAATTTCAAGAAGTTATCCAAATCACCCACCGCTTTCATTCCGGATTTCTGATCTATCATGGTCTGCACCTCATCCGGAGGCGTGATCGATGAGATGTAGAAATCTAAGAGTTCCATACCATACTTCTCGAACTCGTTTTTGATTTTCTCTTTGGCATCTTCGGCCAATTTTTGATATCTCTGGGGGAGTTCCAAGATTGTATCCAATTTTTCACCCAAGAGATCATTGACCCGCGAAACGATGACCTGTCTCAAGTAATCCTCGATCTGTTCTGTTGTGTAGACGTTTTCCCTTCCCACCAGGGTATTCAAGAAGAGTAAAGGTTCCACGATCTTTGTGGTGTAAGCGCCAAAAGCGCGAAGTCGGACCAGCCCCAGCTCGTTGTCTCTGAAAGCCACCGGATCCTTGGTTCCCCATCTCAGGTTAGTAAAGACTTTGTGATTGACAAAGTAGACTTCCACCCTGAAAGGTGATTTGAATCCCCAGGGTATAGCCAGAATCTTGGTCAGAACAGGCAGATTCAAAGTAGTCAGAGTATGTCTGCCGGTTCCCAACACGTCGCAGGCCTTGCCGCTTCTGAAGAATACTGCCGATTGACTGTCCCTGACTACACACTGGGCTCCCAACTTTATCTCAGCAGAGCCATTTTGCGGAATCCTATGGATCATCTGATTTTCCTTAGGATTCATCCACTCGATTACTTCCAAGGATATAGACATGTTCCACCTCTTTTGGATGTTATTATTTCGGAGGCTTTTTGATTTTATCGGCAATGAAAAGAAAGTCTTTGCCCCGCCCGGTCTCAGTCGTCTTGTGTTTGGCCGCTGGGGACAGGGACAAAAGGACTGGTAAGATAGACAAGATGACGATTCAGGAGTTGGTTAGTCTGTCTCTTTTCGGTAGGAGCTCAGCCGATTTTACCCCAGGGAAAACCTAAGAGGACCAACACCAACGCAGAAAGTACCAGAATAACGGAAGCTGGCAAAAGCATTCTATAGGTCTCGGCGAAGCTCGCTTTGAAGTAACTCTTGGTCACCACTAGACAGAGGTGTACCGGAGAGAGCATCACTCCCGCGAATCCTGCCCCATATGCCAGCATCATGTAACCATAGTTCACACCGTTGGGGGAGAGGAAGGAAAATAGGACGGCGTAGGAAATTCCTACGAAGGCGGAGGTCATGCCGGTCAATATTCCGACGGTAAAAGGCACTAGTCAGAATGGCAAAGATAGGAGAGACTCCAAAACTTGCTAAGGAACTCGGTATGGTCTCGATAGCTCCTGAAGCGGTTATCAGCCTCTTGAAGATCATCACCGCCAGGATCAGGACGACTATTTCCAGACTGACCGCCGTTGTGATCATCTCCCACCATCGTTTAATCACGACCTTTCTCGTCAAGCCAAAAAGAACGATGGTCAAGCCCAGGGCTAAAGCAATATCGAGACTGAGAATCAGATTCAAACCAACCACCACCAGAACAGGCAGAATTCCCTTGAAAGCCAACGTGAGGTTCTCGACAAATCCTCGTTTTCCCTGAACGGGACTCTTTTCTACCTTTATCTTGCTGGAACAGAATAGCACACCTCCCACAATCATTGCAAGGCTTAACGGAATCTGAGCTAAGATTACTTCCCTTAGAGTTATGCTGAGCAAAGAAGCAGCGAGAATTACTCCCAGATACAGAGGCCAGGTGAATTCAAGGATGTGACGAAACCAATAGTTGACCACCATCTTCACCTCCGCGGGGAGATCTTTCTTGCCGCCTACCTGTTCCACCATGGGGGCAGACATCATCGCTCCGGCCGGCATAGGCAGAAGCCCCACTACTGCAGGAAGGAACATCAGCAAAAGCTTAGTGCTTCTGAACAGATTCCCCAGACCAGTGCTCAGACTCTCGAGGCTTTTCAGATACTTCAGAAACTCGCCAAAGATCAGAATCAAAAGGACAATGATCAGAAGATGAATGGTGGGCCATTCAATTGCGGCAGCTCCCACATGTTTCAACATCTGAAAAAACGGAAGCCCGAAAAGAAAACCCAGTAACAGCCCGCCTAAGAGAATGCTTATGCCCAAGGATATGTTCTTCCTGACCAAGAAGAGGATGAGAAGGAAGACTAAGAGTAGTTTCAATAACTCAATCATAGCTCGCTTTCTTGGCTCCCCTATTTTACCTAATGTTACGGACAAGTCAATGAATTAGTCGATCTCTGCTGTCAGTCTTCGGCTGGTCGATCCAGCCTAAAACCTATGGTGTTTGTCCAGCGCAGACCTAATCGGTCAGATTTTCGGTGAGGTAGTTTTCTCTGATGTCCCAATTGAATGACCTGTGATCAGTGGAATCATCGCATCGATCTTGCTAAGTGAGTAGTCGAGCCACAAGACACCAGGATGAGTCCTACGAAGGAAAGATTGGAAGTTGGCGAGGGGTACGCCTCCCCTTCTTTCATCAGAGTCTGAAGGCTAACAGCCTCCAGGTCTCGCCGGCCCACTGTTAAGGTACTACTTTAAGCGACCTCGTTAACTCGTTATAGTTCTGTAACTTTCTTTCGGCCTCGCCAGGCCAGGCGGCCCTACCTCGTACGTTACTTCAGCAGCAGCATCTTCTTCGTTTGGACGAATTGTTCAGCCTCGATTCTATAGAAATAGATTCCAGTGGCCAGTTCTTCGCCTCTGCCATCTCTTCCGTCCCATTCAATCCGCTTGTGTCCTGCCTTTTGATGCTCCTGCACCAGTGTCTTGACCCTCTGGCCAAGAATGTTGTAGATGGTGATCTTAACTTCGCAATCCCGAGGCAAGGCGTACTCAATCGCGGTGTAAGGGTTGAAGGGGTTGGGGTAGTTCTGGGACAAAGAGAATTCCTTCGGTAGATTGGATTTACCCAGCTTATCGACAATATTCACGTCAAGCTTCCGACCGGCTACGTCAACAAGTATCGCCTCCTTAATCTCCAGACTACTCAGGTCAAACACGCCGGGACTGGATGTCATGGTCAGCTGGAGCAAAGGTCCACTGCCGGAAGCGATGAATTCTTTTCCACTGATATCCACTATGCCCACTCTCAGCTCTCCGTCCGGGGTATTGTTATGATACAGCCCCACTTTCTTTGTGCGGGCAGTTCGCAAAATGCCCTCAAGTTCGAATTTCTCCAGGTTCCACCTTAGCTCAAACTGCGCTCCGGAGACATCGGTGTCAAACTCAGCATCCACAAAAACGCTAGTCTCCCCATCTTCCGTCTGCCCGGACCGCAAAGACACCTCCGCAGAAGCAGACTCTGTCTTGGCAAAAATCTGGTAATCCGGTTCACACGGCGGGTTCCCGCTCCTGAACAGGTAGTTCAGCAGATAAACCGCGTCCGACATGTCGACCTCACCGTCCATGTTGACGTCTCCTGTCTCCACAGGTTGAGGAGGGGAACCATTCCTGAACAGGTAATTGATAAGATAAACCACGTCTCCGGGACTGACCACCGCATCACCATTACAATCTCCGCACACGTAAGTAAAGATTGCAAGATCGCTTAGAGCCTTATGCAGAAGCGCAGTCGCCTGAGATTCCTGAATGAAATACAAGGGGAAATCAAAGAAGATGACCTTAAAATCGTCTCCAAGGTAACGGAACGCCACCGGCTTCCCTTGGCAGTCGGAGTTCGGGAAAGCCGAATTGAAAGTATAGATCACCTCGCCTGCAATCAGGTTGTCAACATAGCCTACGCCTGGCACTCTGCCTACAGTCTTTAGCCCGCAAGCACATTGGGCCACTCTCAGACTATCGGCCTGAAGATCTGAATAACCCGGGACTTGGCTGAAGGCTCCGATGAACTCTTCCGTACGGAGGTCAGGTACCCAGGGTGGCACATAGGCTGACCTAACCTTAAGATAGTCGTAGGGGACGTCTCCCGGCGCAAAGTACCTCAAGTTCCAATCACCGTCATCTCCTCTGGAGAGATTTCGTCTGCCTTCAATTATCACCTTGCCGCCGTGATCAAGATACTTCTTCAAGGTTTGGTAAGTGGAATCGTTATGAGCACCCAGAGAGCGATTCCCCCTGAGGTCCTCGGAGTGAATTATAGCCACCGAATAACGGACCAACTCCCAGATACGCAGTTGATTTTGCGGATAGCAGTTGGGGCAGCTGTGGTCCACATAGGCGTAGGTGTAATCCTGAAGTGCTCTGTGGTAAAACGCATCTATGCTGTCGCTATCTACCATATTGTATGCGATGTTTTCGTAGGTCTCGTCCACTACCACAATCCCGTGGTCCAGCGTAACGGCATAGCCCTCCACTGGACTGCACATCTCGCTTTCGTTCCCGCTGGTATCAACTGCGGTAAGAGCATAGCAATAATATAGCGCCTCCCACTCCAACATCGAATCCACGAAGGTGGTTTCCCTGCATGCACCGGACAGCAGTTGATAAGGGGAACCGCACTCCTCGCTTCTGTAAACGCTGTAGCAGTCAAAATCAGCTTCCTGATTGGGATTCCAGTCCAGCTTGATTTCGTCCCGACCAAAAGGATTAGCGACCAAGCCTGCTGGAGCTAATGGCACCCCTCTGGGCGCCAGGGAAACCTCCTCGTTTACTATGCTGGCATAACCGTCGGCATTAATTGCGACCACTTTCATGAAGTAGGTGGTGCCGTCCTCGAGATTTCGTAAGGTGTCAGCAGTACCGTAAACCTGGTGGAGGCTGTCATACTCTCCGCTGACCGTTCCGAAGTGGACATTGTAATAGACTACCTCTTCGCTCGGATGGTTGGGCAGCCAGCTTAGCCGAATTGTGTGTCCGTCTCCGGCGTCGACAGCCTGCAAACTCTCCACGGAAGAAGGGAAATTGCTCAAGAATAACAAAGTGGCAAGACCCATCTTTGCCACTTCCCTGTAGTAAGGGAAGTTCAAGCTGTCGATCACATCGTAGTTGGTATGCCAGCCTGCAGAGTGTAAATCACCCTCCGCGGCACCAATCGCATCGAACCCCCACACCCAGAAGGAATAGTAGTCACTGCCGAAGGGCTGATCCTGGTACGACGGGTTCAGGTAGGTGTATGTCTGTGCCATCTGGATCATGATGTCGACGAAATCCATCGCACCTGTGTTTCCATAAATTACCACGTCAGGGTCTTCATCCACGCTGTGTGCGATCATATCCCAGTTGATCATCAGCTCAAGGTTGCTGTTTTGACTCCAGAGATACTCTGCGAAATGGTCGCTGCCAACAAGCCCTTGCTCTTCCTGAGCGAAGGGAACGAAAAGAACCGTGAAAGGCAGTGGATTTTCAGCAATTATTCTTGCCACCTCCAGCGTGGCTGCCGTTCCTGTAGCATTGTCGTCTGCTCCCGGTGCCCAGACGTAAGGGTCGGTGTCAGTTCCGCGTACAATCGAATCGTAATGGCCCCCCACCACGACTACCCGGTCCGGCCTTACCGTCCCCTCGACTGCTGCCACCACGTTCCACTGCTGCGAGTCCCAATAGTAGTAATGAAGCCAGAGGCTATCTATACCAAAGCTGAGCAACTTGTCATGTAGCCAGTCCCGGGCTTTGCGCACCGAGTCGGAATAAGAATATCGGGTCTGGAAGTTCTGCAGTCTCAGGACCCACGTGTACAAAGAGTCTTCCGACACTAAATTGAGCAGGCTGTCAATATCCGCAGAGTACTTCAAGGCTGGTCTGGCTATCTCAACAGGCGGTCTGTATTCCAAAGGTATTGGCCTGTGTCTTATCGGTATAACCTTATATCCTTTTTCCAACAGCTCGAACGCTCTTTCTCTGGAGGTCTTAATCAACTGCCACTTCGCATCCTTCAGGAGAACTCTGCCGTAGAATTCTAAATTCACCTCTGCAACCCCATGAGCCGGAGACGCCAGAAAGTATTCCTCCGTCCAGGGCTCCTCGTCGATGATCTGGTATTCCAGACCCAACCCGTCCACCTCCACCAATCTGGCTCTCTCAAACTCAGCCAGAACAGAGTTATCAAATCTGTGGTAGGCAATTATCCCCGCCTCCCTTGCGTCTGACCAATGACTGGGTTTTTCCAGGCTCAGCTTTATCAGAACCGGGTCTGCACGGCCTTGTGCCGTAGCGCAAACCAGAGCCGCAATTGAAAGAATCAAACTGAACACAATTCTTCCGACTGGCATAGTATCCTCCCGTTTTGAATGTTGAGTTTGCCTCTTCCTTCTCAAGTCAACTCAGGCGAGCCGTGGCTGGACGGGAAGTCTTGCGGTGACGCGTGAGCCTGCCAGCCCGGCATCTCCCGCTGGACACAGGCTCTGCATCTCCTAAGATAGTCTTATGCGCTCACGGAGGGAAAAATCTATGGCTGTTTTTGCCTTAACACCAGTAATTTAGCTATTTTCCCCCCATTGTCAAGGCAAAAACGCAGCAGCAAATGTATTTTCTTAGGGACCCCCTGCTTTCTTGAGCAAATGGCCAAATGCCATTTGGCACGGACCTCAAAGGGGTCCTTCATCACTCCGCCCACCTCGATTACGTTCGAAGAAAGTGATGCGAGGAAACACACCGGGGATAGACGCGGATACTGGCTGTAGAATCGCCGATTCCACTGTCTTACCACAATCGTGAGCCAGACCCAGAATGGACTTGGCAAGTCCTGCGGATATACCTGATTAGTCTCAAAGACAGCGCAGAAGACATCCGCAATTTACTTAAGCAGCAGCATCTTCCTCGTCTGGATGAATTCTTCTGCCTCTATTCTGTAAAAATAGATTCCGCTTGCCAATTCTTTCGCTCCGCCGCTCCTGCCGTCCCATTCAATCCGCTTGTATCCTGCCTGTTGATGCTCATCCACCAGCGTCCTGACCCTCTGGCCAAGAATGTTGTAAATAGTGATCTTTACTTCGCAATCCCGAGGCAAGGAATACTCAATCGCGGTCTGAGGATTAAAGGGATTGGGATAGTTCTGAGACAAGGAGAATTGTCGGGGCAGATTGGAGTCGCCCGGTTTATCAACGATATTCACGTCAAGCTTCCGACCGGCTACGTCAACAAGTATCGC
>JABAOF010045802.1_pt3 | contig 15802 bp, 16 predicted proteins | sample 7062171 | NCBI WGS metagenome assembly JABAOF01 (sample SAMN14538628, study PRJNA623070) | marine sediment metagenome | biome: marine biome [ENVO:00000428]; feature: marine pelagic biome [ENVO:01000023]; material: deep marine sediment [ENVO:00002113] | place: India: Gulf of Khambhat ...
TTTAGCGATCTTTTCGCACCGCTGCATGAGTTTCTCCCCGAGACCCCGGCGCCTCATCGCCTTTGCCACCGAGATATTGAGGATATGGCACTCATCGAAGAGGACCCAGAAAATGATAAACCCTTGAACCTCACCTTTTTCCCGGTCACAAACAACATAGGTGTGAGAATAATCGCGGGTGAACTCATCGAGAAATAGGGCTCTGCTCCAGGGCAAACGAAACGATTCCCGTTCTATTTCAAGAATCCTGTCGATGTCCTCTTTTTCCATCTCTCTGAGAATATAGCCTTCTACCATCGCATAAGCACTGAACCCCAAGTAAAACCCGACCCAAAGGCAGCGAGGCAAACGATGTCCCCTTCCTTTATAACATCTCTTTCCAAGCACTCATCGAGCGCTATGGGTATAGAAGCCGCTGTGGTGTTCCCGTAGTACTCGATGTTGCTAAACACTTGGTTTTCCTGAAGGCCCATGCTTTTTGCAACAGCCTGACTGATCCTCAAATTCGCCTGATGAGGTATGACGAGCGAAATGTCCTCTCTGGTCAGGTTGCAGCTGCTGAGTGCTTCCTCAATCGTCTCTTTGAAACGCTTCACCGCATTGATAAATACAAATCTGCCGTTCATCGCGGGGAAGTGCCGTTTCTCTTTCAACATCTCTACGGTGATCCTGGGATTCTCTGTACTTCCCGGTGCCTCGCACCACAGTTCTTTTGCATATACTTTCCCTCGGAATTCATCTGTGTCGACAATATGCCCTGTCCATCTTTGGAGGGGCCAACCACAGCAGCTCCAGCTCCATCTCCGAATAAGACGGTTATATCCCTCCCGCTGGTGGAAAAGTCGAGACCATGGGAATGAACCTCCGATCCGATCACGAGGATATTGTCAAATTTCCCCATCTTGATGAATGACTCTGCAATTCCGAGCCCGTAAACGAATCCCGTGCACTGATTCCTCACATCAAGGGCACCCACGTTGTCAAGATGGAGAAGATCCTGAACCAAAACGCCGCTGCCGGGAAAGAAAAAATCAGGAGAGAGGGTAGCGAAGATCACGTAATCGATATCTTTTGGCTCCAGCCCGGCTTTCTCCATTGCCCGTTTTGCCGCAATAGCCCCCATGTAAGATGTTGTCTCTTCTCCTTCGGCATAGCGCCTTTCCCTGATTCCCGTTCTCTGGACTATCCACTCGTCCGTCGTGTCCATCAGTTTCTCAAGGTCAAAATTAGAACTAACTTTGTCGGGAAGGTACCTTCCCGTTGCTACTATTTTTGCCCCTCTCATGACAACGCCCCCTTCCGTATTATAGGATGAAAACGGCCGCCGCGAGAACAGTGGCGTACTCATTTTTCACTATTGCCGATTGTGTAACGTTGAATGACCGATAAATTACACCGCTGATTTTCCAGACCTCCCTCTTTTCATCCCAGCTTTTGTCTTCATCAAACTCGAAGCCGAGAGTGCTGGCAAGCATGGCGGCTGCAAGGTCTTCGGCATAATCACCTGCTACTTTTTCATTTTGCCCGAAGGCGTGATGTTCACTCAAATAGCCGTAGGTGTTTTTGTCCATCGGCAGAGCGCAGCCTATGGAGGAGGCGATCAATCTCCTCGGCTCGTCACTCGTGAGCCGCGACATCACGACAAACACGATTTGTCCCGGCTTCAGGAGCCTCATCCCCTCGCTTCTGCTGATTATCTTGCACCCGGGGGGGAAAATGCTTGAAACAGATACGAGATTGAACTTCTCAATTCCCGAATCCCGGAGGGCAAGCTCGAAGGACTGAAGTTCTTCCCTGTGTCTTCCCACTCCCTTTGTGAAAAACACTTTAGAAGGTACGAAATCCATTCCCCTCCCTTGGTAATTCATTCGACGGAACCGTAGGCAACCGCATACCCCATGAGCCTGTAGACCAGCTTTGCGCCAAAAAAATCGGGGGCAACGAGGCCGGTGATGGGGGATAACTCAACCACATCGAACCCGATGACCTTCTTCCTCTTGAATACCTCGGAGAGAATTTCGAGTCCCCCGAACCAGTCTATGCCTCCCGGCTCGGGTGTTCCGACAGCAGGCATAGCGCCGGGGTCATAAAAGTCCAGATCAACGGAGATGTAAACCTTATCCTCCAGATTGGCGGTAATCGCATTGATGACGCCATCGGGATTCTCTTTGATCTCATATGCATAATAGGTTTTAATCTGGTTCTTCCTTATAAACCTGTCCTCCTCCTCGGACAGGCTTCGCACCCCCGCCTGCACAACATTGATGCCCATTTCCCATATCCTCCTCGATACACAGGCATGGTTCCATTTCGTCCCCTGATACGAGTCCCTCAGATCACCATGGGCATCGAGTTGCAGAAGAGAAAAAGTCCCAAACTTCTTCTTCAGCGGTTTCATAGCACCGAGCGTAACCGTGTGTTCGCCCCCTATAATTACCGGGAATTTGCTTCGCCTCACATACTTTTCCACTGCTTTTTCCATTTCCCGTAAAGAACTGAGCGGCGATTTCAGGTTCGCCTCTACAAAAGGGGCGGTGAATATGCCGCTTTTGAAGGTTTCTATCTTTAACTCGTCGTCAAAGAGCTCCAGATTTGTCGAAGCAGAGAGCATCGCCATGGGACCATTCCGTGTTCCCGTCATATACGTGGTCGTAAAATCATAGGGAATGGGTATCACCACAAACTTCGCATTCTCCCATAAGCTGTATTTTTCTGGTATGCCTCCGAAGTTAAATTTTAATTCCTTCACTCGAACCCCCTTTTTTTATCCCTTTCCTTCTCACCGACTTAATCGCGTAATACATAATATAATAAGCGATACCAGAAGCAATCAAGCCGGTAATCGTTGTCCCAACTATCAGGGGAACACCGATATACTTGAAGTACTCCAACAATATCCCGATTTCGAAGTTCTCGAAAGATGGCGGAACAGGGTTTCCCCCGACAACCAGCACGCCCAGTTTGTAGGAGATATAAAACACAAAGGGAATTGAAAGATGATTGTTGACCCATGCTCCGGTAATAATGGCCACTTTATTAAACCGGAAGAGCAAACCGATGGCAATTGCCGTTATCGTGTGTAAGGACAAAAAAGGTGTAAAACTGATAAAAACTCCGATGGCAAATCCGAGCGCGATCTTCCTCTCGCTCCCCTTCTCCTCCATAGTTTTTCTTATATACGTTTTAAGTTTTGCCAAACCGGCCAATATTTTCTCCTCAGGGTAACGGTTTCACAAAAGCCGCAAATCCCGGGCTAACAGCCTCATCTCGCTCCGCCCTCTGAAAACGGACATTTTCGGGGTATAGAGAAGATCGATTCTATCGAGGACCATATGCTGTAACTCTCCCATTTTGAAGGCCAGGACTTCGTACTTTGCACCGTCCTGTACGACACCCATAGTGACCATTCCTCTGTTTCTGACAGAGAAATCCACAACACGTAAGTTTCTCGAGAGAAAAGTGGGTTCAGGATTTCCGATTCCAAAGGGAGACAGGGCCTCGAGTTCCTCCAGCAATTGCGCAGACATGCTCGAGAGCTCGACCTCAGCGTCAACGTCGATTACCGGGATGATCTCCTCCTCCTCATAGAGATTCCGAGCCGCATCCTGTATAGCTTCACTGAAATCGTCGAAACGATCCCTCCTCATCATAATCCCGGCAGCGTGGGTATGTCCGCCGAATCTCTTCATGAGGTGAGAACACTGGTTTAATATTCTCAAAATGTCGAAGGGACTTTTGCTTCTTCCCGATCCTTTTGCATCACTTCCTTCGAAGGTAAAAACCAGAGCCGGTTTGGAATATGTCTCAACTATTTTTGACGCAACGATTCCCACCACGCCAATGTGCCATTTCTTCGAGCCAACAACGATAATCCTTTCATTATGCAAATTCTTTTTTTCGATTAAGCGCCTGGCATCCTTAAAAATTTTATCTTCCTCCATTTGTCTTTTCCTGTTTTCGCTCGACAAAATCCTAGCAAGATCGAGAGCGCGATCAAACGATGGCTCAATCAATATGGCCGAAGAAAGGGAAGAATCGCCAATTCTGCCGGCGGCATTCAACCGCGGCCCTATTCTGTATGCAAGATCTCCTTCGGTGACATGACCCTGTTTAATCCCAGATACATCGATAAGAGCCAAAATCCCGGGACGTGGATTCCCCCGAATCTGACGAAGACCATTTTTGACGAATATCCTATTATCACCTTTCAGCGGGGCCATATCGGCTACAGTTCCGAGGGCAACGAGGTCGAGAAACTTTGTGAGTTGAGGTTCTGTCTTTTCCCGAAAAAACCCCTTTTCCCTGAGTATTTTTCTAATGGCACAGATAAGTGCAAATACAACTCCCACACCGGCAAGGTCCTCGAACCTGAACCTGCAGTCTTTCCTTTTCGGGTTCAAGACCGCATAGGCATCGGGAAGAGCACCAACGACGGTGTGATGATCGGTGATAACTACGTCAACACCGAGATCCCTGGCCTTTTCAACCTCATCGTGGTTCGATATCCCCGTATCCACCGTTACGATGAGGGAATAACCGCTTTTCTCTGCAAATCTCATATATTCCATCTTCAAACCATATCCATCCCTCGTTCTGTCATTTTGGTGAATGTAGATCTGCAGATAGGGAAAAAGCTCTTTCAGAAACAGGTACAGGCAGGCCGCCCCGGTAGCGCCGTCAACATCATAATCGGCGTAAACAAATATCTTCTCATCTTTTGTGCAGGCATCGATGACCCGCCTGGCTGCCTTATCAATGTCAACCATACCCATCGGGTCTGAAAGTGCGGTAAGATCAGGGCTCAGAAATCCCCTTATTTCATCCAGGTCATGAAAGTTCCTGTTGGCGAGAATCCTGGCAGCCAGCCTGCTGACATCGAAGATCTTTGCAATTCTATAAATGATGTCTTCGTCAGGAGTCTTTACTTCCCATATCCTTCCTTCTTTTGCACCATAAACCTTATTTTCTAACCTGGACAATTTTATCCCCCCTCCAGATGACGACAATCGGAGATGCGAGGAAAACAGAGGAGTAGGTTCCTATTATGACTCCCAGCGCCAAGGCGAGCGCAAAGTCCCGGATGACCTCACCGCCGAGAACGAGAATGCTGACAACGGCGAGCAATGTGGTGAGGGATGTAATGATCGTTCTTTTGAGAACATCATTAATGCTCCTGTTGGTTACCTCGCTGAACGTTTTCCCCTTCCTCCCCCTCAAATTCTCCCTTATTCTGTCGAAAACCACAACCGTATCGGTTAAAGAATAACCGGCTAGGGTAAGAAGTGCAGTAACCAGAAGAAGGTTCACCTCCCTTCCGAGCAGAGTCATGATAAAGAGCACCGACAGGACGTCGTGGAAGGTGGCTATCGCAGCGGCTACACCGAATTTAAATTCGAACCGCCAGGCGATGTAGAGAATGATCCCGATGGTAGAAATCACAACAGCTATCAGGGCATCCTTGCGTAACTTGGCGCCTATCGCAGGGCCTATTTCCGTCGCCGCCTGAACCTCGAAACGATTATCTTCAACGGCTTTTTGTATGATATCGGCAATTTTATCCGCGACCATTTCTCCTTTCCCGCTCCTTTGCCCCACCTTTATCAGGGCACTATTCTGAGCCACAAAATCCTGAATATTTACATCGTCAAAGCCGGCGGTGCCAAGCGCTTTCCTCAAGCGGTCAACTTTAATCGGTTTTTCGAACTTTACCTGAACCGAAGTCCCCCCGGCAAAATCTACGCCGAGGTTTGCCTTACCTGCAAAGATAAGAATGAGGGTGGTAATTCCGCAGGCAACGAGCAGGCCGGAAATAGAAAAAGAGATCTTTTTCATCCGCATGAAGTCGATATTTGTATCTTTAATGATCTCCATAAAAATCTCCCCTCAGATACTCAATTTTTTCATGGGTTGCTTAACGTTGATGTAATCAAAAATTACCTTCGTGCAGATGAGTGACGTAAAGAGATTTATGATGACGCCAAGAGACAGTGTTACGGCAAACCCTTTAATTGGACCCGTTCCAAACTGGAAAAGCACGGCCGCCGTTATCAGCGTCGTAATGTGAGAGTCGATGATGGTAAACAGGGCTTTGTCGTATCCAGCATCTATCGATGCCCTTACCGTTTTCCCGAGCCTGAGTTCCTCCCGTATTCTCTCGAAGATGAGCACATTTGCATCAACGGCCATTCCGATCGTCAGGATAATTCCCGCTATTCCGGGCAGGGTGAGGGTCGCTTCCAGAACAGCCATCACTGCGAGAAGGAATATAAGATTGAGCAGAAGGGCCAGATCCGCGATAAATCCCGATAAGTTGTAGTAAACAATCATGAAAAAGATAACGAGGATCAGCCCGATAATTGAGGCCCTCACTCCCTTCTCTATCGAATCGCGACCCAGCGATGGGCCGATAGATACGTTCTGAATTATTGTCACGGGGGCAGGAAGCGATCCTGCCCTGAGCACGAGAGCGAGATCGGATGCTTCTTCAGTGGTGAAGCTCCCCGTTATCTGTGCCTCTCCTCCCGATATTCTCTCCTGAATGACCGGAGCGGAATAGACCGTATCGTCGAGAACGATTGCGAGCCTTTTTTTCACGTTTTCCGACGTCACCCTGTCAAATATTTTCGCGCCGATGGAATCGAAGGAGAGCGAAACGTATGCCGCCCCCGTCCGGTTTTCGAAACTGACCCTGGCGGTTTTGATGTGGTCACCGGTCAAAAGGGTTTTTCTTTTCAAAAGAATGGGATTTTTCGAAACCACTCCCGAATTTCTGTCCACCGCTTTCTGATAGAGTATTTGCGACTCTCCGGATATATTTCCCGCCATAGCATCATCCAGGCTGTGATCCTCATCTATTAGCTTGAACTCGAGTAAGGCAGTCTTTCCCACAATATCTACCGCCCTCTGTTTCTCTTTTATCCCCGGCAACTGGACGACTATCCTGTCTTCCCCCTCGCTTACGATCTGCGGCTCCCGGACCCCGAACTGGTCAATCCTGTTGCGTATGGTCTCGACCGCCTGTTTCACCGCATTGTTTTTTATAAAATTAACTTCAGAATCTCGCATCGTGAGAATGATCTTTGCCGATGCATCCCTAATTTCGCCAACCTCTATTTCGAGGTTTCCGAAGCGCTGTTCCAGGGCATTTCTCGCTCTATCGATGAATTCTCCTGGCGGTATCACGATTCGATAGGAACCCTGATTGACCTTTTCCATCGACAAAACGGGTATCCCCTTTTCCCGTAAAGAAGTCCTTGCGTCCTCCGAGTAACGGGAGATGGTATTTTCAACGGCTTTTTCCAGCTCTACCTGGAGCCTGAGAAAGATTCCCCCCTGAAGATCGAGTCCCAGATTAATCTTCCCGATTTTTTCCTTTAGTGAAGAAGGCACATAATTCGTTATGCTCGGAATTACGAGAATTACGGCGACAACGGTTACCACTGCCACCAACAACGCTCTCCACACCAAACTCCTTTTCATCTCATAAGACTCCTCATCAGTTTTATCGATTGATCTTATTGCTGTTGGGTGGAGGTCTGATCTTTGCTCAATCCCGCTACGGCGCTTCTCGATACCTTGACCCTCACGTTATCTGCAATATCAAGGGTTACGACGGTATCGGTGAGGCCGGTTATAGATCCGTGAAGTCCCCCGGTGGTAACGACTCTATCGCCCTTTTTTAAATTTTTTATAAATTCCTGGTGCCTCTTGACCTGTTTTTGCTGGGGCCTGATAAGGATAAAATAAAAGATAACAAACATGAGAACAAGGGGCACGAGGCCAACCAGACCGGAAGAGCCGCCTGCCCCCTTCTGTCCCATGGCAAACGCGATCGATCCGAACATCATCACACACCTCCATCTGTGAACATGAGTATTTCGTTATCTCTTTAAGATTGAAAATTGTTTCATAAATAGATGAAAATTTCCATTAATAATTGCCTCCCTCATCGTCTTCATCAGCTCATGGTAGAAAAAGAGGTTGTGAATCGTATTCAATCGAGATGAAAGTATCTCTCCCGTGACGAAAAGATGTCTGAGATAGGCCCTCGAGTAGTTTCTGCAGGTGTAGCACCCGCAATCAGGGTCAAGGGGGTCTTTATCTTCCCTGTACCTGCTCTGTTTTATTCTTATATCCCCTTTCCACGTGAAAAGATGGCCATTGCGTCCATTCCTTGTGGGGAGAACGCAATCGAATATGTCGACCCCCATCGAAACGGCAAAAACAATATCCGAAGGGGTCCCGACGCCCATGAGATACCTCACTTTGTCATAAGGCATGAGCCCGGAAGTGAAAGCAACCATCTCCCTCATGAGCTCCCCGGATTCGCCAACGGAGAGACCCCCAATCGCATATCCGTCGAAACCGCTCTCANNACCGCCAGGCACTCTTTTCCCCACCGGGCCGAAAGCGTGACCCCTTCTTCGACGGCACTTTCATCGGCGGGATGGCGAACACAAACATCGAGTTGCATCATGATGTCTGTTCCGAGCGATTTTTGTATATCTATGGCGAACCTTGGCGTCAATTTGAGCACCTGCCCATCCAGATGGGAGCGGAACAGTACCCCTTCAGGTATAATTTCCCTCAATGGGGCAAGACTGAAGACCTGGTAACCGCCGCTGTCGGTGAGGATACTCTTATTCCAGTTCATGAAGCGGTGTATCCCGCCAAGCCGCTCAATCAGATCATGGCCGGGCCGCAGGTGCAGATGGTAAGTATTCGCAAGGATACACCCGTATCCAATATCGTCGAGTTCATCGGTCGTCATCGCCTTGACGGTGCCCCCTGTACCAACGGGCATGAAAGCCGGCGTGAGGAAAGCTCCGTGGGATGTTGTGATCACCCCTGCTCTCGCCTGGGTGTTGTCACAGGGTTTCTGAATCTGAAAATCCACGCACCCAAACCTCATAAAATCAACATGACATCACCGTAGGAGAAAAACCGGTAATTGTTCGCAACAGCGACCCGATAGCAATCTTTTAACTCCTCCACACCGCAGTATGCCATAACGAGAGCGATGAGACTGCTCCTGGGAAGGTGAAAGTTCGTGATCATCCCATCGATCATCTTGAACCGGTAGCCGGGATGTATGAAAAGCTTCGAAACCCCCTCGAGATCCCGGGGAACACCTCTCNNTGAGACCCCCTCGAGATCCCGGGGAAGCCCTTTTTCATCGAATACGGTCTCGAGTGTTCGAACGACGCTCGTGCCCACTGCAATCACCCTTCCCCCCGATCGTTTTTGCTCTCTGATGATCTCAGCTGTACCGGGGGATACGCGATACCACTCTGAATGAACGCTATGATCCTCGACCCTCTCTTCCCTGATGGGCGAGAACGTGCCGTAGCCGATGTCCAGGCTCACGGAGACGATGCGAACACCGCCCTTTCTCAATTTTTCAACAAGCGCATCGGTAAAATGAAGCCCGGCTGTCGGCGCGGCAACCGACCCGGGGACGTTTCCGAATACAGTCTGGTACCGGTCTTCGTCCGGAAAGCCATCTCCGTCCCCGTCTCTCCGTATATACGGGGGAAGCGGGATTTCCCCGGCATTCTCCAGTTTTTCATAGATATCGCCCTGGCACTCGCATGCGACGATCCACCTGCCTGACCCGAGCCTTTCAAGGGGCCGAACCACGAATCCCTCGGTCACCTCAATCCGATCGCCGGGTCTTACTTTTCTCGAGGGCCTGAACAGGCACTCCCATCGATTGCTTTGCCCACGGGAGAATTCCCGCTGACTCCGGGAGAGGAAAAAGATCTCCATCTTCCCACCGGTTGGCCTCTGAAAAAACACCCTTGATTTTATGACCCTCGAGTCGTTTACAACGAGGAGATCGCCCGCTGAGAGATAATCGGGCAATTGGTAAAAATGGGCATGGTGAATCTTCCCTGAACACCGCTCGTAATACATCATCTTTGCGTGATCTCTGATGGGAGCGGGATACTGGGCGACTAACCGCTCGGGAAGTTCGTAATCGAGTTTGTTTATGATCATCGTTTCAATAAAAAGTGTCTATCTCTATTTCCTTTCCGTAATAGTGCCGCAAAATCTCAACGAATCCAAACCCCNNCTATATCTATTGCACTTCCGTAATAATGCTGTAAAATTTCCACGAATCCAAACCCCCGATTCGCCATTCCGTCGGCCCCGTATTGACATAGCCCGACGCCATGCCCGTAGCCTTTCCCTGAAAGGGATATCATACCTTCTCTCATCTTAACCGAGAAGTTTGTGCTTTTCATAAGCGCATATCCGATATCAGCGCGTAGTCTCGATGATGGGATCTCCCATGTACCGGTATCGGTCGAAACCATTAACGTTCTCACCCTCCCGGTTCTCGTCCTGGCCCCCGGCCTCAGGGATATAAGTCTCTCTCCCTCCACTTCTCCCTTTTTCAGGAGACCCATAAAGTCCTCCGGTATGATCTCGAGGGCCCACCGGAATCCGCTTGAATCGTTACAATAGCCGCACGAAACAGAACGTAGATAGTTCATATCTGTTTGCCACACATCGTAGGCATTTTCGGTGTAGCCTCCGCAGATGGCGTGATAGACCGTGAGGGCAGGTTCGTCCCCGTATGTAACCACCATTCCCCGCGTTTCTTCGGCAGCCCTCACGAATTCGTCTTCAATACCGTCAACCCCCCTGTACACTTGAGAAATGTTCGAGTTATCCAGGTGGTAGTGTCCCTCTCTTGCTCTCTTCATCCGGTAGAGAGTATACGACCGAACGGCAATGGCTATAGCTTTTTTTGCCTCGAAGGCAAAAGAAGTGGGAATCTCGCTTTTCAAAACGGAAGCGACGTATCGCTCCACGTTTACTTGGTCGATCAGATCAATTCCTGCTTCGGTGGGATGAAAAACCACCCGTCCGGAATAGAGGACCCCATCGATGGAGACCGGTACCCGTGACACGAGGACCAATTCCTCGCCGAACCTTTTCTCCCCCTCGAGCAACGATCCCTCCCTCGCTCTCAAGCTGACGGTCCGATCCCCGAGGGAAACGACCTCTCCCCCTCTCGTCTTGATGACATAATCACCCTGGCTGACGGTGAGGCTATTGAGATTCTTTTTCACAAGAACCCTCACGGAGGGTTCGATCAGCTCCGGCTTTGCAGTTTGGAGAGGAGGAGATGGCGGTGGTGGTAGAGAAGGCGATTTCTTGACGGCAATGTCTCTTCCTGCACAGGATAAGACGAGGAGGAGAGTAAGGACCCAAAGAGACCGTCTCGACCCGCCCGATGACGAAACACATATGTGGAAGACAGATGTCAACGGGTTATCCCTGTTTCTGCTATCGATTAAAACGGTGCGGATACCGGTTTAAAACGGCTCAATCGCCCCCTTCATCCGACCCTCGGCCTTTCCTTTCCATGAACGGCTTCAACAGTTCAACGGGAATGGGGAGAAAGATGGTCATATTTTTCTCCGATGCTACCTCTGAAACCGTCTGGAGAAATCGCAGCTGGATCGCGACGGGATTCTTACTTATGATATCCGATGCCTGATAAAGCTTCTGCGAAGCCTGAAATTCACCTTCTGCAGCGATGACTTTCGCCCTCCTCTCCCTTTCCGCCTCGGCCTGCTTGGCCATCGCCCGCTGCATTTCCTGCGGGAGATCTATGTGCTTCACTTCCACCATAGAGACTTTGACCCCCCACGGGTCGGTGTGTCTGTCGAGAATTTCCTGCAGTTCATTATTGATCTTGTCCCGTTCGGTCAACAGTTCGTCCAGTTCTGCCTGCCCGCAAACGCTCCGCAACGTGGTCTGGGCAAGCTGTGACGTTGCGTAAAGATAGTTCTCCACCGACACGACCGCTTTGACCGCATCCATAACCCTGAAATAGACGACGGCATTTACCTTCACCGAGACATTATCCCGGGTGATGATATCCTGGGGGGGAACATCCATCGTGACGGTTCGAAGGTCGACCTTGACAAGCTTATCTATGAAGGGTATCAAAATGATTAACCCGGGGCCCTTTTCTCCTATCACTCTGCCGAGCCTGAAGACGACACCCCGGACGTACTCCTTGAGGATTTTGATTGCTGCACTGAGGAATATCAGGAGAAGAATGATAAGAGCAACGGGTAAAAACATTTTTTGCCTCCTTAATTTTAATAACTTCCGTCACNNATACACATCGTTACTCGGAGAGAAATAATTTTAATTGTTTCTTGAACAATTAGTTTATAAATTGCTGTTATTATTCTTTTATCTCCTTTGGCTTCACGAAGAGCTTGAAGCCCTGCTTTCCGGTTACAACGATCTCCTCGCCCTCCTGAATCACAACGTCTGACACGGCATCCCAAATCTCTCCCGCGACAAATACCTTGCCCGTTTCACTGATTAACGAGGTCGCTTTCCCCGCCTCTCCGACGATCGCTTCAAACCCTGTTTTGACCTTTTGCTTTTGTGACCTGATCGCAAGGAAAATGATCACGCCGAAAAAGAGGGCCGAAAATACAATCATTGGAACGAGTGTCTTCATGGAAATCCTCAAATATGGTTCTCTTGAATGAAAAAGCATAATTGAGCCGAGAAAAAGCGCGATAATGCCCCCAACAGAGAGCATCCCGTAACTAGGTACCTTTATCTCTAGGATGAACAGTATCATGGCCAGAGCAATGAGAAGAAAACCGGCATAGTTTACCGAAAGCGTTTGAAGGGCATAAAAACCAAGGATGAGGCATATCCCACCCACAATGCCCGGAAAGATTGCCCCGGGATTCGATAACTCGAAGAAAACGCCATATATCCCGAGCATGAGCAGGATGTATGCAACATTGGGATCTGAGAGGGCGTTGAGAATCCTGTGGCGTAATCCCATTTTACGAAAAACAACGGCGGCCGTCTTTGATTGGATGGTATATTGCACCCCGTTTTTATCAACTTTCCAGCCATCCACCTTATCGAACAGGTCGCTCAGATCCTCGGCAACAAGGTCTATGACGTTCTTTTGCAGTGCTTCTTTCTCAGTCAAGGAGGTGCTTTTCCTTACCGCCTCTTCGGCCCAATCTGCATTTCTCCCCTTTTTCTCCGCGATGGATCTGGCATATGCTGCTGCGTCATTCGCAATTTTCTCTGCCATCGTCTCATCCATCTTTCCGCCGCCTATCCCAACAGGATGTGCAGCACCGATGTTCGTTCCCGGGGACATGGCAGCAACATCCGATGCCAGTGTGATCAGAACTCCCGCCGAAGCTGCTCGAGCCCCTGAAGGTGAGACATAAACGATGACAGGCACTTCAGCGCTGAGGATCCTCTTGATAATATCCCTCATTGCCAGGTCGAGCCCACCGGGAGTATCCATCTGAATTACGACGGCATTTGCAGATTTTTCCTCCGCATCATCTAGCGAAGTGGATATGAAATCTGAAATGGCAGGATTGATGGTGGCGGTAACCTTAATGACCACAATTTCACCCGCAAAGGGAGTTTTTCCCGGCGCAGAATTTACCTGGAGAGATATGAGCAGGAGAGTTAGGATGAGAGATGCAAAAGCTGCTTTTCTATGCAAGTTACCCGACAAACCATCCTCCGAGAAAAGAAAAAATGGAGAATGCAATCGATCGGAAAATCACAAGCGAAATACATCAATTTTTTACATTTTCCACGATTACATTGCCATTCAAACAAATAATTTCACCTGTTCAATGATACCATTTTTATGGTTATTCTGAGAAAAATTAAGAGCAGAGGATGCGTGAAAACCGTAATGCATCATAACTTTTTCTCCAATAAATCTTTCATTGTGTCCAGGTCGAGGAACACTTCCTTCTCTCTGGCAGGATTTCGCAAGATATATGCGGGGTGATAGGTGGGGAACAAAGGAATATCCGCGTAGAGAAACCGTGTCCCCCGTACCCTGGTGATGCGTTCATTTCTCCCGAGGAGATAATTCAGGGCGGGGCCCCCCAGGGTAACAATGAGTTTCGGCGCAATGATATCGATCTGTCTTTTGAGAAAGGGGAGACAGGTTGCAGCCTCATCGGGCCTTGGAGTCCTGTTTCCGGGTGGTCTGCATTTAACGATATTTGCTATATATACATCTTTCCTCTCATACCCGAGTCTCGCAATCCATAGATTCAACCTTTTTCCGGCAGCGCCGACGAAGGGTTCTCCCTGAATGTCCTCATCGACGCCTGGCCCCTCTCCGATAAACATGATGTCGGTATCCGGGTTCCCAACACCGAATACGACATTCTTCCTTCCCTCGCAGAGCCTGCATCTCGTGCAGTTACCTATGTGTTCTCTCAGTTCATTGAGCTCCCTTTTTCTCCCCGTCAAAGAAGCAATTTCCTGTTTCGCGGAACCACGATTGAGAACCCGGACAGGTCGAGCCGGCACGTGGGAAACCCCTATCAAGTCCAGATAACGGGCAATTATTTCCGTGCGTGTTGCTCGGGCCATCTATAGAGCAAGCCTCTTGGAAACGCTCTCGAGGATTCGGAAAGCAACTGCATCCTTCTCATCTTTCGGGATGAAAACTTCTGTCCCATCCCGGAAGTAGAGATTGGCTTCGTTATAATCCGAAGAGAATCCGATATCATCTCTTGAAACATCGTTTGTGACAATCGCATCGATATTTTTCTCTTCCATCTTCTTGCGTGCATTCTCACGCAGCTTCTCTGTCTCCGCAGCAAAGCCTATGAGGTAAGGTTTTGGGGTCATCTTTCCGATTGTTGCGAGTATGTCCCTGCTCCGATCCAGCTTTAACGTGCCGGCAAACGCATCTTTCTTCACCTTCTTCGCAGCCGCCCGCGAAGGCTTAAAGTCGGCCACAGCAGCAGCTTTTACCACAATATCAGCGCCATCGATATTGTCCATGACAGCACGGTACATCTCTTCCCCGGTTCTCACCCGCACTGTTTTTACAAACCAGGGATCTTCAAGGGCAACAGGACCTGAGATGAGGACAACTTCCGCCCCGAGCCTGTTCGCCACCTTCGCCAGCGCGAATCCCATCTTTCCCGAAGACCTGTTCGTTAGTTCTCTCACGGGATCAACAGGTTCGGCTGTCGGGCCGGCCGTTACGAGAACTTTTTTTTCCTCCATAACGCGGGGAGATAAAACTGACCGGACAGCTTCAACAATCTGCTCCACGGGGGCAAGCCTCCCCCACCCCGTATCTCCGCAGGCAAGATCCCCCCAGGCGGGATCAACGATGAACACGCCTCTGTCTCTCAGCTTCCGGATGTTGTCCTGGACCACGATATTTTCAAACATCTTCTCGTTCATCGCAGGGGCCATGACCGTCGGCGCCTCTGTTGCAAGGTAGAGGGTGGAGAGCATGTCGTCCGCAATTCCATTTGCAAATTTCCCGATAATATTTGCCGTGGCCGGCGAAACGAGCAGCAGATCGGCACCCTGCGCAAGCGAGATATGGCCAATGCGCGATTCTGTGATGAGATCGAACAGATCTGTCACCACCATGTTCTGGGAAAGCGTTTGTAACGTCAGGGGGGTTATGAACTCCAGCGCAGCTTTTGTCATCACCACGTGTACCGTGGCTCCATCCTGGATCATCAATCTTACGATGTCACAGGCCCTGTAAGCCGATATGCCTCCGGTTATTCCCAGGACAACCGTTTTTTCCTTCAACCATTCCATCCTGATCCCTCAAATGAAAAATGGATTGTGCTTCTTTTCGAAACCCACCGTCGTTCTCGGACCGTGACCGGGATACACGAGCGTATCATCATCGAGCGTGAACACTTTATTGACAACCGATTTAATCAACTTTTCATACGATCCACCGGGCAGATCCGTCCTGCCGATCGACCCCGCGAAAAGA